>JGI24006J15134_10002095_pt1 | contig 11206 bp, 4 predicted proteins | sample LinPmetageLP53_FD_15134 | JGI IMG/M metagenome (IMG submission 15134) | reverse complement strand
TTATCTTTGACTCCACGGGGGAATCTACCTTTGGTGAATTTACAGGCGTTATAAAGGCTGTGGTGAAGAATCACCCTGTAAATAGAGTTACTGGCAACACAAGCATCGCTATAGACAGTGGATTTAGCCCTGTTACCTCAAACACTATTAACGACATTGATTTCGGTGCTGATATTTTTAGACCGATTCTTGATTTGGACTCAAGGGATGCTGTGTTTGGAGGTGGAGGTGGGAACATCTCTGCTTGGGTCAATGCTGGGACAGGCGGGAGCTCTTACAGCTTTAGCGCTGTTACGGGTAACGTGACACAAGCTGCTGGTCTTGCATCGGAAGGAATTTCTCCTGATGTAAACTTTGCTGTTTTTCTTGTAGACTCATACATTACACTGGCCAATACGCTTAAGGTAAGCGGGGACTATACCATGTATATGGTGTATGTAAACACAGATAGCGATACGGAGGCCCCCGTAATTTATGGTGTAGATGCTGGTGCAGACGTTAGTGGTGGAGTAGGTGTCAGCAAAAATATTCTTGATGGAATTCTTAATACCAACATAGAAAACAAAATTGGTATTCAATACGAAACCAGATATGGAGATCCAATACTCGTAGACACTCTTGTGCCACTTGATGCTTCCTCCCCATCTGTCCTTGTAATTAGAAGAGACGAGCAGTTTAATGTGTCAGTATATAATTTTGATGGAGATCTTGTAGCTTCTATACCTGCTGTTATTGGAGAAGTTTTTCGAGCGACTCAAAACACAGCTAACGGCGACACAACAGGGGATCTTGATATAACTTCTATAGGGACAGCTATGGAAAACACCACTCACTCTTTTGCAGGAAAACTAGGTAGATTCGGTGTTATCCCGCGAGACGTAGGCTCTAATGAGGCTCAACGCATTGCAAAAGAGTTGTATTATCTTTACTCGAACAATAGACCTTAATTTTAAATTCAATTAACATGTCAGAACAGACAAGACGGGCTCCGGGACGCCCTAAAAAGTCCCAAGAAGTAGTTGAAGTTCAACAGCCAGTAGTTAAGACAAAGGCTCCTAAAAAGCCAGCTATTCGTCAAAGACAACAAGAGGTGCGCCATCGCGTGTATGAAACTGTTGGCAAGGGCGGTGTTGTTACAATTTTGCGTCAAAAAGAAATCCAAGTCTACGACGAGGATTCAGGAAAGATTCGAAACTTGCGCTACTGCCCTCGTGAAAACTCTCCATACGTAGATGAGCAAAATGAAAGCTCCGTTAGAGAGGCCGTAATTTTTCGTGAAGGAAGATTGCTTGTCCCCAAGGAGAAGCCTAACTTGATGATGTTTTTAGATCTTCATCCTGAAAATGAGGAAAATGGCGGAAGAACTTTTAAACTTCTTGATGACAAGAAGGATGCAGAAAAAGAGCTAGCCAAAGAGTTTTCTCAGTCAGAAGCAATTATGATGGTTCGTGAGAAAGAAATTCAGGAGCTGCTACCTGTAGCCCTTTATTACGGAATTAACATCAACCGCGCAACGTCTGAGATCCGTTACGACTTGTTGCAGACGGCAAAGAAGAACCCCTCTGGATTCATCCAAGCGTTCGACTCTCCTGAGGTTACTACTAGAGCTACTGTAACGCAAGCTGGTGACTATCAGATCATTAACCTTGAAGGGTAGCGGTGTATACTGGTTCGACAGCAACCAACTAATCGTCTCTGTCCCAGCGGGGATGGAACCGACAGATGTCATGACTCGATTCTGTTTAACAGAAAAGGGTGCAGCGGTACTAGCAACTCTAGAAGACAAGCTAGAGAAGCTCGGATAAAAGAGAGGCCCTTCGGGGCCTCTTTTGTTTTTGTATATTTGCATTATGATTAGCGTAATTCAGGTATACAATACAGTGCGCGATATTGCGAACAAGGATCAGAAGGGGTTCATTACTCCTGAGATGTTTAACTCACTGCTTCCGGCTGTACAGTCCAACATCTTTACAAAGATCTACGAGGGTGCTGTTCAGTCTCAAGCGCTCAAAAGAGCAGGGGCTGACCTTGGGGGAGAGGACTCTGTTTACCTCAAGTCTAAAAACTTTTTGTCTGAATATGTAAGGTCCTCTGAGTTGCTCTCTGATACAGAGACTTCTTTTTACGATGACTCCTCTGTGTTTAAAAAACCTGTAGGATGCAACAGGATTATTTCTGTGTTTACAGACACGGGGATAAGTGTTGACTTGGTATACAATACTGAGAAGATGTCTCGTATCATCAATAGCAATTTGTCTCAGCCTACTGAAGACTTTCCCGTGGGCTTGGTGTCTGACAAGATTGAGATATTCCCCGACTCTATAACCTCTGGTGTAGTTGTTAACTACTACAGAAACCCAACCTCAAGGGTAGAGGTTTCTAGCAGAACGTTTGATCAAGGTGATATAGACTACAGGCGTCAGCCTTTTTATTCTGCCTCTTCTATTTCTGGAGGTATTTCCATTCCAAATGCTGGCAACTGCAGAGCCTTTGATCTCCCGTATGAGTTTTACGGGGAAGTCGTAAGTGAAATCTGTAAGATGATCGGAGTGTCTTTGAGGGACTCTTTCTTGACGCAGTACGGAGCAGCACCACAAGTATAACGCATGGCATTTACAGATATATCCTCAGAGGGAATGAACTACGTCACCCTAAGACAGGTGATTGATGACTTTGTCATTACAATGGACGTAGACGACCATATCTCAAATGTCAATGATGCTATGTTGCGTAACGTAGCACTTCGTGGTATTAGAGAGTTTGGTTTTGATGTAAGCGCTAGAGTTAAGTCTTTGAAGAAAACCATTGAGACCAACAACACTTTGACCCTTCCTTCTGACTATGTAGACATCGTAAAGGTTGGGATTGTTGGAGGTGACGGCGTGGTGTATGTCTTGAACCAAAACAAGAATATCAACTACTCTAGAAAGGTTTCTGCTGATCAGACAACGATTGACGACAAGGGTGGCCCCATGTATCTTTCTCAAAATGAGGTTGAGAATAGAGAAGACGACAAGACCTCTACTGCTGGAGCTGCCGTGTTGAGCGGTGACGATCCTTTTGAGTCGTATGTCTTTCGCAACTACATCTACGAAAACACCTTGGGGGGCTTGTACGGAATCGGTGGTGGGCACGGCATGGGGGAGTATAGAATCAATCTAGATCAAAACAGACTAGAGCTCGATACATCCAGTGACATCTCAGAGGTTGTCATTGAGTACATTGCTGATGAAGCACGTAGCTCTAACCCACTGATTCACGTATACGCCGAGGAAGCCCTTCGTGCATACATGTACTACAAGATGTGCGAAAGAAAGTCCACGGTACCTGCCAACGAGAAGATGAGAGCTCGCTCCGAGTATTACAACGAGCGCCGCAAGGCTAAGGCTCGCCTCGGAAACTTCACAAGAGAAGAAGCTCTGAGAACGATTAGAAAGAACTTTAAGCAGGCACCTAAGTACTAATGATAGATAAGGTATTTCCAAGAAAGCTAAACTCTAGCACAGACGCAAGGGTACGCGGTAAAGACGAGATGATCGACGCAGTCAATGTAACCATTGACGACAACAGCGACGACTTTGCTAAAGGGATAGGCGCACCTAGTGGAAACTTTGGGGTGCTCAAGCCTGTAAAGGGTAACTTGGCTTCCCCTAATTCCGACGACGTAAACTTTGACGGCAATGGTCGAGTTATTGGTAGCTGTGTAGACGAAAGAAACGAGGAGATATACTACTTTGTCTATAGCTCTACTGCAAGCGAGCAAGGCATCTACAAGTACTCTAAATCGGACAACGAGGTCTCTCCAGTCCTTACCTCTAAGTACTTTAACTTTTCCTCTGTCTCCTTTATGGAGTCTAACATAGTTTACATCCCTAAGGATGAGACTGAGTCTGAGTTTAAAATTAGACCGATATTGTTCTTTACGGACAACAGAAACGAGCCCAGAAAACTTGATCTCTCTAGAGTTAGCGACGGTCAAAATCTTTCAGATGCAAACAACGTAGACTTTCTAGACTTTATCTCTGTGTGTCCTAGGACGCCTATAGATCCTCCTGTTGCTGAGTTTGCCAACGACCCAACATCTTCTGTAAGTAACTTCAAGGGTAAGAAGGGTTTTCAATTTGCATATCAAAACATATACAAGTCTGGCGATGTAAGTGCTCTGAGTACATTCTCTAAGCTTTATGTTCCTGCAGCATACATCTATCAGGGCACAGCCCCCAACGCTTCTTTCTTTACAGAAAATTTTCTTGCTGTTCAAATACCAGCTGAAAGCATTGGCTCTGAGGTAGAGAGGGTAAGACTTCTTGTAAGAGAGGGCAATTTTGGCAGCTGGTTTGTTGTCGATGAATCGGAGTACACCTCTGGAGATCTTCAGTTTGATTTCTACAACGACAAGGTTCTTACCATCCTGCCTGTAGGAGAGACTAGACGACAGTTTGATTCTACGCCTAAAAAAGCTCGCGCCCAAGAGGTAACCAACAACCGACTCTTTTTTGGCAACTATGTAGAGGGCTTTGACCTCGATAAAATTTCTGAGACCACAAGTAATGGCGCCTCTAGAATAACCCATCAATTTTTAGAGCGCCCACAAGACTTTATTACGTTTGACCTTACCCTAGAGCCAGAGGTTAGAAACGTCAATGCACCTACCTCAGGTACGGCATGCCTTAACAGAGTAGCAGCGTACAGGTTGGGTACAAGCCAACTGCCAGCAGATGGTATTGTGGCAGGCACACAGGTCATATTTAATATGACACTAAAGCCTGACAACAACTTTCATATGTACGAGTCTCGTGCAGGATATCACGGAAGTGCTAGGTACAATGTGCTTAAGAACGAAGCCAATGGGTTTGGCGCAGAAGAACACGCTCTTGTGCAGGATCAACAGATGGCAGGCTCTTTTGACAAGACTGGAGAATCTTACTTTGGCCCAAACGTTCAGTTCCAACTTCAGGACGGTGGAAGAATTAGAAAAAATACCGTTGCCTACAATCCATTTTTAGATGCTCCAGATACTGCAAATGGTCATGCTCAATGGAGAAGTGAATTTGCAGGCGACTCTACGGGTATAGCAGACAATGCAGGACAAAAAGCTGTTTATGGCACCAACGCGGGAAATCCTTTTATCATTCAAGGTAAACCCATAAAGTTTAGTGGGTCCTTTGTAGCCCTTGTTGATTTGTCAAAAGAACAACTGGCGAAAGAAATTTCAGACATGGTTGTCGGCAATGCAAACAAAGGGGCTGGCCTTACGCAAAACGAAAATATTGGTGGGGTTGCCATTCCTTTTGTTCAAAGAATAGCTGTTATCTCGTCTGTGTCTACATCGTCGTACAACATAGACCTTCAAATAAACAACCTTCAAAAGCTGAGGGTTCAGGGCAGCACAGACTTCAGGTCTAAGCTTGTTGTAGCTGTCGGCAAGCAAGATAATCTTGATGGTGTCGGAACGAAGTTTATGGCTCCTATGGGGTACTTTATTGTTAATAAAGCAAAGCCAGAGTTTAGACTAAGAGATATAAGTCAGTTTTATGCCGTAGAAGACCTATCTGGCGACGAGGACGCTGATATTACTCGTCAAGAAGACGCTTTTTTTGCTCTAGATATATTGAGTCTAGGTGACTTTGAAACCCTGACTTGTGTGCCCGATGTAGCAATTTCAAAATCAGGGACATCCGTAGTAGATACGGATGGCTTCGCTGTGACAGGTTACAGTGGAAACTTAAATGCAGGTCTTGTTGACCTTTTTGATGGTTGGGTTTGTATGACTAGAGACTATATACAGTTTCAGTTGCCGGGAGCCACCCTTACAGATCTGCAGTCTTCATTTTCTTTGTGTGCTGAAGAAATGTTTGACATTATACAAGGGAATTTTTCTCTTCAGGGTTTAACTGGTGATCCTATTACGATTGNGCAAGGCTCTGAAGGTGTGCTTCCGGGGTTTTTGTATTTACCTATCGCTAACACTTTTCAGGGTCTTGCGGATCCATTTGCAGCCTCAGATGATGTGCTGTCGGCTATGTCTATCAATTCAAATCAAATAAAAAGATGGTTTGGCTACCTTGTTCCTACAGGGGCATCTGTAACACTTAGCACAAGCGTTGGAACTTTTCTAGACGTTCTTAATGAGATAGGAGCTGGGACTCTAACTCAAATCCCTAATACTCTGGTTCAGATTGAAGGGGGGAGGCTTATAAACACTTTTGATGACTACGCTAGAGACACGTTCTTAAATGAGGGTGTGGAAATTTTTGATAACGACGCGAAGTATTTTAATTATGCCTTTAGCCTTTTAGACGGTGAGGCAGGAGCTGGAGCGGTAAGTGAGGACACCATCAACGGTCAAAGCAGATCTAGCGTTTCTTATGGAAGTATACTTGCTGGTGTGTCATCTTGGAGTGATTCGGGTGCAACTAACAGTGGAGAATTCAATATCCTTTATTCTGATGCAAGGGCTGCATTCAACAATATGCCTCTTATTTCGCAGACCTCTGACTACAACATAGCAACTGATCAAAAAGACTCTGCGGCTATTGTCGGGGGCTTAGGGGAAGACGAAGCAACTACCCTTATCAATAAAACGCATCCGCACATTGAGGTCTTTGACTTTGAAACAGTTCAAATTGTTCCTCAGACAGGCTCAGGAGACCAACCATTCAAATCGTTTAAGACTAAGGCAAACCATGACTTTGGAATTGTTTTTTACGATCAAAGAGGTAGGGCTAGTGATGTAATGCCACTCGGGAGCCACTATGTTCCCGGCTACGATGTAGCTGAAGAAAAGGGACCTGTCCAGATGCAAATAAGTCTTGGCGACATAACCATTCCGCCTTGGGCATGGCACTATCAAATAACATATGCGGGGAACAGCACCGTAGATGATTTTGTGCAGTACTCTACTGGAGGTGCTTTTGTAGAGTTTGACTCCGATGATCCTGACAACAACGGGAACATATACGTGTCTCTAAACTACTTGCAAAACAACTCAAGTGTTTCTTATTCCTCCGCATTTGGTGCTATTAACTACGACGGGAATCAGGACTTCTACACTTTCAAGGAAGGAGACAAGGTTAGGGTTTTGTCTTATTTCCAAGACAATGAAATAGAAAATAGACAATTCCCGCCTGCTTATGAGTTCGACATTGTAGGTACTAAAAACTTTATTATTGACGACGACAACCCACTGATTCCTCCCAATGGAGAAGCGCCCGAAGCCTGCACGGGGCAGTTTTTGGTTCTTAGAAACAACCCTTCTGCGCTTGGATTTTCATACTCTGCCGTAAAACAAAGTATAGGCGGTGGCGCGGTATCTCCAGAGTCTAACTCTCACTTCTGGAATAACAGGTGTGTAGTAGAAATCTATAGCCCCCGTCAGAATCAAGATGCTGAAGATAGGGTGTATTATGAGGTTAGTAAAAAATTCAACATTATAAGGGCGGCTGGAGTGAATTCTTTTGAAAACAATGTTATTACTCTCAGCGAGGGTGATGTTTACTTCAGGAGGATTCCTATGAATATGCCTCGATTCCTAGCCGATGAATCCTTATTTACTAACTTAATACAAAACGGAGGATCTAGCCCTAGATTTTTGGATTATTTTGTTGAGACTCAAACGTTTACAGACACCATCATAGGGGCCAATCAACAAAACTGGGGGAAGCCTAAAATTGTAAACCGATTCCAAAGGGAGATACGTAGGGATTCTTCTATCACCTTTAGCGATGTAAACAACTACTCCCTGCCTCAACTTCGGTACAGCAGGTTTGACGCTACAACTAGCAACTTTAAGGACCTTCCTAACTCAAACGGAAGTATTCAAAGGCTTATCAATAGAGGGGATAGTCTTTTTGTGGTACAAGAAGATCAGATAAGCGATATACCTATCTCTAGGACGCTCCTTTCGGACTCTGTAGGTACCGACATCGTCGTGGCTTCGGAGAAGGTTTTGGGTACACAGAGGTTCTACGCTGGCGACTATGGATGTAGCACCAACCCTGAATCAGTCACTAAGATTGGAGAAAGTATCTACTTCGCCAACAAGGAGAAGTACGAGGTGTACAAGTTCAACCCTTCTAACGGTGTAGCTATTATCTCTGAGTATGGCTTGAAGTCTTACTTTAGAGAGCTTTTTTCTTCAGCGCTTAATGTTGGCGGAACAGTAGTTAAGGTTGTTGGTGGCTATGACCCCATCCTTGATGAGTTTGTTTTGTCTGTTGTCAATCAGTCGGTTATAAGTGCTCCCTCTGCTGAAGTATTTCTACAGCCTACTGGTGTCTCTGTGCCCGACCCTACCTTCCCTGATGCCCCTGTTGTAACAGAAGGCGATATTACAGAGTTAAACGTAGACATAGGACTTCTTGAGCAGGACCTTCTAGCGGCAAACGACACTATTGCTGACCTTCAGGCTCAGATAGCAGCTCTGTATGATCAGATCTCTACTGTTATCAACGACCCAGAGGTAACTGATGCCAATGACTATCAGGGTACCATCGACAATCTTGAAGCAGAAATAGATGTTCTTGATGAAGTAGTTTTATCTGTATCAAACACCGCCATCGATGGCATTCAGGCCACAGTAGACTTTCAGGCTCAGGTTCTAACTCAAGTTCAACAGACTATTAACGAGCTTACTGGTTTTCTTGCTGAAAATGCAATTGGCACCGTAAGAGCCGATCTCCTTAACGTAGAAGAGGTGTCATTTAATCTGCCCACCACCCTAAGTGCCGATGTTATGGACACCACATCCCACTCTGCAGGTGATACTGTAAATTTTGGTGAGTTTATAACTGTTGTAGAGGCGTTTAAGTTAAAACTAAGAGAGTACAAAGGCGCTGTAAATGATAGCGAAGGAAAGTTTCTTACTACTCAGGGGACCTATACTGGACGAGACGGCGCCAACAGCATTAATTTTGAGATAGGCTATGGTGTCCCTACCGACGATTCTTTGTCTGACGATTTCCCTGAGAGCAACCTACCTCCAGAATCTATCTTGTTTAGTGACCCAGATTTTCTAAATAGACTTTTGGGGGATCCTAATGTTATTAACCAAGGTTACCTCGTTGATGTTAATAGGCTTTTTCAGGCCTTTGCTGGTGGCGGAATAGAGAGTATTGGTGAACAGAGCGCGATCAAGGACGTTACTATTGGAGAGTTGGGTGACGAAAACAACGAGCTTCTTGGACAGATTGCAGCCTTTGTAGAAGCGGTGTATGAGGGTAAGGGACCAGAGGTAGAGACAGATCCAGAAAACCTAAACGCACAATTTAGAGACCCGTTTGGCGTCGATTACGACCCTAATGGTGATGAAAGCGCAGCACCTAACCCCCTGCAGGCCTACTATCAAGCAGTCCAAGACGACGATGGCGACGCTAGCTTTACCAATCTAAGAGCAGCTATAACAGAAAGTGCTTTAGGATATGGTACTATTCTTGATCTCATAGAAGACGGTCTTACTGGATTTAGCACTCCGTATCAAGACGATATAACCGATAAGTTTGCTAACATCACTGCGGCTACTGCCGTAAGAGATCAGCTTGCATTTTCTGTTTACAACACAGCTCAACAACAATTCAATCTTCAGACTCAGCTTGATGCGGGTTCTAAGGTGTCGTATGCTGACACCAATCAGGGAGTGCCAGCAGCATTTTATAGTATTCTTTTTGAGGATGGTATCAACGTTAACACGGGTGAACTTGCTACAGCCCAAGACATTGTCGACGCCCTTGATGGATCAACTCTTTCAGATCAAAACGTCCAAGACACCTTTGTAAGTCTTTACGGCAGTGTCGCAACTCTTCTAAACGCACTATCTAATTTTGAGGGTACCGATGAGCCTGTAGACACGGGAACTGACATTTCTCAAGCTCTTAGAAACAGGATAAAGCAGTTTGCAGAAGAACTAGATCAGCAGCTTGATGTCGCCAACATGAATTTTTTGTTTACTGACGCCTATGATTTTGACACCTTGGCGGATGAGACAAATAATTCTTCCATCTATGAAACGCTTTTCCAAGACCTCGAAGAAAAACTTGAAGGAAACGGTGCTGCCGAAATCTCTTTGGGTGGGATGATTGCAGACTTAAAAAATATTGCTTACGAAGCCTATGCTCAGTTTATTCAAAAAGGATTCTTTCTGCCTGAACAATTTTCTGGGAGTGCGGTGGGCACACTAAACACAATTCTTGGCGCGTTTCCTATTAGCACGACTCAAGAGTATCTAGACCTTCAAAATTCGGCAGAAAATATTGGGGAGGCTATTGATAGGCTAGAAGAATTTCAGTTTTTGTTTGGAAGCGCGGATCTACAAAATGTAATTACTACAGGCTCAGCGTCAGATGATTTTCCAACAGCCCAATTTGGAGGTCCTGCTACTCAAACTTCACCCTTTATAGGATTTACTGGACAGGTTGATGAGACCCTTGGCACTGGCCTTACAGCTCAAGACGTATACTTTGGTAAGCCCAAGACAAATAGCTTTACAGATGCCACTTACTCTTCTTATGAAGGATTAAGAACCGCACTGAAGGTAATAGAACAAAGAACAACTGGGTATGCTTTTTCCCAAGACAGGCCTACTGGATTGGTCCAAATCGGTAATAATGAAGTATTATTCCCAGACATAAATGGGACCCCTATACTTTTTGATGGTAACGCGAAAGACCTTTTAGACGGGGCTAGCTACAACACTCTATACGGTCTTATAGAGGCAGAAGTAATAGCACTTCTTGAGGAAAGTGGTAATGGTGGTAATACTGGTGGTAATACTGGTGGCGGCGACATACCTCAAATCCAAACCACAGAGATTATTACGAGTGTTCTGAATGCTTTGGGTCAGGATATATTTAACATTACAGCAGAGACGCAAGCCCAGAACGTAAGAAATTATATAGAAAGCAACATCAACACAGGAGCTCAGGCCGATCTTACGGGAGATTCATCTGTGACCGTCGATGATTTGCTGAGCCTGTTGGCAAACTTGGGGACCTTCGGAGTCGGCACTTTCTTGCCTACTACGGCAGAAATAAACACTGCCGTAGACGTTGACAACCTTTCTTCTGATCAACCGGGATACCTAGAGGCTCTTAAAACGGTCATTCGAGCTAAGGTTGAAGAAATAGGAACGCTTTACGACCCTAATTTTGTAGCAGCCTTTAGCAACGATCAGAACAGGTTGACTAATACTATAACAACCCTTGGCCTTAAT
>JGI24006J15134_10002083_pt1 | contig 11244 bp, 21 predicted proteins | sample LinPmetageLP53_FD_15134 | JGI IMG/M metagenome (IMG submission 15134) | reverse complement strand
CGCAGGAGCCGCACTTGGCAGCGTCGTCCCTGTCTTTGGCACAATAGTAGGCGGCCTCATTGGCGGAATTCTAGGTTTCGAACTGATGGCCAAGCTTGGTGAAGTTATAGCCGAAAAGGTCAACGAAGGGGGATTTTTTTCAGACAAGACCTTCATAGAAGCCTTTGATAGTGTATCAACAAATTTGAAATCTGTCGGTGAGAATTTTATGGCAATGACTGAGCGTGTTAAAAACTTTGGCGCTGGCCTCGGCGCTGATGTCACCGCTCTTGGCGCCGGCCTCGGCGCGGACATCCGTATACGTTTTGATAATGCATTAACAAATTTGAAATCTGGCGGTGATAATTTTATGGCAATGACAGAAAGATTAAAGGACTGGGTTTCGGGATTATCAACATCATTTAAGGAGTTTGAAATTCCCTCGCTATCAAATATCTTGATTGAGATTGGCAATCCTCTAACAAAATTAGCAAATGCTTTAAGAGACACTATAAATATTAAAGTTCCCGGTTTTCCCGCTTTTAGTGTCGGTAATAAGATAGCAGATATAATTGACGGTATTTCTAGTCCTAATCCACTTAATTTAGGGGGAAGGACAGCTGAGGCCTCAGGGAACAGGGCCTTGGATAATGCGCGTCAAGCGGCGCGCTCGCTCGGCTTCAGTCCAGCTATAGTAAATGCTTCTAATAGTAGTGTCAATGCTAGTTCATTAAATGTGACTAACACTTCAACATCAATGTTTCATCCTAGTCCTTTGCTTGGAGCAGTTATTGCTTCTATTTAAAAAAAATCCCCTCTGATTTCGCAGAGGGGATTTTAGTAGAGTTTAACGATTAGTTATCTTCAGCAAGTTTCTGAAAATAATCTATCGTATCCTCATCATCATCAGTCGTAGCCTTTGACGTTACAGTAGGAGTAGGCTCCTCTTTTGTATCAAGAGTAACAGTAACCGCCATAGGTTCATCTTCCATCAAGGCAGTCACGTTTCCTACCGTAGTAGTACCAGCAAGAACCATGTTAAGACGAGTCTTCAATTCATCATATGACTTGAAGTTAGTTGGAGCAGTAAAATCATCAAGAGAATATTGCTTCTTCCATACTTCCTCAATGTCATCATCATTACCAAACAATGCCGACGGAGCTTCAAACTCTGACTTATCATAGTTCCAATAACCATCTACCTTACGAATCTTCAACTTGAAATTCGCACCTTGCCAAAAATCAAAAGGATTAACAGGAGTTTCATCCTCAAATGCAGGCTGCATCGACTCCATAAGCTTATCAAAGATTTTCTTACCATACCGAAAGAGGAATACCTTACCCTCATTCTCAGGATGTTTGGAATCACTCACAACATAGATGTTAGAGTAATATTGCAACTTACGCTTCTGACGACGAGCAATCTCCTTATCGGACTCTACACCAGAGTTCCAATATGCAGAGTTCATCTCTGATACAGGATCATTGTTGCCAAGCGTGGTAAGAGAGTTCTCAATATACCACTGACCAGTTGGACCTTGAAATGCATGATTCCAAAGTTTTGCCCAAGGCATATTTTCACCCTCTACTGCGGGCAGAAAACGAAGCACTGCATAACCATTACCTGTCTTATCAAGTTCTGGCTTCCACAAACGCTCGTCCTTATAGGACTTCTTTTCTTGGGTTTGATTTTCGGACTGTGCTGCACCAAGCAGTTGATCCAAAGAATTAGATTTCTTCATTTGAGCTAACGACATTTTTATATCTCCTTATGTGAATATATGTTTTCGTATGTTAATATATTAAGTATATAGTAATTTATACAGAAAGTCAAGTTTCTTCTTTGACAAACTTGATTCTATATATGTCCTTATCTTTTTCTACGAAATTGACAAGACCATTCCATGCAAGCCCAATCCTTTCAGATTCAATTTGGCTTGCACCATGTCCGTGATACAAATATGAATTAAACACGAACATTGAATTTTGTGTACAGGGAAACGCCAGAGTATTTGCAGTATTTGGATTACCCTTTTTGTAATGCTCTGTTAATGAGATGAATGGTTCAAACTCCATCTTCTGCTTTTTGAATTCTAGAGGTGGATGATTTTCTTCTGATTTCAAATACAAAGTTCCACTAATAATAGAATTCGAATGATTATGTACCTTCTGATATCCACCCTTACCACTGATGTTCAACCAGCTCTCTGTAAGAAAGAATTCCTCATATTCCATTTGCAATACATTATCCAGAAAATCCTTAGCACAGTTTTCTACCCAAACTCGTATCTCTTTGAATTCAGGCTGAAGAAGTATGTTATTGAATTTCTCTGTTCTAAGCTTAGTTTGTCCCTTGAACTTTTCGAATGTAAATTTAGACAAATCTAAATTATCCATAAAGGGTTTAGGTGTATGGTATTGTTTCACTAGGCCTGTTGGAAATAGAGGTACGCCGGTCATACTATTTTTAACTCCTCACACAATTCGTTCTTTGTTATATAGAACACATTATCCTCATCAAATCTAGCAGTTGATTCTACCAAATAAAACTTAGTATCATATAAAGAAAACTCTCTGAATACTGCTCTCATTTGATTATACCAATTATCAGGATTAAACCCTTTTGCATCAGCAGGCAAATAATTATCTGTGCCTTTGTATATATTATTTAATGGTTCATTATATGAGCTTAAATCAAATCCCAAAAGATAAACCTCTTCTACATTTTTACTTGCAAGATGCAGTGCGGTGTTACCAGCTGACCAACCTACAGGATAATCAATAGGAACTACATCATCCATAGATGGTTCAACATAGGTAATCCAAACCCCAATATCCTTGTTCATTTTTAGTTGTAAATCATCCATATCCAAGTTGGGTTTCATTTTAATAGCAAGTTCAATTTTCTCTTGCAATGTAACAGGGTCTTTNCCTGATATAACACANTGGTCTGTTCTATTTTTACTTCTATGAATAAATGTCTCTGGAATGTCATATCCCATAAACATCATGTCTGCTACTTCTGCTGGAACAACGCTCCAATTCGCAAAATGAGTATTCTTAATATCACCATACTCAGGGTCATCTAAACAATAACCAGAATTATATATTTCCTGCTGCATAGCATAATCAACTGCTACTAGATTATGAACATGCCCATCCCGATAGATTGCATTACAGCCCCATGTAGTAACCGTATCATCAAGTATACGTTGCCGACATGGTTTAAACCATGCACGGGATTCACCATTGCCTATGACAAGAGATTTATTCATTCCTTAATATCTTCCATGATGGGGAAAATCTTTGTGATCTCACGGGCACATGCAATCGCAATATCCTGATGTTCCTTCTGTGTACCGTTAGCACTTCGTAGGTCAATGTAGTGTACCCATGAGCGAAGTGTACCGTTCATGTACATACGAGATACCGTCATACCTTCTGGTAGAACTGCTCTTGCTTGTTCCTTTGCAATACCTTCGTCAATTGCCCACTTATATACTTCTTTGCAAAGTTTTATTACTTCTTGCTGTTTCATGTCCCACATATCTTGAACATTAATAGATGCAGCATCAATAGAATTTTGCCTATTCTTTGGGTCTTGTAGTCTGGCTCCACGCCGAATAAAATCAAGTTCCTTTACAGGGTCAGCATATCGTTGGCTGAACTCTTGAAACGAGAATGAACGGTGACGTAGAATCTGTCGTGCAATATCTCTGGTTGTCTCAATTTCAATACACGCGCTCACCATCTCTAGTGGCGACCAGTGCTTGTGCTTGATGAGATACTTAATTAGTTTTTCACTGGTGTCTTTATTGTTCTGGTTGCTAGGATTAGATACTCTAGCACAATATGCGATGAGTTCCTGTGCATCATCCACACCGATAATATTATCTGGTGTAGAATGTGATATCATTTTTACTTTCACTTATTCACCTTTAGTGAATGGTGCCGGAGGGAAGATTCAAACTCCCGACCTGATGATTACAAATCAACTGCTCTATCAACTGAGCTACTCCGGCAAACCATTTATCGACTCTGGGTTTGGGTCTGGCGTCTTTGTGGACGATATCCCTTTGGCCATGCCGGTTGACGAGATGCAAGCTTTTTAACTCGCTCCTGTAATTCAGAGTTAGATTGCTGCAACTCTGAGCAATCCCATTCAAGTGCCTTTACTTTACTTGTCAACGCTTGAACTTCATTTTCCAAGAACGACTCATTCCGTCCCTGTTCTTCACTATTACTCATTACTAGACTCCTCTATGAGTTTCAATAACTGTATTCTATACTGGCCCTTGTCAATAGTCAAGAACCTTTTATAATTTTTCATAAGTTTTTTAAGGTCGTACCATATATAATCCTCTGACATACGATTGTTCCAAGTTTTAGTGAATCCCACAAGCTCATCTAGAATGATGAGAGTTTCAAGGGATACTCTTTTGCCAAGATATTCTTTTAAAATAATTGGGTGTTCAGAATTTTTTACTTCAAATATTGGATTGAAATTATTTACAAATGGGCGAATTTCTTCGGTGAATATATTATAGAAATTGTTTCTTTTCTCTTTCCAAATCTTATAATTTTCATCATTAAAATTTGCAACGTAACCTTTTTTATCCACAATGAAATTAGCAACTAGATAGTTCTTAATGTCCTCGTGGTCTTCATATTTTTTGGACAGCCTGACAAAGAAAAATCTGTCTTTACGTTTATAGAACGAGTTTCTGGGAACACGACTTTTACCTTTGTAAGTTAAGAAGTCATAATCATTCTTACTGAAATGTGCCTTCATAGCACAATACATTAAATAAACGTCAATCGGTTCCATTGTCTAGATTGGTAGTTGTGCTTGCCTCGGCAAAAAATTTAAGTCTCTTGCGTTTGCTTCGATCTTTTCTTTAAGACCCTTTGAGATAAGAGAGCTGACAGACTCAGGTTCAATACCTTCTTGTTCACAATAATGTAAAACAGCATCCATATGAGTGATATGCTTTTCTTTTGCAATACTCTCAATTGCAATTGTAAAGTTTTTTGTTGTAATTAAAGCCATTGGTATCATTGTTATCTTTCATAATACAATAAATTGGGGGGTTAACCGTGACCCCCCACGGATGTATTAAGGCATCACCCTTCGTGTGTTCCTCAAACCGGAAGGAATAAATGATTTTCTTACGAGGGTTTCTAAACTCACACACTATCTCCTTTTTTATGTTTAACGACCAACCCGCCATTAAGGCAATGCCTATTTTGTGCGACACATAAGGCATTGGATATACCAAGCAGGAATCAGTCAACTTCATACTCGCCTTAGTGCGTTAGTATAAAGTGGGGTTATTCTGTTACTAGGAAACCCCAAAACCCTACCTAATTACGCTGTGCGTAGAGCGGCGTAGCCAGCAGCAACAACTGCCCGTGGTGCTGTACCAACACGATACTTCATGTAGGTTTGGCCGTCAAAAGACGATACGCGCTTATTCAGAAAGATTGAATAACCCTCTGAACGCAGCTTACTAATTACTGCACGAACATTCTTAACACCATAACGTGATGCAATCTGCTTTGCGGTAAGTTCTGCACCATTGACGAGTGCATTGGCGACCTTAGCGGTCTGGGCGACCTTAGCGGTCTGGATAGTAGTAGTCATTTAAATGTTTTCCTTAACATTACAAATAAGTTGAACTCATTCCAACTTTTAAATTGGTAGTTTTTAGAGAACCACCAAACTCATCAAGTTTTCACTTGAATTCTTATTATAACAAAGTATAACACAAGAAATAGAAAATGTCAATACCTTTTTTGAATTAAGTGGGGAGTATTCTGTTGCTAGGAACTCCCCGAACCCCGACAGACTATGCAGCTAGTGCATAATCCTCAAATGCAAAATTATCGTTCGCATTTACTATAGTGGACTATAAGGCGTCCAATCCACAGTTCTCCACTTTCCTATATACTGCCAGTCGATCCTATGTCGCCCCCATCAAAAAAAGATTAGGTATACAATTCCACTGAGAAGAAATATGTCTGCACAAATACTCCAAACTATATAAGCTTTAAGCATCCACTTAATAGCTACCTTCGCTACCTTTTTGCGCGGGGTCAGGGTCATCATTTTGGCCCTCCCCCTGATATTCTACAATTAATACAACCATATCAATCTCCTTTTGGTGGAGGCGTTGGGTACTGCCCCCAAGTCCTGCACAACTTTCAGTCCGTATCATCAAACTGTACTATATTTATAACACAGCAAATGATTTTTGTCAAGGTGTTTTACAAAAAAAATCAAGTGTCGGAACCTTCTTTTTTTACGGGAATAATCATTACATCATGGCCGGTTGCTAATAAACATCCTTTTCCATTAGGAAAATTTTCTACAACAGAAGCAGTCCCCTTTTCTACATTTGCAAAAACTACAACTTGACTTTCCATACCATTTTGTTCATTAAAAATTACAACAGGAACTTCATTATATTTTTCAGTAAGATATTTTAGCAAGCTAGAAGAGTCGCCACAAAATATAGGTTTATTTACCTGTACTAAAGGTTCTTTACCCAATGCTTCGCCTTCGGCCAAAGCAATGATTGGTGTTAATAATGTTAAAAGTACTACACCAACAGCCATGTTAGTTTTATTCATTATCTATACCTTATTTTAAATAGACGAAGCATTGAGATTAATGACACGTTGCCAAGAGTTTCCATGCGTTACCATAGAAATATTACCTGTTGCTTTGTTGACATACATTAGCTGCCAAAGACCTGAGTCTTTATTATAAGAGATACTAATCAACGAACCATCAGATATAACACCTTTAGATATTCCGGGCAGTTGCTCCCATTGTGTGCCACTAGCAATAGCACAAAGAACACTCGGCTGTCCTTTAGGTGTCATAGTAAACGTAAATGTTTTTGTTTTATTATTTACATAAACACCTACATAACTTGAGCTACCGATTATCTATACCGTACTCTGTTTCTAGTTCACTAAACTTATTTGCCATAGCCTGTACCATAGCAAGCTTAGGAACGCACATAGTCTGTGCTGTAACAGGTGACGATAGCGTTACTAGAGCCACTGCAAATAGAAAGCTAGCTATAAACAAGTGGGTGGCCTTTACTATCTGTTTCATTTTGCCTTCCCCATTCTGCAACGGAATCCTTTAGACTATCTAAATACTCGTACTTTTCTTTAATAAATTCTTGGACGGTTCCATCTTCTGTTACTACTAAAATAACAATTTGTGAAACTTCTATACCTGTTCTCTCGGTAAACATTTCTGCATATGCAGAGCATTGAATATAGTAATTTTCATTCCAACTATCAGATCGTTCTTTTGTCGATGTCTTGAAGTCGATGATTGAAAGTACACCATTGTACTTTGCAATACAATCAACTCTGCCCGCTACCTTATATTTATCACTATAAAGACCACATTCTTGAGCGTATATGTCATTAATATTACCCAACACTTTGTCTTTTAATTCACTAAATATACACCAAGGAAGAAAATCCTTTTTATGTTTCTCCCATTTATCAGGCAATTCTGTATGTTGATTGTTTAGATAATCCTCACACATATGGTGAACTTTAGTTCCTCTTGCTGCAGCTTTACTCGCAACATAATTAGCCACATCATTACCCACACGATTACGCCATTCCATCAATCCTTTTTTATTTCGGATTGATAAAACTGTTGTGATTGATGGGTAATAATTATTATGTGGTGTTACATAGAATCTTTTACGATCAATTGTTTTAGTCTTTAGCTCTGGTAATTCCACTGGTACATGATTAAAGGTTCTCATTTTCAATCATATTCTCTATACAGCGGATGTGCTTTACGCATTCGCTCCACAAGCCTATCTGCACGATTAGTTACTTGGCGATACCACGAGCTGTCAACCATCTCGTCTGCGGCCGCATTCCAATCTCTTGCATCAACGCCACGTTTCATACCCTTGAATTTGCTCAAACGCGGCCGCCCCATATTAAACATCATATTGGCAATCACTTGTTGAACTTCTTCCGGCAAATCGTCGAAGTCTTCGTAAAGGATGTTGCAGTCTCGTAAGACACTTTCGCAATCTGATTCGAAGGCTTGATGGACTCTAACAGTGTCGATGGAAGTCCCTACGTCCTGCCCATATTCGGGATCAGATTCAAGAACCAGATGGCCTATACCAAAAGTAGCGTACCCAAGATGATCTCTGTAAATTTCATATTTTACACCCTCATCAATTTCTAGTTGTTCTCTAAGTTTTTCTAAATTCATTATTCAATTCCTATGCCAAGTTTGATTTTGTTGATGAGATAGCTACGAACAAATCCACTACGAACAATATCACCAATAGTAAATTCTGTGCAACTAAATTCATCCATTTCTGTCAAAATTCGTAAAAAGTCATGTAGACCATTTCTCTCATTTTGCCTCACCAAATCTGTTTGATCAAAGTCTCCACAAAATACAATCTTTGAATCCTGACCGACTCTGGTAATAATTGTGTCCAGTTCATGAAAGTTCATGTTCTGACATTCATCTACTATAATGATTGTATTATCAAATGTCAACCCCCTTAGAAAGGAAGTTGATAAAAAGTATAATGATCCCTGACTTTTTAATTTATCATATAGATTATTGAACTGTTGCTCATTTTGCATTTGAAACATGAATTGCACCATGTTCTGATATGGTACTTGATACAATGCAGCCTTATCTTCCTCATCGCCAGGAAGAAATCCAATCTCTCTAGTAGGAATAAGTGACCGTACAAGAACTACTTTGTCATAAGATTTCTTTAAATCCAATACATCTCTTAGTGCAAGATATAGCGAAACAAAAGTTTTACCTGTACCAGCAGCACCAAATAAAAATTGGTTCTTTCCCTTTTTCCAAGATTCAAAAACTACTTTTTGATTATCAGTAATTGGTTTGACAGGTACAAGATTGGTATGGTTAATTTCTTTATTTTTTTTGTTAGCCATTATATCACCTTATGTTTTTTCAACACATCTCTTGTTTTAATTTCTTTATGAGATTTAGTTTTAGTACCACCATACCTATCAGCTAGAGGAGAGCCAGGATGTGAGTTTGCAATCTGCTCCATACGTTCATTAAATCCCCCATCTGCTTTTGGTCCAACGCCCATAATATGATCTCCAACAAAAGAAAACATAACTGGGAGTTGGATGATATTAGGATTATCTTTTAGATAAGTTTCTCTTTCACTCATACCCATAAATTCATCAAATTCTAGGCCGGTAGTATTATTCTTAAATGTATATGTTGGCATTAAACGTCTATCTCCAATTGGTCAGGATCACCACCCAAAACTGTTATTTTCTTTTTTAATTTGTCCAAACGCTCAATAAGTTCTTTTTGCCTGATTTGCAAAGTGTGAACAGACTTTTGCATCTCTGAAATTTCTTTCATGTAAGGATCGTATTTATCATCTACCCCATTCAAGCCATCCATATCAAGCACTCACCTTTTCTAAGTCATAAAACCATTCTGGTTTATCTCTGCGTTTCCAAGTTGCAAAATTTGACTTCTCCATTATATAGTATTTATGATACGCAGATACAGCGTCCTCATTCTTACAATATTCAGGCATACATTGTGGGGGGTCTGTAAACTCCTCAATTGGTATATTTTTTGGAAGCTTCGAGAGTGAATGAATCAATCTTTCTGTTGCATGATGTTTGCCGTAACGATATGTGTATTCTTTCATCAGGCCGTACATATGCTGCCACAACCATTCATAGTTTTTATTAGCAGTTCTCGTCCAAATAGTGCTTGGATGATTTTTGTGAGCCAGTTTATACATACCAACATTATTAGCATGTTCATCACCATCAAGAACACGATGAGTAGTAGAGAGCATCTGTGCGCTCTCTAGTATCATCTTGACCACATGNTTGTCACACATCATCTGTGCAGCAACTATGGGATCACGATCTACGAAAAAGATGTTCATTTAGCAACACCTTCACATGTTTGAGGATGATCTTTAGTAAATTTTTCTATAATTGTAGAAAAACGAGAATCTTCTTTAACATATCTCTCATAAACTAAATCTGCAACTTTTTCATAATATTGTTTTGTGGTTAATACACTAGTATTTCCTTTATAGATTTTTTTATATACCTCATATTGAATTTCAGCAATTTTGTTGTATATTGGATGTTCCTCACCATCATCCATGAGAGCATGATAACCAACAACTGTTTGATCTTTATCATTTCTATAAAGATAATTTTTACCAGCAAGATTTAACTTGCCAACCTCTTTATGATCACCATTTCTACAACCGCACTCTTCAGTTGAATAGTGATAACCATGTTTATCCATTGGCCCAAAACCATGAATTTCTGTAAAATTACATTCACTCATCGGTTATCTCCGCTACCACCAATCTTACCACGATCTTTTCTTGATTGTAACTTGTCAACATTAGCTTGTGCAATCTCTTCAAGTGTTACACCAAGGTCATCAGCAAGAGCAGAGATATACCAAAGTACATCACCTAGTTCTAGTCCGACTCCATCCAGAGATTTACCATCCCGAATATTCTTCTTTACCTTCTCTGCAACCTCACCAGCTTCTCCACACAAACCAAGTGCAGGATATGTTACCTTGCAGTCTTCTGGATAAATTGCTGTTGATCGTGCAAATTCTTGGTATTCATCAAATGTCATTTCTTATCCCATCTGTAAAAAATGTGGTCTTGTATTTCCACAGTTTTCTGTTTTGTTTTTGCCCAACCAGGCGTTACATAATCTGCATGATAAAACAAAGCACCATCTGTAATATCTACAAGTATTAATTCATTATACATAATCAGTTTAGCTAAGTCAAGTAACTCTTCATACTTTTTTTTGTTACGAGGGGTGTCACTCTTGCCATCACAGAACCAGCTGAACTGACATCTATTTTTTATGGGATAATATTTTCGTTTACTTTGTGGTAAACTTTCATTTTTCCGAGTTTTCCAACTCTCCCTAACAGGGCCTTGTTCGACAACTTCACAGACACTATTAGGAAACCGTGTATCATTGACACGATTTAATACAACAGCAGATACAGCAAAAAGACCAGCAGTCCCTTGACCCCTGGCCTCATGATACATGTTAAGTGCAAGACANTCTGGAGCTCTATCTGTAATTTGTTGTGCTTGAATATCAGCAGTTGAAATAACTGCTGCCAAAATTATTTCAACAAGCGCCATCATGCGTCCTCTTTCATATCTTCACGTTCAAAATTCATATATT
>JGI24006J15134_10002082_pt1 | contig 11244 bp, 13 predicted proteins | sample LinPmetageLP53_FD_15134 | JGI IMG/M metagenome (IMG submission 15134) | reverse complement strand
TCCGGGTTTCCCCTTTAATATTTAATAACCTCACACTCACTCCCCCCAAAGTGCATTTGACGCGCTGCGTTGTTGCTACCGCTTTTATAATTAATTATTAAATCGCCACGGGGGATGTGCTTAATAAAACGAGCTCTGTAGGCCGACCGGCTAACCCCGTCCACTTGTTTTTATTTGGGGTCCATCGTATCCTTTGCTCAACAGGAGATAGGCTATGGCAGAATATGTTAAGACAACGATTTCAGCACTTTCAAGCAGGTCTTCTGATTACTCAGACCCCCATGTGATCTTGCGCGATGCGACCCAGACCCAGACCGATGAAAAGGTTATTCGTGTTGATGGTCGGCTTGAGGCAAATACCTCGGTTGGAACTAGCACTCTTTACAATGCTTACGACTTCTACAACCTGTCCCTTCAAGGTTTAACCAGGATAAACACTTTTATTCTGCACAACCGCTCGGGCAGCGAAATCTTGCTCCAGTACTACCGCTTAATTGCTGACCTTAGCGGCAGCACTATCGGCAACTGTGTTTTTGCCAGCAATAACCAAATTACAACGGCTACGGCTAATGGTCTTGCAAAAGGCGATTTTATCGACGGTGACCACAAGGGCTCGACTCACCTTAATGTCTACGGTGCTAAGTCCTCCGGTAATAACGACCTAGCCCGCATTACTAGCTTTGCAAGCGCCGTAAGCGGCACCGACCGTGTAACTGTTTCAGGAACTCCTTTTGGAACAAACGAAACAGATGACGCCGGAACTATTGGCATTCAGTTCTTTTCTTTAGACAATATGTTTGTGCCTGCTGGGGGTATCGTGTCGTTGCCCGGTCAACTTGCCAAGGTTAAAGGCAACGTAAATCCTTACGAAATTTCTATTGCCCCTGGCTTTACCGGTTTAAACTCTAACACCGCTGTTACTTCAGCTCAGGACTACACTATTTTTATGTCGGGAACTGTCGGATAAGATTTTAAAATGTTGCAGGAATTTTTATGTCGAAGAAGATTTATATGGGGAAGAGCCTTGAGGTCCGTTACGACGAGGCTTGCAAGACCAAGGGCGGAAAACTAGACCGCCGAGAAATCCTAGAGCTCGCTGAGCAAGACCTTGAAACCGAGGGTTCTAGAGTTCAGATAAATAAGCACCAGGCCGACCTGATTGATATTCGGGTTATGCCAAGCCTCCACAGCATTATGGAAAACGCCCTTGCGGTAATTGATTCCGAGGTACGGCACCATCTTAGGGTCTCTACCTCCAGTAGCGGCCTAGACCGCCAACAGGTGCACTCCTTCGGGCAGATGACCCGCTCACTGGCCCAGATTGTCGGTATCGAGAAAGAACTCAAGGAGCAGTCTGACCTGGACGCTATGAGTGATGCCGATTTAATTAAACTAGCCGAAATGACAAGCAACAGACTAAAGGATGGCGACAAATGACCACCGAAGCGGCGCCTCCTTACAACCCAATGATGCACAACGACAAGTTGCCTGTGTATATCCGCCTAGCAGACCAGGGTGATTCGAGCTTTGTTTATAAAAGCTGGCTAGATTCTTGGTGGGTCCAAAACAAAGACCAGTACCAGCCTCTTTTCTTCAAATCGCACCGAGAAGTTATAAAAAACCTTATGGAAAACTCCGTAACGGTTATTGCTTGCTCAAGTGACGACCCAAACCTTATTTTTGGTTGGGTTTGCGGTGTACGAACTAAAAATAATCGTTTTATCGTGCATTTTGCTTACACCAAGAAATCATTACGCAAATTTGGGCTATGTAAGGCCCTTTTAGGCTTTTTTGAGCACGATAAGGGTGAACCTATCCTTTGCAGCCATAAAAGTTTTATATTCAAAGACCTAAAGCAGCCTTATAATCTGTTTTATGTCCCTAACATCCAAAGACCTGAGGGCTTGGAGAAAATCGAGAGTGAAGAATGGAGATTGTAGGAATACAGCTTACAGAATCGGCCCGAAGTGTAATAAATAAGAGTTTCTTATCTTCTGACTTTTTTAAACTAAGCTTTGAAAAAGTTGAGGGTGCTTTGGGGGTTCGGGTTGTCGATAAGAAGAAGGGTTCTTATTGGCTCCCAATGACTTCTATTTCATGGGTCCGAACAAAAGGCCAAGCAGCTCCTAAAAAGGGTCGGCCTAAAAAGGTAGCGGATGTCAAAGCCGCCTAAGTCATATGATTCGCGCCAGGTGCTTAAGCAATACGTTAAGCGCTTTGGGGATGCTGACGCGCTTAAAGAAGAGTCGCTTTCCCCGGAGGACCGTACTTACCGGTGGCAAGAAGATTTATTTGAGCCGCAGCTCGCGTTTATCAACGACCCTTCATCTTTTAAGACGGCATTGTGTTCACGTCGTGCTGGCAAAACGTATGCAAGTTGCTATTATTTAATAGAAACTGCGTCCAAGCACGCCGACTCTTTATCTGCCTACATTGGCTTAACGCGAACAAGCGCTAAGCGTCTTATGTGGATGGAACTAAAACGGGCTAACCGTAAGTATCATATTGGTATGCGGTTTAATAACTCAGAGCTCGTGGCAACTCTCCCTAACAACAGCCAGATAATCTTAACAGGCGCAAACGACGAGGCTGACATTGATAAGCTTCGTGGGTCTGCTTACCGTTTAGTTATCTTGGATGAGGCTGCTAGTTTTGGCGCCCACATGGAAGAGCTTGTTCAGGAAGTTTTAGAGCCCGCACTTATTGACCACAACGGTACACTGGCTATGATTGGGACGCCTAACGCTGCGTGCTCCGGTACATTTTTTCACGCAACTACAAATCCTGCATTTGGCTACAGTAACCACCACTGGACGATAATGGATAACCCGCACATACCTCACGCCAAAGAGTGGCTTGAAAAACGNATGGAACAAAAAAAGTGGGACGACACGCACCCGGTTTATCTTCGAGAGTGGCGTGGCCAGTGGATTCGCTCTGAAGACTCGCTTGTTTATAAATATTCCGAAGAAAGGAATTTTTATAATGACGTGCCGCATCATGAGCATGATTTTGATTATATACTGGGTGTAGATTTAGGTTATGAGGATGCCACAGCTTTTGTGATTGGCGCTTATAGCCCTGACTTGCCTCATTTTTATGTTGTCGATACTTTTAAGCAGTCAAAAATGCTTCCTTCGGAAATTGCCGAAAAAATTCACGAATACAACGATATGTACAACTTTACCTCTATCGTGGCTGATACTGGTGGTTTGGGTAAGTCGATTGTAGAGGAGTTTCGCCAAAGATGGGCGTTGCCTATCCAGGCAGCAGAAAAACGAAATAAAGCAGCTTACATTGAATTAATGAACTCCGATTTAGCTGCCGGAAATATTTTAGTAAATGAGTTGTCAGATTTAGTGGACGAGTGGCGTCTTTTACAATGGGACGAAGACCGCCGCAAAGAAGACGGTAGGTTTGACAACCACCTAGCTGATGCATGCCTTTACGCCTGGCGTGAGTCCAAGCACTTTACTCACGAAGAAGCTATTTTGCCCCCGTCCAGGGGAACTCCCGAGTATTATAAAAAACTAGAAGATCGATACTGGGAAAACGCTGCTATGAAACTTGAAGACAACGATGATGAAGGAACAGGTGGTCTTGAATGGATGATGAACTAAAAGAAGCCGTAGAGTTTGGCCAAAGCATTGGTGTGCGTAGTATTAGCTACGAAACCCCTAACGGTAAAATTTCAGTTGTGTTTCCTGATAAAGTCCCAGAAGTAGGGTTTGCAATCCCTGAGGATTACCAGCAAGCTGACATCGACCCTAAAAAAGAAGACGACTTTTTACTCTACTACTCCTCTGGGGGATCATAATGGAAAATTGGTGGAACTCTAACAAAGACGCTCACGAAGGTGTTATGGCTCGATACGAAGCTATTTTGGATGACCAAAGCTACCGTAAAGACCAAAATTTGCAGAACCTTCGGCTTTACGGGAACTATTACAACTCCGGTTTAAGTAGTAGTACTTACGCTCGCTCAAAGAGCACCTCTATGCGCCACCGCGTAACGCTTAACGTTATTCAGTCTATGTGCGACACAGTGACTGCTAAAATTGCAAAAAACCGCCCTAAGGCTACTTTTTTGACCAATGATGGCGATTACAGCATGCAGCGCCGCGCTAAACTTTTGGATAAGTTTTGCGAAGGCCAGTTTTACGCTACAAAAATCTATGACATTGCTCCTCGGGTATTTCTGGACGCCTGTGTTTTTGGCACTGGGATTATGAAGATTTACGAGGGCCAAGATAAAATTGAGGTCGAGCGTATTTTTCCTGATGAAATTGTTGTTGACGACCAAGAGGCAGTTTACGGCGAGCCTCGCCAGCTCTTTCAGATTAAATATGTAGACCGCGATGTTCTTCATGCTATTTATCCAGAAAGACGCGATGAGATTTATTCAGCGGCGCCTCCAGAGGATGACTACACTGACGAAGAACGTAGCAACCAAATCATGTGCATCGAAGCTTGGCACTTACCTAGTGGTAAGGACGCCGGAGACGGTCGCCATGCTATTTGCATTGATGGCGCTACGTTGCTCGAAGAGCCGTACGAGCGCGATTACCTTCCGTTCGTGTTTATCCGATGGACTGAACGTCTTCTCGGCTTCTACGGGCAGGGACTCGCAGAACAACTGACCGGCCTACAGTTAGAAATTAACAAACTGTTGTTCAACATCCAGGAACAGATGCATCTTGCGAAACCTAAGGTTTTTGTAGAGGCAGGTTCTAAGATTGCCAAGGCTCACTTAAACAACGAGACTTGGGGTGTTATTGAGTACCGAGGTACGCCGCCGCAGTTCTTTGTTCCTCGAACAGTGTCAGGTGAGATATTCTCCCACCTAGACCGTTTATTTAATCGAGCTTATGAAATTACCGGAATCTCACAGCTTGCCGCGCAATCTAAAAAGCCGGTTGGACTAGAGTCTGGGGTAGCTCTTCGTGAGTTTCAAGACATCGAAACCGAGCGCTTTATGATTACCGCTCAACAATATGAGCGCGTTTTCCTAGACGCAGCGCATCAGATGATTGATATTGCACGTAACGCTGCTGAGCGCGGAGATAACTTTGAGGTTATTAGCCACGGGGATAAGTTTATTGAAAAGATAAAGTGGAAGGACATTAATCTTAAAAACGACCAGTACGTTATGAAGATTTATCCCACCAATCTTTTACCAACAACTCCTGCCGGTAAACTTCAAAAAGTTATTGAAATGCTGCAGGCTGGAATGCTTTCCCAGCAAGAAGCGCGTGGTTTGTTAGATTATCCTGATATTTCGGCTGTCAATAATATGGCAATGGCTGCTTATGACGACGTAATGATGCAAATTGAGCAGATGATTGAGCACGGCATCTACATGCCTCCCGAGCCTTTTACTGANTTACCGTTAGCTATGCGGTTAGTTCGGTCGGCTTATCTAAAGGCTAAAGTAAACAAGGTTCCAGAAGAGCGGCAAGACTTGCTGCGGAGATTTCTGGAAGACTGTGTTTCTCTTATTGGGCGCATGCAGGCAGAAGCTCAGAAAGCTCAAGCAGAGGCACAAATGCAGGCTCAGTCCCAGATGGGGCCTCAAGCCGGAGCACCTGGTGAAGCAATGGGGCCAGAAGGAATGGTTGCGCCTACCGGCGCCACACCCCCAGCAATGAGCGAAGAAGTAATGGCTGAAGAAGCCGCAGCACCACAAGGGGCTGACCAAGCAATTCCAATGTAGGAGACATTATGAGTGAAGAAGTACAAGAAGTTGCAGTAGAAGCTGAAGTTGCCGTAGAGCCTGAAATGCCTGTTGCCGAAGGCGAGCAAGTTACACAAGAGGCGCCGCCCGCAGAACCATCGCCTGACGTGGTTAGTGCTTTTGCAGCAATTGCGAGAAAAGAAGCCGCAATTCAGCAACAACAAGCAGCCTCAAAAGCTTTTAAGTCTGAAAACGAACAGTTAAAGGCTGAGATTCAGGCAATAAAGGATGCGCGAGCTCTTGCTCAAACAAACCCTCTTGAGTTTTTAAAAAGTAACGGGGTCAGCATAAAAGACCTGTTACATCAAGACATTAACGGGGAACTGCCTCCTGAAAGCGTAATGACGCAAAAACTTGAATCACAGGCAAGGCAGATTGAAGAGCTTATTAACGCCCAAAAAGAAAAAGAAGAGACTGCTAGTAAACAAAAGGAAACTTCCGAATGGAACTCCTTTGTTGACCAAGTTTCAAAATTCGTAGACAATGAACCAAAGTATGAGCTTTTGCGTGCCGGAAATATGCAATGGATGGTGCCACAGCTCATGAAAGACTTTTACGAGAATAATGGCCGTGAAATAACGGCAGCCCAAGCGGCAGATCTTGTAGAAGAAAGCCTTGAAGAGTCGCTGGAAGGTTATTTTAAGGCTGAAAAGTTGCAGAAGAAGTATGGGCTTTCACAGCCAACATCGGAGTCGCAGGAAACGCCGGTTGATGACGCAGTAGGAACTGAACCCGTAAAAAGGGCTCAGAAAAAACCAAAGACACTGACAAATCAACTTGTTTCAGGTGCAAGTGAGAAAGATACTGGTATGCTTTCTCGCGAAGAATCCCTGGAGCGTATCGCCCGCATGATTGAAGCAGGGCAAGCGAGATAAATTATGGCTACTGGAACTCCATTAGGAATCGACACATCCGCAGCGGGGGTTAATAACCTCCTCAAAGAACACTACAAAGCTGAACGCGTCAAAACAATGACGTATGAGCACAACCCACTTTTTGCTCTTATGCCCAAGTATGAAAAGTTTGGTGGTGACGGAATGCCCGTACCACTTGTTGTTACTGGGCCGCAGCGCCGAAGTGCTACTTTTGGCACAGGCCAAGCAAACACATCAACGTCTGTTATGCGTCAATTCTTTTTGACGCGGGTAAAAGACTACTCATTCGCGGCGATTCAACATGAGGCAATTCGTGCTTCTGCTGGCAATGCTGACGCTTTTGTTCGCTATGCAAGCAATGAAATTGATGGCGCTATTCACTCTTTGAAGCGTTCTCTTTCGGTTGCAATGTATCGAAATGGCTCAGGTCAAATCGGCACAGTAACCGCTGAACCGGGAACAGGCGCAACTTTTACACTAAACCCAATTGCGGATGTAGTAAATTTTGAAGTTGGGATGAGTATTGTTTTTGCTGCTAACGGTGCATCGGCTCTTCGCTCTGGTGGCGCACGAACAATTTCGGCTGTTAACCGTGTAACTGGTGTAATTACTGTAAGTGCGGCCCTTGATGCCGACATTCTTTCTTCTGGATCTGGCGATGCTATTTTTCAAGCAGGTGATTATACAGAAGCAGACGATCTTTTAAAGATTTCTGGACTTGAGGCTTGGTGCCCAGAATCAGCCCCAGGAGCAACGTTACACTTTGGTGTTAACCGAACAGCCGACACTACTCGATTGGGTGGAAACCGGTTTGACGGTTCTGCCTTGCCGATTGAGGAAGCTCTTATTGAAGGAGCGTCTCTAATTGGTCGCGAAGGCGGCGCCCCTGACCACATCTTTATGGACTTTGCTAGCTACTCAAACCTTGAAAAAGCTTTAGGGTCTAAGGTTCAGTACGACAAGGTTAAAACTAGCGATGCTAGTGTTGGCTTTGATGCACTGGTTGTAAATGGTCCTCGTGGTCACATGAAGGTTATTCCTGACCATAACTGCCAACCAAACGTTGCATGGATGCTCCAAATGAACACTTGGACTTTAAACAGCCTTGGGCAAGCAGTTAGTATTCTTGACCTAGATGGACAGAATATGCTTCGCGTGACGGATGCGGATGCGTACGAAACACGTATCGGTTTTTACGGAAATGTTAGTTGCAACGCTCCTGGTTACAACTGCCGCGTTAAATTGGCATAATTCAGGCTCACTGAAAGGAGATTGAGTTATGGCGAATAGAGATTTTAAAGATGTGCAAGCGCTTGAGCGCTCTGTTGTGATTATCGGTGGGCGTATTGCGTTTACCGATGGCACAATGACAGGAGTATCTGAAGGCATTGGCTTCACATGCTCTAACATTAGCTCTGGTGTTTTTACAGTCACACTTGATGATAAATACAGCGACCTCTTGTATTGTGCTGCAAATGTTGTTGGGACCGGAGGTCCTGAGCGATACATCGAATGCACGGCGCACGATGTAAACGGTGCAAAAACACTGTCGTTTGTTTGTAATGACCACTCTGACAACGATGTTACTGGTGACAGTGACAACGACCAGGAAATTCAATTTATTGCATTCCTGAAAAACAGCAGCGTGGCATAACATGAAAGCTGACGGACTATCAGTTCTTGTCTTAGAAAAGGCGAAGAAGAAGTTTTCAGAGCCAAAAGGCGATGATGATTCTAAAATCGCAATGAAAGAGGCATCAAAGAAAGTTCATTCGGCTTTCAAGGGTGAAGACTCAGATGAACTCGGCCAAGCACTTGGTGAGTTTTTTGATATTTACTCTAATAAGTCAAAAGATTGAGTTGGGAGGGGGGCTTCGGCCCCCTTCTTTTTAGGGGGAAGCTGTGGCTACATTTACAGAAACAACCTTAAGAACCCGTGCTCGCCGTATGGCGGACATGGAAAACTCTACTTTTGTTAGTAACTTAGAGCTTCGAGATTATTTAAACTCTGGCTACGCCGAGCTCTATGATCTTGTTGTTGAAAAATACGAAGACTACTACCTAAAAACCACCGACTCTATGGACTTAGCGTCTTCAGATGAGCACAATCTTCCCGATGATTTTTACAAGGTATTAGGCGTAGATCTTGATTTTGGCGGGCACACTGCCAGTCTTCGTAATTACAATTTTTCTGAACGAAATATGCACCGGTCGAACTTTTACACAACCGGCCAAATGCATGCACAAACCAAATATCACATCCAGGGAAACAAAATTAAGTTTGTTCCTACTAATGGCTCTGGCACAGCAGTCATGCATTATGTCCCAGTAGCAAAACAGTTAAGCGAAACTGTAACATCGTTTGAGTCAATTATTCCTGGATTTGAAGAGTACATTTGTTTGTCTGCCGCAATTTCTTGCTTAATGAAAGAAGAGTCTGACGTGCAAATGCACATGGCTCGCAAGGAAATGCTCAAGCAGCGAATAGAGAGTGTTGCCGGTAAACGCAACGCCGGAGACTCTTACTCAATAAGTGACGTTTCCTCTGACGGCCTACATCATGCAGGCTTTAATAACTTTTGAGGGTAGCTTATGTCCTCTCGATTATCACCGGCAGTACAATCCCTTAAGACTGGGTTTAACCGCGAACAAAAAGACGTTGGCACCTCTGAGGCTTTGCGGTCTATTCAGGGCGTTGAACTCTTAGAGGGTAAGCTTCTTAAGAACCAGGAAATAAAAAGCAGCACGGTCCTTGTTAAGCATAACCTTGGAAGAGAGTACCGTGGGTTTATTCCGGTTAGGCCGGAAAGCGGGCATGTGCTGCATGTTGACGAAACTTCGTCTTCAAGTAAAACCGAATACATTGCTTTGCGGGTATCTGACGAAGCTGACATTGTTCGCATCTACGGAAAAGCTACAATTGACGGGAGCGGCGTTCCTACGCTTGTTACATCCAATGGGACGAGTGACGGCGTAAAATCAATTGTTAGGTCTGCGGCTGGCACCTACACAATAACCCTGGGTGATGTTTTCTTTGGCGCAGAGACGTATGACTATTTTCGATTTGGTGAAATATCAATTATTAGCACTACTACCGACGACATTCGAGGCCAGGTGGGAGTGGAAACAGTTGCTACGGATGGCGTAATAAAAGTGTTTACTTTGACTGGCTCAACCAAGACCGACCCCGCCTCAACTTCTGTTCTGTTGTTTCATTTTGTGCTAGAAAAAGCAGTAACTGCTAAATCAGATTTGTGGGTGTTTTAATGCCATTAAAAAAACAGGTTGTTACAATGCCTTTTGCTAAAGGTATTAACGAAAAACTTGGTGAGGGTGTTGTTCCCATTGGTGAGCTGACTGAGGCTGAGAACGTTTCGTTTGACAAAGCAGGGCAGTTAATTAAACGAGGCGGGTTCAGACAAGAAGGCAACGGTGTAGCGTTTAGCGATTCTTCTTATGGCGCAGCAGTTTCAGATTCAAACTTTGGGACATCTTTTGGTGACACTCTTTTATTGTCAGGGCAGAAGCGACTTTGGGCTAGAACCTCGGCAGGGTCATCTGAAAGATACTACGACGCTGGTGCGCTTGTTCCTTGTGAGCAAACAAATGAGTTCTTAAATCGAGACGGGGTTTTTAAGCATGGGCCCGCAAAAGTTGGTTACGTTAACTATAGCTCAATTCCTGCGTTTGCTGTTGTCGCTTACACTCAGGTTCTAGCTGACAACCCTGCAAATTACGCAGTAATTGCGGAAGTAAGAGATGCGGTAACTAGCAAACTTCTCCATCGAGAGCAGCTTGATTCTGTTGCCATAACAGCTACTTCCTCTTCAGCTGACGCGCTTTACGACACACCGGATCCTCACGTTTGCGTTCTTGGCTCTAAGGCGTTTGTTTTATATTGGGACGTTGCGGGAAACATTCTTTACTCGGGGATTTCTCTTCCTACCCCTGTTTCAACTGGGGCTACGCTTGCTTTCTCTAGTGCTTCCTCTTTGGGGTTTTCCATATCTAGCTCCAAGCCAATTTGGGACTGCGACGTGGCAACATCGGCAGGCAATGCAACGGTGGCAAGTCATACGTCAGGAAAAAACACTGCGGGGTGCATTGTTGTTGCTGGGCTTGTAGCTAACTCAGGGGGCACTGATGGTGACGTTCGAGTAGGTTATTTTACTAATGCCTTAGCAGCAGCCACGGTTACTCTTGTAGCTGTCGCAGGTAGTACAGGGACAATAACTTACTCGGCAACAGGAACTGGCGGAACAGGAAGCAGTGACGAGGCTGTTCCAAACGCAACTACTACAAGTGCGGTTACTGGGTCGGTAAACATAACTGCCTTAAACGAGTCAACGGCCTCAAACGGCCAGCTTTTAATTACCAGTAATTATCACACGGGTAGCGGAACAAAAATTGAATTTAAACTTCTTGAGCACGATTTAACTGTTGATGCAAATATGGTTGCAGACATTATTGGCGTTGCTATGCGAAGCACTGCTTGGCGTGAATCTGATAGCCTTATTAGAGTTGCTTTAGAATATGCAAAGTACCCAATTGCCGGTGGCTCTAAAGTCTCCTTTAGGCCAAGTGATCATCAGGTGATTTCTTTTGAAATGGACCGAACAGGCAACCAGACAGAACT
>JGI24006J15134_10002080_pt1 | contig 11248 bp, 18 predicted proteins | sample LinPmetageLP53_FD_15134 | JGI IMG/M metagenome (IMG submission 15134) | reverse complement strand
CCGGAGTCCAAGGGTTGTCTTCGTTATACAAGTGTTTGTTACTGACAACGTCCTTACGCACTTTTATCTTATTTTTGATTTTTGTGCGCTGGTTTCGTTGTAGCCATGTGTAGACACTGCGAACCGCCGTTCCCGACGGGTTTCGCTTTACCTTCGTTAGCCATACCGACTTATCAGTCGAGGCATTATGTAACATTTTTGCGGCCTTCTTAAAGTCCACTTGCTTGTAAGGATGAGGACACATAGCGATTATTCGCCTAAATGTGTCTTCCCCTTCGACCAAACTTGCCAGTCTTTCAGCCACCGCATCATCCCAAGTTTCCTTGGATTCTTTCGGCGTCAATTTTTTCTTAGACTTGCTTGCTTTAGTTCCTTTTTTTCCTTTCTTTCCTTTCTTTCCTTTCTTTGGTTTCGTAAGTCCATCTTCAATGTACTTACGCATACCAGCGATTTCTTGTTGCTTTGCTAATAGAGTAATAGCCTCATTCAGACTATCAATCTCTAAGCCGGGCAATCCGTCAATCTTGTATACTGTTTTACCTTGTGGGTCGACATACAACCTGATTTCGCTGGGAACGACATGTTCCACAGGCTTCTCATCCGGTTGTATAAACTCGGTTAATCGAGTTTGGCCCTCTTCAAGGGTGGTTCCCGTATCTACTACTATTTCGAAGTAGTTATTCGGGTCTTCACCTCTTTGTCTAAGGGTCATCATTATATCAGCAGTTATTTCTGTATTAAGTTTTATTTTCATCTTATTTCCTCCTCGCTTTCGCGAACTAATAGAGTGGTTGGCTCATGGCTTTGCCAACCTAAATGCACTTCTACATGACCCGCCGGTCATCTGCCTTATGTGCAATCTCAATACTTGAGAAAGAACTCCTTCTTAGACTCATACGCAGGTGCGTTATGAGTCGTTTGTGGGTTGTGAGTCCACGACTCACGCTATGGCCAACCCTACTAACCTACCTTCGTCCTTGTCTGCGAAGGTTCGCGTAGTTCTCTCTCTAATAACTAGGATTACAATTTACCTAGTTTACTTATACATATCTTCACCTAAGGTCAAGATGTTTCTGCATGATTTTCCGCAGCCGTAAATGCTTCACCGCCTGATGCTACAAATGTAGTATAGGGGCTTATCTTGCGCGGTCTATCTAAAAAAAATAAGCATCATGAACGTCAATCCACGATGCTTAATTCTCTAGTAAAACAATTGAATAAATTTCCAATTGGTTCACCTCAACTCAGTTCGTTAGCCGATTACTTTTGTAATCGAACCGGCTAGCGACCCGAGAAGCGTTATCCGAAGATTCCGGATAAACGGTCATCCCAAAAAGGGAATCTTTTCTATCTAGTAGTTGCAGAGGACATACCCCTGCAATACGTTAGTGTCAACCCACTATGTGTGGGTGCCTATGTTGCCTGCTGGCAACACATTTACTAGAGCGCTTTCTAAGTCAGATTAATCTTATTCTTTCGTCATATCGTGTCTGAATTGTGCGATGTATTTTCTCAATTCCTCCGACTCTGGGGTCGAAGGCTTGTAGTTTTTCAACATCGCAAGTTCTTTCGTAGTTGTCTTGTCTAGTTTCTTTGAGGTCTTTCTTATTTGGCGCCCCGCTTTCCAGTTAAATTTTTTCTTATTTTCCATTGGTTCTCACCTAGTAAGACCATTGAATAAATCCAATAGTCTACTTCAATCAATGTCTGTGAAGACATCAAAAGCGTTATCCGGAGATTCCGGATAAAATTGTCATCCCTTGGCAGGGAATCATTTCTATCTAATACATAGCAGTCTAAACCTTGCTATGAAAATTATATTTTTTCATGCTTTGCATGTAGGCATATTTGCCGTTGTTCACTCATCAACCCAAGACACCTTAGAGCACACTTTCAAAATGCTCTCAGGTGATTCAGACTTGGTTACTGTTGCCTTGTGTTTTTTTACTTTAATTTTTACGCCCTTTCGGGTCCTAGTAAGACCATTGAATAAATCCAATAGTCTACTTCAATTAATGTCTGTGAAGACATCAAAAGCGTTATCCGGAGATTCCGGATAAAATTGTCATCCCTTGGCAGGGAATCATTTCTATCTAATATGTGAGAGGGAGGATTGTGTAGTGGCCTATCAGAACCCTTACTAAATCTTTTTTTTCATGGAGATGAATCATAGTTTCTTTCCTCCCCCTCATATATAGTACGTCAGATAATATACCGGTATAGTACATTAGTATCTATTATACCGGTATAACTTATCTATATCTAGTAGGATATTAAATATCCTTATTGTAAACTAAATCAGTATATCTAGTAGCACATTCTTTGCTACAAGTGATTATCTTGATTGGGGTCCATACTTGTCTTTTGGACCTTATATCGAAGTTCTTCTCACACACCCAACATTCAAGTTGTTTGTCTTCATTAACTTTGACTAAGAGTTGTTTCTGTTTCACAAGAATGCGTTCTACGTTATCTAAACTTACCAAAATTCTGTTATAGTAGGGTCTACTATTAGTCAGGTGCTTCCAGTTTAATACGTTCTTTGAAGTCACCTTTCTCGTGGGCTTTCTAGCGTATTCGTTTAGTGGTTTAGTCGATAGATACTTGGTAAATTCTACCAAATCTATCGTATCGCCGACATCTTGTAAGTCAACATAATCTTCACATACTTTCTTTAGGTTTTTATGGTTGAAAGTCAATCCGCTGCCTTTAGGCATATTGGACCACTTCCATTATCATTGTAATTATGATTATCATCTAGTTGGAGAATTAATCTCTTAATCTCCATATTTTTTGTTTGTTACGGTCAGTGCAAGCGAACCTTCGCTCACTATCCGACCCGAGAATGCCATAAACGGCATTCTTCGCTGGAACCCAACGGACAGCACCTTTGTGGTTGTCTATTGCATAGTCCAGTATTTGTCGACCTGTCATAGGCCCTCGTAGAGTAATTGCCTCTACTGCTACTTCTCGTAGCAAATCTTTGAATTTATGACTCTTTTTCATACTAGTAAAGGAAGATTTACTCTTCCTCTTGTTTTTTCCTTTTGTAAGACAGTCGCTCAGCAATCTTTGAACGGTGCTTTCGCCTTTTGTACCATTCAGGGTCTTCTTGCTTTTTCTTGGCCGCCCATTCCTTGTTGTACGCTAGAATTTTCTCTCGATACTCGGGGTCATTCGCATAACGTTCCCGGTTTCGTCGAGGCTTAAGTCGCTGCCGTTCTTTGTAACACTCGTCACAGAAGTTTTTCTGCGGCGAGTAAGGAAATATTGTATCACAAGTCTCACAAATTGTAAGTTCCTTGTTCATTATTTTCTCGAATAATTCTTCATCATTCATTCTAGTAGGAGAATCACTTCTCCTTTTTTGCGTGATAGCGTGCGCGACTTTGCGCATTTTTCTTCTCACGATTCTCTTCGTAGTACTTGCGTGCTTGCACTGCTATCTTCTCACGATTCTCTTCGCGATACTTGCGGGTTCTCGCAGCAATCTTCTCACGATTCTTTTCGTAATACTCGCGGCTTCTCGCCAGTCCTTTCTCACGATTCTTTTCGAGATACGCATTTCGCTTCTTTATTATACAATCACCACAGAATAGTTTCTGTGGGATGTAAGGAAAATATGTATCACAAGTCTCACAAATTGTGATTTCCTTGTTCATTATTTTCTCGAATAATTCTTCATCATTCATCTAGTAACCGATTGCGCCCCGCAGGACGACTTTCGGTTTTGCAGGAGAATCACTTCTCCTTTTTTGCGTGATAGCGTGCACGGGCTTTCGCTCGTATTTCCTCAAGATTCTCTTCGCGATACTTGCGGTTTCTCGCAGCAATCTTCTCAGGATTCTCTTTGTTATACTTGCGTTGTTTCGCATTTATCTTCTCACGATTCTCTTCGCGATACTCGCGGTCTCTCGCTTGTTCTTTCTCACGATTCTCTTCGCGATACTCGCGTCTTCTTGCCAGTTCTTTCTCACGATTCTCTTCGTAATACTTGCGTCTTCTTGCAGCAAACTTCTCACGATTCTCTTCGTAAGACTTGCGTCTTCTTGCAGCAAACTTCTCACGATTCTCTTCGTAATTCGCTTTTATCTTCTCACGATTCTCTTCGTAATACTTGCTTTTTTTTGCTATATATTTCGCACGGTTTTCTTTGTAATATCTGCGGTGTCTAGCATTATCCTTTTCACGCTTACATTCTTCGGAGCAAACTTTTGTGCGCCAGTGATATTTGGTAAATACCTTATCACATACTGCACAAACTTCTGTTCCAAAGTCATGTCTCTTTGATTGTTTAGCATCGAACTTACGATGTCTCTTACACCCATTAAGGGATAGAGTCGTATTCGATACGTTAATTAATTTCATATTAACCATCTAGTAGAGGGTTATTCTTCCTCCTCCGAAGCCTTCTTTGGCCTCTTTTTCAATTCTTTGATTTGTTCTTGTTTTCGGGCTGCTTTGCGCAAATGTCCTTCCATTTCCTGCGTCAGCCTGATGATTTCGAACTTCCTTTCTTCCTCATGGGGGTCTTCGCTAGTTGCTTCTGCTCCACAGTGGAAGCAGGTAAAGAAACTAGCCCTCCAGCCGACGTGGTCGACTGTTGGCACCCTGTTCTCGTCTACACGGAGATACTCCGCTATGAACGAGGCAGGTTGTATACCTTCTCTTGAGTTAGTCCAAGCCCTGCACTTAGCAGAGCATATCAAATCTTTCTTGTTTATTTTCCACCTCAAATAGTCGTTACTATCTAGGCTGTTATATATTCTCGAATGTTGTATTTCATCCATCTAGTCAGAGGAAGAACTTATTCTTCCTCTTTTTTTGGAAATAGTGTTGTTAACGCAGACAAAGCCCAATGTGGGGCATCTTCTGCGGTTGCACTTTCCAAAGTCACCGGTGTCGGTGGCTCATCGATAACGTCAACGTCTAATACAGTGTTATATTTGTTACGGTGATTACTAACTAGGACTTCATATTTACCAATTATAATATCGGTAAATCCTCCGTCAGTAGGAAGTTGGTCTGCGTAATGTTCTTCTAGAAAGTCAAGCAAGCCGTCGAAGGTGTCATTTTTACCTTTTCTTGCTTCTTGTTCTTTCTGTATATAATACACTGAATCGTTGCATTTTTTCTTAATTGATTCTTCAATTTCTTGTTCCATCTAGTATTGCGCCCCGTAGGACGGCTTTTGGTTTAATCTTCTTCATCGTTGTCGTACTGGTTAGTTCGACCAGTATGATGTTCAACGAAGTAAAAGTGAGGAGGTTGAACAAGGTCTGCCGCTTCTTTTGGCGAAAAACCTTCTTTTTCAATCATCCTTGTCATCTCTTTTCTTTGTTGTTCGTGCCACCAAATACTGGTGACGTTAAAATTAACTCGTATGTGTGACATAATTATCTAGTATTGCGCCCCGTAGGACGGCTTTTGGTTTATTCTTCACTCCACTGTTCTGCGAATGCTTTAACTTGTCTCCAAGTCGTTTTCATTCTGCCGAGGTTAGGGTTTGCGAACATCTTGCCCTCGTTCAGTGGTGTTGGATTACTAACAATAACATCGTCGTCGTTCAGTAAATCTTCTACTGCTTTACGCCAACGAGTGTCTCTTGCTTGTTCATCTGTTTGTGTCATCATTTCTTCTGTCATATGAATCTCTCTAGTATTGCGCCCCGTAGGACGACTTTTGGTTTTTCCTAGTTTCTCAACTCGATTTTCGCTAGACCGAAGCCTATTTCACGAGCCTGTGAAACCGTTACCGTTCTTTCCTTGCCAGTTATTGCACTACGCTCAACTGGTTCGCCGGGGTGGAAGGTGAAGACGACTAAGTCGCCATCGTTTTCACCAAGAATCATAATAGTGAAACTGCTAGTCTCGTAGTTGTCTCCGTCAACAACAGCGCTCAGGAAGCCTGTTTGTTTTGGGTCAACTAGTCGCACTTCGCAATCGTCGTCTAAATCATCAAGTGATATCATTCCTACTTCTCCCGGTAGTTCGGCTTTGAAACCGACTGCCCCGCTAATTGCGGGGTGGGAGTATTTTACCCACTTTTCGTTCAACAGAGCCTCCTTTAGAGCCTCCTTAGTGTCGAACTGGGGATATATGCTCCCCAATCCACTGTTCGGTAGTCTCATAGAGAGAGTACCATCCCAGTGGGCAGTCAATTTATTTTCGGTTGTATTAATTACTTCTACAATATCCATTCTAGTAAAAAAAATAAAGCACCACAGCCGGATTAATATCCAGCCATGATGCTTCGTTTTTATTCATCTTCCCTCACCTACCATGAGCGTCTTCTTTCGGTTGCTAACTTTCTGATTTCGCTCTCCTACGATATACTCACGTTTCCGCTATCCACGGCAGGGACCCAATCGTATGTGGGTGGTCCCAAGTGAGTGCTAATAGATACTGCATCCTCTTTCGATTCGAGACTCGCAAAGTCTCTCTTCTAGCCAGTCATAGGGTGTTCAGCCGGGAGCGGTGTAGAGCACCGTCATAGCCGAACATCTTTGCCCCTCTTGGCGAAAATGCAGTGATAGCAATTTTTTTCTTTCTAGTCTATCTAATTTTTTTCTTTCTAGTGCATGATTATCATAATCAAGCAAGTACCTCTGAGATTACCTCGTCTATCACCACCTGCGCCTTAAAGCGTTCAGGCAGTTAATTGATAAGCGTAGTATGCTATAATATTCAGAGTTCTGTACCACCGTTCAAGACGGATTGGCATACAATTACTGTGCGTGTCTCAACCCTGTGTTTCCACAGCGTCCATGCCCCCTTGCGGGTATTTGCCACTCAAGCACTTGCTCAACTAAATCATGCTAGGCACGATAGAGTTTTTTTGTTAAAATATCTAGTATCTATCTGATATTTTGGAATTAATCCCACAGAAAATTCTTACCCGCCGAAGCGAATAAGCCCGATTCGGGTCGAGACCCGAAACTCCGCCGAAGCAGATTTCTATGGGTTGTGCGGCTACTACTTGTAGCCACACGGCATCTATTAAAATGCCGCTATCTGATGGGGATATTCCTTTCTCCCCCTCATTATTAGTACGTCAGAAACCATACCGGTATCTGACATTTCTCTAACTAATTAGCAGTTTACGGCACTGCCAAGCCCTTTCATTGGCGATTACGGTCGCCTTCCTGTTTTAATTGAAATTAATATTCAATGGGTCGATTGGAATTTAATCCATCTGCGGTTAAACCAATCTGTGTGAGCCCCTCTCAGGTCAGCCCCTTTCAGGTCAGCCCCGAGTAGTCTAGCCGAGTTTAGTCTAACCTCTCTCATGTCAGCCCCTCTCAGGTCAGTCCATCTCAGGTTAGCCCAAAACAGGCAAGTGTATCTCAGGTCAGCCCCTCTTAGGTTAGCCTCTTTCAGGTTAGCCCCTATCAGTTTAGCCCAAGACAGGTTAGCCCCTCTTAGGTTAGCCTCTTTCAGGTTAGCCCCTCTCAGGTCAGCCCCTCTCAGGTCAGCCCCTCTTAGGTCAGCCCCTCTTAGGTCAGCCCCTTCTAGGTCAGCCCATCTTAGGTCAGCCCCTTTCAGGTCAGCCCCTTCTAGGTTAGCCCCTTCTAGGTCAGCCCTTCTTAGGTCAGGCCCTTCTAGGTCAGCCCATCTTGGGTCAGCCCCTCTCCAGTCCTTTATTTCTCCATTTCTTATTATTTCCGATTTTTCTTCTCTCATTTCTTCACTCATGTGAATCTAATAAGGCCATCTAGGAGTAATCCCCCTAGCGCCTTGTGTCTGCTTGGTGTAGGCGCAGTTAGCCTAGGCGTTTGAGGTCGCCTTCCTGTTTAAGTTATCAACCACAAAGTGTTTATTCTTCGAAGCGAACATGAAGTTCACTCAACTCACTTGCTTCCTCTCCTGTAACGGAGTGTTCCCAAATGTGTAAGTTAAACGACAGTCCTGAATTATCTTCTCTTGCGACAAAATCTATCTTGCCGTACATTGACTTGTTGCTTCCTTTCACTAAGACTGGTTCGCCGCTAGCGAAATAGTCCAGTAGTTCTTTTACATTCGTTGGTTGTTTTATTACTAATCTTTCCATAGTTATCCTCTAATAAGTCCATCTAGGAGTAATCCCCTAGTGGCTTTATGTCCGCTTTAGTAGGTGCGGTCGTCCTAATATTTGAATTGCTTACCAAAAATCCATTACTGTTCTGTAATCTATAAGTGCGAATCTACAGCACCCATAAAGTAGTATTTGTCCTACTAATATCACTCCGAATACTTCATTATATTCAAGATAATCCATTAGTCCCGACTCCATGATAAATGTATCATAAAGGAAGATACCGATTATAATAGAAGCCTCTATTGAAGTCATTACTACTATACACAGTATCATTTTCAGTAACATTGGGTTTATCCAAATGTATCTTATCATCCGCAATTCTTTTCTCATTTTCGACATTATTGTCACTAATAAGTCCATCTAGGAGTAATCCCCTAGTGGCTTTATGTCCGCTTTAGTAGGTGCGGTCGTCCTAATTCAACAATGTGAAGGTATTATACAAGTGGTTAAAGTTCCCACCATGGGTATTCATCTTACCCTTGTTGTCGGGCATTGTGTAGGTCACACCTACTTCACTTACCCTGCTTATGGTGGCAATCCTGCCATCGTCGTTTCTCTTCCATTGTTGTCCGGTTTTAATTTCATTTTTATCTAAATTCATTGTTTCACCTTAAGGGAGTCTCTCCCCCTCATTGTTAGTACGTCAGAAAGGATACCGGTATACTACATTAATCAAGTAGAGGAACTTCTACCCAATATCCACCGATATCTACTTCAACAGGTTTTTCAAGGTCTCCTAACGACCACCATGATTCTGTTAAATTAGTGCTCTTGAAACGTGCCTTTTTGACCTTTCTGAACTGAGAACGGGTTCTTAGGAAGTGGGAAAGCCTTTGTTTAGTGATACCATTCTTGTATCTCTCGTTATACCAACTCTCTATTTGACTAGTAGATAGAACAGCGTAGGTCTTTTCGTAAGCGAAGAAGCACCTCTCGATATTTCCTACTATTCGACCGTATTTACGACTGATTTTATTGTTTAGGGGGTTTGGCTTCTTAGGGTGTTCGACGTAGTAGTGCTTCTTTAGCATCTTCTCTTCGTCAAATTGCTCTTCACAGTATTTACATTGATGTGTTTCTTCACTCATAATTTTCCTTCCTTCTTTAATTGATTCACTTGTCTTTCCTCTTTGATTCTCTTAAGAGTCTCCCATAAGGCTTCGCTACCGAGTTTTTCTCCTTTCAACCATTCTATCTCAGCCGTTCTTACACGGATGTTTCGAAATAACATCTTTCTCTTCTCAGTGAGAGCCATCAGTCTTTCCGAAGCATGTTCACTACTTAACAAGTTCTGTGTTCACTCAACATAGTTACAGTGACCACAGTAGTTACACTCAAGTAGATAGTAATATGAGAACGCGATATGAAAGGCTACGAAGTAGACATGACAATAGTGATTCACGCGATGAACGAAGAGAGCGCAGACAACAAATTAGACAAGTTTTTGGAGATTTTTGACCTTAAAAAATACGAAACCATTGAATTGAAAGAATGCACTGAACTCATAGACCCTGATAGTGATGACTACGATTTCGAAGACTTGGATGACGAAGAAGAAACGGATTTAGATTTGAAGAAAGAACCTCGTAAGGCTGCACCGAAACAGAATGAACAAGTCAAGGATGAAGACTGGGAAGACGAATGGGAAGACTTAGATTGGGATGACTTAGATGAAGAGGACGAGCAAGAGACCCAAAAGGAAGAACCCCTTCCGGTAGATGAAGAAGCACCCGAAGAAAGTGAGGAAGTTGAAGATGACGAAGAAGAATCAGACCTTGAAACTGAGGATTTTGACGGCGGAGATGCTGAAATATCCGATGAATCTGACGAATCTGCCGGTGAACTTACCGATATTCAGTCAAGCGCCGAAGACGACGGCGTATTACTTGCCGATGATGACTGGGAAGACGACTGGCCCACTGACGAAGAAGAGTGAGGAAGTGAAAGCATGACTTGGGGTGGGATGCCTGAGCATACGAAATTGTCTATGACAGCCACTAAAAGAGAACTTAAGAAAGTAAATCTTGAGATTGACGAGTTACCATTGATTGAATGGGGAGATAAAGGACTGGAGAGGCTGAGAAATCAAGGTGTTGAGATTTTACTGGGCGATGTCATCAAAATAACTAGGAAATCAACCACCGGAGGAATGGTGGAATACTTTCGGAAAGTGGTAAACTGAAAGAGTATAACTGCTATACAGATGCGTCTGTCGCCTTTAACCATGACCAACAAGAAGTATTAGCCGGAACTAGTTTTGTCCTAGTCGACATGAGTGAAGATAGGATTGTGATGTCGAAAGGTAAAACCCTGCCAATCAAGAAAAAGGACAACGTATTCGCAGAATTAGCAGCAATAGTTATGGCACTATTAGAATGTAAATCACTTTTAGATGAAGAAACAGTTTTTAGGATTTGCTCAGATTGTCAACCAGCACTGGATATCGCATCGGGAGACAGGCCGGTAAGTACCAAGAGAATGAAATCAATGGCCTTGAAATTAGAAGAATCAGTAGAAGATTATCCCTGTGACATCCACTTTCAGTGGGTGAAATCACATTCAAATCACCCCATCAATGACTTTGCCGACTTAATAGCATACCATCATGCACGAGGTTAGACTTATGTGCGAACTGATTATCGTTGTGAAGTGATAGAATGGAGCCGACCTCGTTTTACTGGTTCTTCCAACCCGAAGATATAGACGAAGAAGGTATTCTCCGTCTAGACATATCAACTGGAAGGCTTAGACATAAGTGGTTTCCCACAAACAAGGCAACGGCCTTGAGATATTTGAGGAATCATCCCGATGCTGCCGGCCTTAGAGCAGCCAATAGGAGTTATTTACTGATTGGTATCACCATGATGGTAGAAGATGTCACCGATAAATACCCTAAAGTCATTCCCGAAGGCATAGGAAAAGGCTCAATTGTCTTAAAAACACCTCTAGAGGCAGCGCTTCCGAAGAAATCCAACTTTGAAGAACACGAAGAATATTACAAAATCGGTAGAACAGATTTGGTCTATCATACGAAGAGCGAATTGTCGGGTTTACAAATGGGCCTACTTTCCGATGACGAAATCAAGCAGATGGCTGTAATGGAAGTAACTGTGGCCGAAAGCCGTAGAGAGAACGGGACCACCGTTCCCTTCGGAGTTTCTGACTTAAGAAT
>JGI24006J15134_10002073_pt1 | contig 11266 bp, 3 predicted proteins | sample LinPmetageLP53_FD_15134 | JGI IMG/M metagenome (IMG submission 15134) | reverse complement strand
TGCATCTCCTGAGGTTAATTCATTTATAGCTCCATCAGGTACGTATCTTTGACCTTCCCAATAAGCTTTAGCATTCTTAGCTTGAGCCTTAGCCTCTGGTGAAATATCAACGATTAGCATAGTAGCTGAATCACCTCTAATAAATGCAATTGTTTTATTTTGTTTTCTTAATGCATATTCAACGCTAAGTAATTCATTAGGTTTGATAAAACCATAAGTTTGTTGAAGTGTTTTAGTTTTTACCTGATAACCTGTTTGTGGGTTATAATGATAAACTTGATTTCCATTATTATCGAATAGATTTTGATTGCTAATAACATTAGAGCCTTTTATATAAGAGAATATAAACTTCTTACCAGTCGGAGCGTTATATTCATATATAGTAACCTTGTCAAATTTACTATTTAAAGAACCATCTCTATTTTCACTACCTACTGGCTCAACACTAGCATCGAAAAATTCATAAGTTTCAGTACTCTCATTATAGCTATAATTCTGTATAACATTCCAATTTACTCTCTGACCTCCAGGTGCTACTAATGTACCATTTACATCAACTAAAGGTCTATTAGTTAAGATTGTTGATTTATATCTATGGTATCGTTGTAGTAATAATCTATTAACCTCTTTTCTTTGATTTAAAGAAACTCCCAATAGATTAGGTAACACCTTCTTTTTCCATTCTGAGAAACTATTAGAGAAAGCCAATCTAGCTATTTTTGCACCGTTTTCTGGTGTCACGCTTACATCTAGTTCTGGGAAATGAGTAAGTTCATTTAAGTTAAATTCCTTTTCATCAGTTCCACCTCTTTCAATTATAGAATCAAACTTATCCTCCATGGAATCGTATGTTCTTGCAATTTCTGAACTAATTTCTCTTTTATCAATATAAATACCATTAGTCTTAGGTGCTGGGATTGTATCGAATTTTTCATTAAACCAAGTTTCAAAAGACAAATGCAAATCTTGTGGTATTATATCTATCATTATTCTCTGGAAGTCTAGTATATTCACTTGTTTCTGACCAGACATACGCTCAATTCTTATAACATTCTTATAGGTATCTTCAAAAAATCTATTAATAACTTTCTTTTCATTAGTTCTTTCAGATAGATTATTTAATTCTATAGCTCTTGTTGAAACAATATTAAGCATATCTATAGACTGTGGTACTGATAATGAATTTTGATATTCTTTAGAGACTTTTTTATATCTTCTTGGTATAAGTTTTTCAGGCTTATTGTAAACTATCTCGTAAAGAGGAGTCATAGAATTTTCAGGGAATACAAGCTTCATGCTTACCCCATAATCATTGCCTTTACCCTTACCACTTGGACCTTTATAGCCAGAAGAAGTAACCTTCTTTAAATACCTACTAAAGGCACCAGGACTAGAGTCTTTAAACATCTGTTTATAAAATTCCTTGTTTGGGCTTTTAGTTTCTAGCCAGTCCATTATAGCTAAACCAGTATTCCAAGCCCATTCACTATCCATATCTTGCATTATAGGCATATGTAAAGGTTTTACATCTTCGTATACTTCACCAGTATCGTACCTTTTTACTTCACCGTCTCTATCGAGAGTCTTTAAGCCTAATATTGCTTTTCCATGCTTTCCTATTAAAAGGTCTTGAAATACTTCTGAATTAATACCTAAATCTCTAAACATATCTATATCTTGCTCTCCATCTGGTGTAGATTTAAAAATAAATTTATCATAGAATGTTATTTTTGCAGCTTTAATATGAGATATAAGATTTTCCCATTTTGCCTCTTCCTTGCTGTTATATACAGGAGTAGCATCGCCTCCTCCTTGCAATATTGTGTTTGCTCCCCCAGTTTGAACATATACCTTCCCATCATTAGACTTATTCATAAAAGCATGTTTTAAAGAATGTATAATAGTTATCGGTATCTGATTTTCTTGAAATTCTTCTATTCTACTAGTATGTTTAAACTCTGCTAAATTTTCTTTATAGTCAGTTATATTGAAAGTTTGTTTTGGAATTACCTTAACTTCTTCTTTTTCTGTTCCTTTTGTATCCTTCTTTAATAAAGAATCAGAATACTTTTTATGTAGTAATGTTCTAGTTATCGATAATCTTAATCTTTGATGATAGTAGTTTTTAAAACTTGTTTCTATATAGTTTTTAAATAAATCATACCCACTATCTCCTGTAAATAAATCTAGTTTCCAGTTATTTAAATTCTTTTGAATTCTCCATAAATTCTTACTAGTTCTGTATTTAGATTGAGTTTCATATACAGCATCTTTAGATTGGGTTAAAAAAGCATGAGGAGTTTTATTATCAGCACTTGCATCTTGCCAAAATAAATTCTTATAATTACCACTACTATTTATTAAAGCGGGAATTGCTTCATGATGAAACTCAATTGCTGACAAATGCCTGTATATTCCTTTTCCAGACTTAGCAATCTTTTTAATAGCATATTCAAATCCTCTACCAATTGAATCATTATGAGATTTATTATTTTTACCTTCCCATCTTTTATCATAATTAACCTTCGATTGCAATTGTTTATAAAATGAGTTTTCTTTATTAGGAAATTTATCAAAAAATTCAATATCATTATAAAACATATTCTCAGGGCCATGATTTCTTAAGAAATCCCTTGAAATCAAATTATCATTCATAGAATAGTTATCATAAATAAACTGATTTATTTCAAGTAAATCAATTCTTTTTTGCTTTGAAGAATCTTTAGTATCAAACAATGTCTTCATTACTAATGTAGATATATTATTTTGAAGAAATCCATCGAACACTTGATTTTCCATCGCAGAAGTTATATGCCTTAACTCAGCTAACATATTGTCAGCTACACGTTCACCATCATGGAGATTCACATTCAAATTATCAACTGACTCTTTTATAACATTATCTAAGGCTTGCAGTTCAAATCCAGGCTCAGAATCTACAATGGCTTTTTGTAAAATTTTTAGTAGACTATTAGATATTTTAGTACCAAGAACATCATTTATTTTTAAAACAGAGTCTTCTATTTTTAAATATTTACTGAAATTAACCGTAACCATAACATCACGCATAAGTTCATATATCTGAGCATCTCCATTAAAAGCTGCATTCGTTGCTACAATATTAGCATTTATAATTGAATAAGCAGAGTCGTCCATTATTTCGGTTAAATTTTTAATTTTATCACGTAATTTTGGATTTAATGATATACGTTCTTCATCTATTTCTATTTCTCCAGTAAGCTCTTTTAGTTCTTTTTGGTATTTATTGAATTTTTTATACACATCGGATTGATACTCATGCAATAATATGTTACCATCTCTATCTTTCATAATTCCATACCATAGTAATGCACCGTTATTATTAAAATTATCAAAGTTATGTAATGAATAAGCTCCTCCAGCATGCCTTACAGAATGACCAAAATGACCACCCATCCTGTAGACTTCTATATCGGAATTTATATCATTTTTAGATATATCATCAATAAGTCGGTCGTAATGTATTTGGTCATGTCCAAAATTAATCCAATGTCCTCTTGTGAAATTAAACCCTACTGTTTTATCAGCCCATTTCTTAAATTCAAAAGATATATCCTTACCAAGTCCCATATTAGTTTTAAATTTCTTATTGTAATATATAGCAAAATCATTAATCAGCTTATATTCATTTCTAGCTTCTCTGTTTTCAATTCTTATTTTACTAGGGTCATTTCGGTCTATATTTACCTTTACTTTTTCAGGCTTACCTTTTATATAAACTTCTTTATTACTAGCTAGCTTAGTTACATCAAACTCTTTATCTGGGTTTTTATCTAATAGTTCATCAGTAATTTTATATGAAAACTCAACCATATCACCTACTCTAGCTATAAGTCTAGCGTTATCATCAAGACTTTCCATTATTTCTTTTGGCATTTCTTGTAGATTAGAAGGCATAAGACTCATTATTTGTCGTTTAATTTCCAGTACCTTATTGTTTTCAGATGAAAACTCATAACCTTCCATATCGCTAAACCCTACTATATTTTCTTCTTGAATTCGCCTATTTGTATTATCTGAAATACGATTCTGCTTCTGAATATCTGATAATTCTTTCTTTAATTTTTTACCACTATATTTCCTGTAAGAATTTCCATATTTTTTATTCATCCAAGGAAGGAATCTTCTGAGAGAGTTTTCTCTATTATTATCATTAGAAAGTAAAAGAATGTTAGAAATTTCTCTTATCATGATATTTGTTTCGCCAGTTCTTATAGCCTTACCTTCGCTTTCAAAGCTATTAGACGAAATCATAGTCTCAGAACCTTCAGTATCATTGTGAGCTTCATCAGCTATATCGTTCAGTTCGTAAAAAAATGAATCATTTAACGATATTGTATATCTATTACTATTATCAGCTATAATATTAGCTAAGTCATTTAAAGACATATTAGGACTTAATTGCCTTATCTCAATATCACCTTTTGCAAATCCTAACTTATCTGCAATCCAATCCATTATCTTTTTAATAGCTTTTGAAAACTTGCTTTGAGAATCATAACTATAGCCAGAAGCTTCTTCTAATGCATGAACTATAAACTCTTCATAAAATGCACCTAAATCATTTTCGAATAAATCTCCATACTTATCATCAGCTTTTAAAGAAGCAAATAATTTTGGTCTAGATTCTATTAAATCTTCTAAAATATTGCTAAATAGTTTTTCATTTGTTAATCTCATTTCTGTAATGAAAGGATGAGAGAATTCATGGAAAGGTGCAGTAGCTATGTCTTTATACTTACTAGCTGTATTTATATATATCTTATTACCATCTATCCAAGCTGCATCATCATTATCAGGCTCATGAACAAAGTCAGCTGTAATCTTATTCTTAAATTTACGAGTAAGCATTTCAATAACAGGAGTTAGCTTTCTCTCAGCTTCTAATCTTTGCTTTTCACTTACTTCTTCATCAGTTAATTTTTTAACTATCTTTTTCTTTACAGGAGCTTTCTTTCTAGACGATTGCTCTTTTTTGAGCTTAGAAAGCATCGCTTTGGCTATTTTACCATCAGGTGTAGAAGGACTAGTGTTCTTCAATATATCCTTTTTACTCGCTATTTCTGAAGCTAACTCAGTATCAGAAAGGTCTTTTATTCCTTTAGGTCCTTTAGCACTAGTCTTTGAAGCGGGTTGAGATATATCATCAGGTATAGACTCAGGTATAGGCTCTTCAAGAAATGAAATATCTTCTGGAGCTCCAGGATTTACTTCATCAGTTGTTACCGTAATAGCAGGATTAACTGGACCTTCTTCTGCAGTAGGTAAAATTTCTTCTATAAATAAATCTTCATTACTTACACTTTCTTTTGTATCACTAATATCATTTTGACCAGATGGAACTTCATTAATATTGTTATTTTTACTAGCCTTATTTAGTATAGTATCAAGACGTTTCTTATGTACATCGTAATCATCTCTATCTTTAAATTGCCCTATAAACTCTTCTTCTATTGCAGTAGGAGTATGATTCTCCATTAAGCCCTCATATACATCATCTCCTAGAAATTCCATGTAATCAAGTATAACCTTAGGGTCTTTGTTTACATTATCATTTTCATGTATATCAGTTCTTAATTCTTGTAGTCCTTGAGCAGCATCGGAGAAATCATGCGACATAAAATAAGACAGAGCAGCTTGTGGTCTTAGTTGTTCAAAGTTATCCATAGTGCTATCATCTTCTATTCCAGCTAGATTCCTAGCAGCTTTTACTTGTTTCTCCCTCTCTCTTTGTTTCTCAACTATGTCAGGGTCATCTTTAAGTTTAGGTCCACCAAACCTATCGTAAGATTCCTTAGCTTTCTTCATTGTATCTATAAATTGCTGGCTATCTTTAGTAGCTTCAGCTTCAAATTCATAAGGCTTATTTATTCTCTGATGAAGCTTTCCTGCGTTGTTATAAATTTCTATATAATACTTATCGTCTTTTCCTTTAGTGACCTTAACTTCACCTTCGTTCACACTTCTTTGATTCCAAGCTAGTTGCTTATTAATAATATCAGAAGTATCTTTATTCATCAACTCGGCAGTATTAAACGCATGGTCGAAACTATCGTAGTCAGAAGAAGCCTGAGAGCCATCGTTAAGTTTAAGTTTATCTCCTACGTCTGAAACCTCATCACTAGAAATCTTACCAGTGTCCATATCTTTAGTAGTATATCTAGCTGCTATAGTATACTTACTCTTTCCAGCTTTTCTTTCTTTCCAACTTCTTTTTTTAACATAGAAGTTTAACCCAACTTTAGTTCTTGCAAGTTTAGCTAGAGAACTATTTTCAGATTTTTCGTTTAAACCTGCGACTATTTTACCAGCACCTATAAATGAAGTACCACCTCCTCCTAATGCACCACCTAAAGCTTCATCTCTTATTTGAGTTAAACCGCCATGATGACCACCTTCTCTTCCTGTAAAGTCTTGAAAAATACCAACATTTAAATCTGGAACCTTCCATTCATCTAATAATGATTGGCTTCCTACAGCTATAATGGATTGTTGCATTCCCTGAGCTACTTCTTCAATAGACTCTGCTGCCATTTGACCAGCAACTTCAATTCCATGCAGTTTTAAATAAGCTTTAATTTTATCTTTTCCTAAACCTTTTCTAGCTTCTTTTGAAAGCTTATTTGTAATATTTTTATAAGTTTTAAGTCCCCAAAAATTATCTACCTTATTTTGAATACCTAGAGGAAGAGCCTTTTTAACTGCACTGATATTACTAAGATTTTCTGTTAATCCAGATACTGTTCCATATATATCATCACCAATATCAGCTATAGATAAAGCAGTAATAGGGTCATGACCTTTTAGTATAACTCTTCCATCTTGAGTTTGAGCATAGTAATTATCCATATGCATTTTATATAATTGTTCACCAGTTAGTTTTTTATCAAAAGCTTCTATATAAGTAGGTTCAGGATATGTTTTTTTGTAGTATTTTTCTAAATTAGCTTTATCGTTAAGATATTCAGAAGTTGGTATTATCTTATCTTGTTCTAATCTATCAGCTTCTCCATATAAATAATTTGCTTGCTCCATAGCAAACCCAGCTGCTAATTGACTAATCCCAGCTACTCTAGCTCCAGGAACAGGCAGTAGCATAGTTACTGCACCAGATAATAAACCTGCACCTCCTATAAAACCTCTAGATATAACAACGCTATTAGCTAGATTGCCTAAATGTTTAGTCTTATTACTATCCCATAGTTCTCCAGTATGCCATTCATTTCTTGCTACTATATCTGGATTATTCTTTATAAATTCTTGTGTTTTTCTTTTGTTATTAAACCTTCTATCTATAACATCTTGATTTAATTTTTCTTCTCTGTTGTTTCGCTGAAATATAGCAAAATTTATTTCATCAGGACTTAATCCTTGAGATTTTAAATAATTTCTATTAGAAGTTTCTTGAGATAGTTTTGCTAAATTTAATTTAGCTTTAAGTTTACCTTCTTCTTTAGGAGATTTTGGGCCTCTAGCATCTAAATAATACTCAGCATTTTTTACTGGGTCTGAAGGTGGATAAAGACTTCCATCTTCTATAGTTTGAGTTATATTGCCCCAAAAAGAGTCTTTAATATTTCTACCCATAGTAGCAGCCTGTTCAGAAAATCCAGCTGGTAATGGTACAGGAACCTCTCTCTTCTCTCCAGCTATTTCAAATACAGGCTTTACAAGACCGCCTTCAAGGTTAGATTTAATTACTCTGTCAGTTATAGGATTCCCTACTTTTTCAGCCATCTCATAGATTTCTATATCTGTCTTATTATTTAGTACATCGGGGTTACCATTTAATGCAGTTTCTATCTTAAATAATTCAGCAAATTCACTCAGGGGGAATGAATCTTTACCTAATATTGCTTGTTTTCTTAATTCAGCTTCTTCTCTTAACCTTAACTGTTCTTCATCTAATTCAGGTTCAAAGCTAGTTAAGAAGCCGTTTCCTTTGCTTCCCATCTATTAAAATTTTGTTTTCATTAATTCATCTTCTTCTTGATTTATAATTGATATATCATTATAATTCTTTCTATATTCTGGATACATATCTTCGTAAGCCATCCAACCTTTTAACATCCCTAATGTATGGTTAGACCTTTTTCTAGCAAGCTTACTATCTCCGAAAACAGCACCATATCCCCGTGTATTTGGCTGGAAATCAGCATCTTCCATACCAGAACCTTTTTTAAATCCATAGCCCCAATGTTTACTAATTTTAACATCAGAGCCTGAACCTACTATAAGATTATGTATGTTATATATAGCCTGTTCTTTTTCAAAAGAATTACCATTATCATATAAATCTATCTGCGTTTGAACAGCAGGTATACTTTCACCAACTTCACCGTATTTTAGTCCTTGTATTATAGGGTCAGCTATTAGCATTTTTTGTGTCCTATTAATTTCAGGACTAGTCTTAGCTATATCATTTACGCTTGTAGGGAAATATCCACCAACCTTACCGACTGTTAATAAATACTCATCATCAGCTGGAAGGTTAGTTGTATTTTCTAAAGTCTTTATAGCATCACCTGCATTATTTACACCTTGAGCATTAATAGCTAACAAAGATGCATCTAGTGCTCGGTTTGCCTCTACTTGTGCGTTAGCATCATAGAACCCTGTATCTCCTGGAGTATCTTTTCCTTTTTGAAAAGCTTGACCTAGATAATTAGTATCCTCAGTAAAATCAATAGCAGCTTCATCTTTATTTTCATCTATACCAAACTTAGCTCTATTCTCAGGCTTACTCATATACGATTGTATATTATCTAAACTAACTTCAACATCTTTTCCATATTTATTTTTTAAGTTAGATTTTATTTTAAATAAGTCAGTATTTAATCCTATTAATTCATTCTCTCCTTCACTTAAAATATCAATAAAAGTATCATTTTGTTTCACAAGTTCTGATGTAGCGTTAACCTGATTCCTTGCTCCATCAACTTCCATTTCTGTATATCTAAAGTTTTCTCCATGTTGAATTCCAAGGCTATCTAAAATAGATTTACCTTCTACCGTCTGATGTTCATCGTCTAATTCAGTTATATCCTGAGCTACTATACCATAAGTTTCAAATAATTTATTATAATTTTTAAGAATTGTTTCTTGTTCTTCACGTCTATTTATAGCATTACTTTTCTTTAATTGAAAATTTCTATTATTCTCTGTTGCTAACTCTTTTTCTTTACTTAAGTATTCAAGTTTATTTTGATTAGCAATCATTTTACTCTCAACAAGTTCAGAAGATTTAGCGATATTGAATATATCAGCCATCGATTTTAAAATATCACCTAGCTCAGACATTATACATCTCCCCCTGTAGAGCCTATATCAAGAGCAGTACCTAATGATGCTACTAATCTATCAGCGAAATTTACAGATTCCTGACTAATATCTGTTAACCATCCAGCTTCTTCAAAACTACCTGCATCTTCTTCCCAAAGACCCTTACCACCTCCTCCATATGCTCCTCCGTATCTATCCTTACCCATTATCCTGCCTCTATCATTATGGTCATTTTCTATACTAGCTCCATAGTCTTTCCAGTCTCTAGTAAGGTTAGCCCCCATATTACTTAATTTTGCCACTTCATTCTCTGTGTCACCAAGTACGTTTTGCAATCCACTTCTAAAGTCTTCTTTACTACCCTCAAATTTTATCTCTTCAGCTTCTCTTCCAGTCTCTATATCTTCTATCGCTGTATCATAATCTGAAGATGATGTTGCTTCAGCCCTCTTTACATCTGACAACTCCATAACATTTTCTTCTCTTAAGCCCTCATATTCAGCAGAGGCAGGAGCAGAATATGCCATACCGCTTCTAGCTTGAGCGGTTTTAGATTGTTCATATTGAGGTAATCTACCAGATAATATATTTTGTCTATTTAATGTATGCTCTAACATTTGAGAATCTTTTGCATCCTTAGCATCAAGTTCTTGTTGTTCAAATTCATCTTGCTTAAAGTCGTAAGCAGCTTGTTCGTTTTCAAAGCCTCTGGCTGCTTGACCGAGACCAGTTTTAGCACTTTTATGTATTACAGGGTTTCCTTCAAATCCAGCAGCCTGATGACCAGACATATCACCACTAAATCCTTCAATTGCAGTCTCAAATGCATCCATAACTCCACCGCCTAAGCCTTCATCTTGTAATGCAGTTCTAATATCCATAAATTCAGGTTCAATTGAGTTTGCTACATTACTATGCTCTTCACGTTTTCCACCTAAACCTAATATTCCTCTTATTGGGTCAACATTCGTACTTATAAAAGCAGGGTCATAATAACCTTCTTTCCATCTAACTCCACCTGCAGCGCCTGTTCCATATTTCCAAGAGTCAGGTTCACCTTGGTCAAGGTGACCTGCAGGACCGTCATAACCAGCTTCCTCAGTACTTTGTTTATAAAAATCTGTAACACCTTCAATAGCATCTCCATGTAAACTTCCGATAGTATGTCCTTGATTTATTTGTAATGGATTCTTTCCACCTTCTTGACCAGCTTGCCAATCTGCTGGATTATCTCGTCTTTGTCCTGCTATTTTTCTATTCCATGCTTTGCACATAATATTCCTTTTATTTTAGAGTCTTTCTAAATAAAGAGGTATTCCAATTTAAATCCTCATATCCGAACTTACTCATATGTTTGTAATATGGAGAGTTCTCTTCACATGCAATAAAAAACTCACTGTATCCCTTCTCATCCATTAAAGCGGCCATAGTTTCATTGCTATATATGCTGTCTATCTTATTCATCTTATCCGTATGACTCCATGCTAATACTATAGGCATAGTAGCTAAAGACCATAAACCAACAACATCACCATCTTTATTGTATAAAACGTGAGTAGCATAAGGAACTGAATGTCCATTCTTTTCAGCTTCCTTGTTTGCGTAATTAAACTCTTCCTTGTCTTTTATTTTTCTTATCTCTATCATGTTGTTTCTCCATTGTATTATCCAAATATTTTACCCATAAGAGTATGCTTTTTAAAAAGCTTTCCACCGAACATTTTAAATAAATCTACTGCTATTCCAGCAGGACCTAACGCTGCTGAACCAATTAAACTTGTAATAGCCTTGTCTTTAATATGACCAACAGCCTTATCTTTTAAGGCTTTTTTAGGGTCTTTGAGAATATTAGCAGCATTCATTATCTTTCCACCAACTTCTATAGTTTTATTATTTTTAGCAGCATCCATAAATTTACCTAGTTTTCCACCAGGACCTTTAGTTT
>JGI24006J15134_10002071_pt1 | contig 11272 bp, 21 predicted proteins | sample LinPmetageLP53_FD_15134 | JGI IMG/M metagenome (IMG submission 15134) | reverse complement strand
ATGAGGAGTTTAGTGAGTTAGATGAAGATACAGAACCACTTGATTGGACTGGAGGAGCTGTCGAACCTGACAGTAAATACGATGGCTACTGGGAAGAATAATATTATTAACTATAAAAAGGAAACTGTTATGGATGTAAATAAATTTAAACCTGAAATGCTTACGATGAGTCACGCTGATTTAAATCAGTTGATTCAATTGGCTAATAAAATAAAAGTTGATGTTGCAAAATCATCTTTTGTAGTGGGTCAGAAAGTAAGAGTGGTTCAAAAAACAAAATCAACACCTGCTAAGATTCTTAAAATGAATCGTAAGAAAGCAATCGTAGAGATGAATTTTAATGGTAGAGGTCTTACAAAGTGTAACGTCCCCTACACAATGTTGGAGGTTATATAATGCAAAAGATAATACAGTCACACACTAAGATGATCACTGCTGAAATACAAAGTATAGAAGATAGTTTATTAACGCTTCAATACCTGGATAAGTATGGCTTGATTGATGAGTTAACAAGGCTTCAAAAGGTTAATGAAATCTTGAAAGATCTTCTTTATTTTACTCTCGAAAACTTACGCTATGATGCTAGTAAAGATGATGGATCTTGGTTGCGCCCAATCTTAGAGGGTATTGATGAGGATATCGATAGTGGCGTGTGGGAAGTAGACTAATGAAATATAAATATTCAAACGTCAGCCCTGTAGTATTGTTAGGTATTCTTTTTATATTAAGTAGTTGTGATTCTAACGATACAAAGAAGGCTTTACCGGAGAAAAACTATTCTAACAATATACAATCACCTTTAATTTTTAACCCTGAACCTGCTGTAAGTAGATATCCATACAAAGAATGTTTTTTTATAGCTGCTGAAAAACATAAATTGGATGCTGAATATTTAGCTGCAATAGCAAGTGTGGAAAGCAGCTTCAATCCGTTAGCAGAATCTTCATCGAATGCTATCGGTCTGATGCAAATTCAATGGCCTGGAACCGCCAAAGAGTTGGGGGTTACTAACAAAGAAGAACTATATAACCCCTGTAATAACATAGACTTAGGAGCTAAATATATAGTAATACTTGAAGATAGATTCAACAGTAAATTGTTAGCTTTATCTGCTTATTTTGAAGGGCCAACTAAAGTAAGTAAAACTAAAACTATTTCAACTATATCTATTAATTACATTGACAAAGTTTTAAGTAGAGAGAAGGCACTTAAAGGTTACTCTGGTAGTTGACAGGTTAACTCTAATATGTTTTGATTCGTTAAACTCTTTAAAGATAAAGTTAGATATAAAGAATATTTATTTTAAACCATATTAATTTAATCTTTCATAACTCCTGCAAGGGTTGGTAGACCTCTACAGATACTCTAGTTATGGAAGATGCTGAAAAAACTAGAGTATCATTCTACCATTTCAAAAGGGTTGGCAGAATCCTAATCGTAACAACGGTTAAAGGTACTAAGGATAACGATTAATAATAATAATAATAAGCAATCGTATATCTAGTACCACCTGCCTCATAAAACATAGGATGAATTTTATGCCACGTAAAAAAGCTTACAAATCAACTTTAGATTTTGCACCTTCTTTTGAAAAACCCAGAAGAACTTTTCATACACATAAGAATATGCAAGAAGTATGTAACTACTGGGAAACTAACCCTACAGGCAAAAGAATTTTTGTGTATGAAGATAATCCTAGATCAATTGCAGGTGATCATATTGAAGTGCATGAAATATACACTGTAGAAGATGGAGTATTCAGGACAATAGACAAACCTAGATATTTTAATACGGCGTTTAAAAATTGCAAGAAAACTAAATAAGGAAAAACATGAGTAGACAAAGCGCGATAATCGTAGACGTTGATGGCACATTAGCTCTACGAAATTTAAATCTTGAAAATCCTAGAGGGCCATACGAGGGGGAAAGAGTTAAAGAAGATCTAATCAACGAACCTATCGCTGACTTAGTTACTTCTTTGGAAGCTTTACAGTTTAAAGTTTTGATTGTGACAGGGCGTGATGGACTCTATGAAAGTCTTACAAAGGAATGGTTAACTGAGCAGGGCATACCCTTTGATGATTGTTTTTCCAGACCGCCAGGTAATAATGATAGCGATGCAACTATAAAAAAAGAAATTTATTTGGAACAAATTGAACCTTTTTATAAGGTTCATTATGTTTTTGATGATCGAGATTCGGTTGTCAAAATGTGGAGAGGTTTAAACTTAACCTGTTTACAAGTAGCAGAAGGTAATTTTTAAAATTCAATTAGAGGAAATGAAATTATGGGTAAGGTTAATGATATGTATCTTAAAGAGGTAGAAAGTATGTCCGATGAAGAACGAGAAAAACATCACGATGAAGAAGATTTAAAATCTCCGAAGATTTATAAATCTCCTGAGCTTGTAAGAATGTATTCTCTATGGACTGAATTTATTAAGTCTATAGAGGATCGGTTTGAAGAAAAGAAAACTAAGTAAAGAAGTACAAATTTAAATTCATAACAAGGAAATAAAATCATGGGTAATATTATTTTAGATTTTCCAAACACGAAACAAGAATCATCTTATGGTGAAGCAGATTTTGAAATTGCTTCTAGTCCCTTAATGTATAAGGATGCTGAAGGTAACTCCAAAGTGTCTTCAAAGCACAGTATTTATAGGACTGATACTGGTGAAGAACTAGGGGTACATGGTAAAAATTATTCTGATCCTAGTCAGTTATCCTATAAAAGAATGATTGATAATCAGCGGAGTATTTTTGAGAAAGCTGATTTAAATACTACTGATATGAAAGAAAATATAGCTGTATCCGGCAATGGTAAAAGATGTTTTGTTACCAATGTATTACCTGAAGAAACTTTAATTACTCCTGATGGTGATAGAGCATCTTTATCATTTTTATCTGCAACTTCTTTGGATGGAACATTACCTTTTATAATGTCAGCAGGGGCTGAACAAGGAGCTTGTTTAAATGGACAAGTGTTTATATCTGGAGCTGCTACTCTTTATAAAAGCAGACATAACAGACTGTTAGACATTGACCGTGGTGCTAAGTTGATACTCGATGTGACTACAACATTCCAATCCGAAGTAGATAAATGGTATGAGTGGAGTAATACATCAATTACAAAGGATGATGCTCGTAGAGAAATAGCAACGCTATCAAATTGTCCTGATGTTTTAGACTTTGGTCGCCTCCCACGCCATCCTCTAGATGTATCTCTAAAGGCTTTAAGAGATAACAGCAAAAAAATTAATAAAGCTGGTAGATATTTGTTAGTAAAGTGGGAGGAATACTCTACAAGAATGGGCATGAATAGGTGGGCTTTGTATAATACATTCACCGATTGGTCTACTCACGCTCCTACTCGCTCTACATCTAATGTGTCTAATGTTACTTACCTAAGAGGTGAGCGTGTTAAAAAACATATCATCACTAATTTTGAAACACCCTCAGTGGCAGCATGATATGAAAAATATTTTAAAATATATTAAAACTTTACTGTTTCCCCCAGTAACGAAATTCTGGAGGCATAACTGCGGCGTTAAGAAACTGAATTTAGTTTTAGACGTAGAAGAGTCATGCACTTTTTGCGAAGCGAGGTACAACATATGAGTTACTGTCTTGAATGTTTAAAGGAAGCTAAAGAAACTAAGTACCATGAAAGTTATTGGGATCATAATAAAGTTATAGGTAAACACAAAGCGTTAGACATATGGTCAGATGAATTTTGGGGTTACCTTAGTCTATGCTGTCGCTCTCCTTTGATTGAAAAAGAAGCCAAGCAAATTTTAGAAACTCACAAAAAAGTAAGCGCAGAAAAAACATTGCGTACAAGCGCATGGAGAAGGTAAATTATGTCTACAGATAATGCATTAGTTATTTATGATATAAACAAAATAGAATTTAAGCTGGTCGAAGATCCATTTTCAAGTGACCACACCTTAAATAAAAAGAATTATACAGACCTATGTATCAGATTAGTTACTGGTAATAGTCATACGTTAATCACTCTTGCGGATTGCTTTAGTCAAAAACATCCTATCAAGTTTGAAGGTCTGGATAAGTTAGCAGAGTTTAGAAATATACATTCAAAGAAATTAGATCCTGAAGTTGATAATCCAGTTGACACTGGTATACTAAATTAATAATAAAAAAGAGGAATTATATTATGGCATTAGTAAGTGGAACGGCATATTGGGCATCTATTACAACCCCTAATACTAGGTTTGATCCTGTCTATTCGGTAGACTTAGTGGTCGATGAAAAAACTGCAGATGGTTTTAGGTCTAGGGGATATGTGGTTAAAGACAAGGAGTATGGCCCTACCATTGTGATTAAACGTAAAGTTAATCAGGCGAATGGTAAGGTTCGTGCTGCCCCCAGGCTGGTAGATAGGCAGAATAAAGCTGTAGATGTTATGGTAGGTAATGGCTCTACTGTTAAAGTTCAGTACAAGGAATGGGAATCTAACTGGAAGGGTAAAGCTTTTCAGGGATTAGAACTTCAGGCTGTACAGGTTATAGATTTAGTACAGTACGATGCTCCTGATGGTGCAGAGTTTGCCATTGAGGAAGAAGAAGAGGAGACTGAGTTTGATAGCTAAGTATGTCAAGGGTGAGATAGCTTATGATGTTTCTAAGTTAGAAAACTCAAAGCAAGCGCTTCTGATATTTGAAGCGTTGAAGAGTATTCTAGCAAAGAACAACTCACTTCAAAAGGAAGCTTATATATTAGCGGCAGCGCAAGAGACTTTACAAGGCCAACTGGAAAGTTTCTTGGATGACACTGCTATTATTATAGAAGATGAAGATAGCTAATAAGGCCAAGGGTTATTTCCTTTCCCTTTGAACTACTTTGCCTAGCAGTAGGGCCGAAGCTAGGCATCCCTCATAAATAGGAGTTTATTATATGTCTTTCGTAAAAATGCACCAAGCCTGTCCAAGTGCTGAATGTGGTAGCAGTGATGCCTGTGGGATAAACGAGGACGGATCTGCGTATTGCTTCTCCTGTAGTACACGTTTTAAAAATTATGAAGAATCAATTGGTGGTAATAATTCAGTAGCAGACTTCAAACAGTACAAAAATAATAAAGTTAATATCGGAGAAGGGGAGTTTATAGAACTCTCTGATAGGTCTATCAGTCTCCAAACTGCTAAGAAATACGGAGTTAAAGCCATTAAAGAGGACGGGAAAGTAATTAAACATTACTATCCTTACTACACTGCGAATGAAGTTGCAGGTTATAAAGTTAGAAAAACTATAGGCACTGACCCAAAGAATTTCAACTGGGAAGGTGACAGTCGTAGTACAGGCTTTTTCGGTCAGCAGCTATGCCAAGAAGGTGGTAGATTTCTTACCGTGGTGGAAGGCGAATGTGATGCAATGGCTGCTTATGAATTAATGGGTAGCCAATACCCAGTAGTATCAATAAAGAATGGTGCTGCAGGGGCTGAAAGAGATTTCAAAGCTAACTTAGAATTCATTGAAAAGTTTCAAACCATTGTTATCTCATTCGATAATGATAAAGAAGGTCGAAAAGCCGCTAGAGAAGTTGCTAAATTAATTACTCCTGGCAAAGCAAAAATTCTTCAGATGCCTGAAGACTATAAAGATGCCAACGATATGTTACGGCAGGGTCTACATAATTTATATGTAAGCTGTTGGTGGTCTTCTAATATCTATACTCCTTCTGGAGTTTTAAACATATCGGATAACTTTGATAAGCTTCTGGAAAGAGAGAAGAAAGATTCTATCCCTTACCCTTGGGAAGGATTGAATAAAAAACTATTCGGTCTGCGACAAGGTGAGTTAGTTACTTTTACAGGCGGTACTGGGTTGGGTAAATCAAGTATCATCAGAGAGATAGAGCATTGGCTTATCACTAAAACTGAAGACAATATAGGTATCGTTGCATTAGAAGAGGACTGGACACGAACTGCTGATGGTATTCTTTCTGTCGAGGCGAATCAGAAATTAGATCTTGATCATGTAAGAGAAGAGTTTGGTCGAGAGAATTATAAAATGTTAGCTGAGAGGGTTTTAGGTGGAGAGAATAAGAACAGGATGTGGGTTCATGCTCACTTTGGGGCTAGTGATTTTGATGATATATTATCTAAGATAAAATATATGATTGTCGGATGTGATTGTAAATGGATTGTTCTAGATCATTTACAGATGATTGTAGCGGGTAATGCTGAACAATCAAATGAACGTCTATTATTAGACCGTATGATGAAAGACCTTAGAAAAATTGTAGAAGAAACAGGCGCTGGTCTTTTAGTTGTATCCCATTTAAAGAGGCTTGAAGGTAACCGTGGGCATGAAGAGGGGGCTATTGTAAGTCTTAGTCATCTCAAGGGTTCTGGTGGTATAGCACAGATATCAGATTGTGTCATAGCTTTAGAGAGAAACCAGCAAGATTCAGATCCGGTGAAGGCTTCTACGACACGCCTAAAAGTCTTGAAGTCCAGGTATACTGGTGATGTTGGTGTAGCTACTCATCTAATCTATGATAAAAATACAGGACGATTGAATGAAGTATTTTTCGATGATGATGAGGAAGATCATGATGAGTTTGAATTATGAAATCTTTAGTCTTTGACATCGAAACAGATGGGTTAGATGCTACAAAAATATGGTGTTTATCCACTCTAGATACCGAAAATCAACAGCAACATTCTTATGGCCCCTCCGAATTACAAGAGGGGCTTTCTGCTTTAATGGATGCAGAAACTTTAATAGGCCATAACATCATTGGTTATGACATTCCGGTTATAAAAAATCTTACCTCTATAGATTTAAGTGATAAAAAAATAGTTGATACTTTGGTTTTATCTAGGTTGTTTAACCCAGTACGAGAGGGGGGACATGGCTTAGAAAGATGGGGCTATGTTTTAAAAAGCCATAAGATAGAATTTAATGACTACAGTAAATTCAATTTAGATATGTTGAAGTATTGTGAGCAAGATGTTCTTTTGAATTTCAAAGTCTACGAAAGATTAAAGCAGGAGTCTTTAGGATTTTCTCGACAGAGTGTTGAGATAGAACATGCAGTAGCCAAGATTGTGAATGATCAACGTGTTTATGGATTCCTATTTAACATTGAAGAAGGCATGAAACTGGTTGCTACTTTGAACGATAGGATGAGTGTAATACGCAGTCAGATAAGAAAGGTATTCTTACCCGCTACAGAAGTGTTAAAAATATTCCCTCGCTATAACAAACTTAAAAAGCTACTAAGAACAGGTAAAACTAATTACGGCGTTAACGTGAGGTTAACTGAAAAAGAATTTAATGTAATTGAGAAACAAACGTGCCTAACAAGAATAATTGAAACCTCTTTTAACCCAGGCTCAAGAAAACAAATAGGTGAACGTCTACAGGCTTTAGGGTGGAAGCCAAAAGAATTCACTCCCACAGGACAAGCTAAGGTAGATGAGAAAATATTAGCTACTATTAAAAAAATTCCAGAAGCAAAAATATTAGCTGAGTTTTTAATGCTTCAAAAAAGAATAGCTCAAGTAGATTCCTGGCTCTCAGATGTAGAGGACGATGATAGGGTAAGGGGCTTTGTAAATCATAATGGAACTATTACTGGGAGAATGACCCATCGTAGTCCTAATCTTGCACAAACTCCTAGTGTCTACTCTAAGTACGGGAAGGAGTGCAGAGCTTGTTGGATTGTTAAACCTAAATACAAATTAGTCGGAATTGATGCCAGTGGTCTAGAGCTTAGGATGTTAGCTCATTACATGAAGGATGAGGATTATATCAATGAAATCATTAATGGAGATATACACACCACAAATCAAAAGCTTGCAGGACTTGAATCAAGAAATCAGGCGAAAACTTTTATCTATGCATTACTCTACGGGGCAGGAGATCTCAGACTTGGATCAATTCTCGGAGGAACTAAACGTACTGGTACAAACATTAGAAAATCATTTATCAATAATCTCCCATCATTCAATAATCTTAAAACAAGGGTTAGCAGAGAGACTAGCAAAGGATATCTCAAGGCACTAGATGGACGTAAACTTCTGATCCGTAGTGAACACTCAGCTTTGAATACCCTGTTACAGGGAGCAGGATCTATTGTAATGAAGAAGGCTTTAATACTCTTAGATGAAAAGCTAAGGGATATAGATGCACATTTTGTTGCTAACGTGCATGATGAGTGGCAGATAGAAGTTAAAGAAGACATGGCAGACACTGTAGGTAAGCTAGGTGTCGAGTGTATTAAACAAGCAGGTGAGCTTTTAAAGCTTCGATGTCCTTTAGATGGGGAGTATAAGGTGGGTTCAAACTGGAGTGAAACTCATTAAATTTGAACAAGAAGAATTAGATTTTGGTAGTTCAGACTCTGTTATAAAAAGATTGAAACCTATTAAAATTACTGACTCTTCAATTAAAAAATTATCTAGCTCTGCTATAGGAGATCTTACAGAGTATAAAGCTGTTATATGGCTGATAGAAAATAATTTTAAAGTATTTAAAAATAGTGAATGTACTGGGCCTATAGATTTAATTGCTGTCTCACGGACAGGAGAAATTAAATTTATAGATGTTAAAACTAATTACAAACCTACAAACCGATCAGAAGTACAAAAAGAATTAGGCGTTATTTTTTTAAGACCCGACGAGAAAGGAGGGTTTCTTTTTATGAAACATAAAATTGGCAAAAGGAAATAAATATATGAAAGAAATTGTAGAAGATATTTATAAAAAGATTGATGAAATTAACTCTTCTACATTGCATATACCAGAAAAATATGTGGAAGAATTTTCAACTGGTATGGGAGAAGCTCTACTAGGTTGGGCAAAACCTAGAGAGCATAAAGATTTTACACTCCGGTTCTCTAACATTGGGAAACCTGCTAGGCAACTATGGTTTGAAAAAAGAGATATAGGAAAACAAAATCAACCCTCACCTACTCTACAAATTAAGTTCTTGTATGGGCATCTCCTGGAGCAGTTACTTTTATTTTTAGTGAAGCTATCAGGTAATGGTATATCTGCCGAACAAAAAGAAGTAGAGATAGGCGGCATCAAAGGGCATATGGATTGTAAAATAAACAACACAGTAGTAGATATTAAATCTGCTTCTAAGTTTTCTTTTACTAAATTTAAAAGGGGTGTTTTGAGAGAGGATGATCCCTTTGGATACATAACCCAGTTAACTGCTTATGAGCAAGCAGAGGAAGGAAAGGACAGTTATTTCTTAGTTATAGATAAAGAAACTGGTGAGTTGTGTACTTATACTCCAGAAGAACTAGATAAACCTAATGTTGCTGAAACTATAAAAGATTTAAAAGTTGTACTAGAAAAAGAAACCCCTCCTGATTTTTGCTATCCTACTGTAGAGGAAGGAAAAAGCGGTAATAGAAAAATTAATAAGAATTGTGTCTATTGTGCTTACAAAAAAGAATGCTATAAAGATTCCAATAATGGGCTAGGACTTAGAGTTTTTAAATATGCTAGGGGTTTAGTATACTTAACATCAGTTAAAGTAATTCCGAAGGTTGACGAAGTTTATGAATGGTAAGAGAGCAAAAAAAATAAGAAAGCTATCAGATGCTTTACTATTAGTTTGGTTAAATAATAATTTACCCCGTGATGCTACTCAAGTAACTCTACAGAATGTAAGGTCTTATCTACCTAAAGATAAATATTTTATAGGCCCAGAAGGAAATAGATGTAATAATTTCTATACTTCTAAATGGGCAATTAATAAAATTAAAAAACATTTAAAAAAGAAAGACTCCTTATCTGAATTATCTGTTGATATTTTATGAGTAAACCTAAACTAAAAGTTAAGTCAGGTTCAAGAAAGCGTAGAGCTAAACGCCCTGTAAAAGAAAATTTAATCACCGGATATGACTCTAATTTTGAATACGAGCTTCATGTTGGGCCATTAAAAGATTGGAGTATTCATACAGATAAGGTTTATTATATTATTAATCATTCTTATACTCCTGATTTTATTAGAAAAGTAGGTAACAAATTAATATATTTAGAAGCTAAAGGTAGATTCTGGGACTTTCAGGAATATAATAAATATATATGGGTAAGAAAATCTTTACCTAAGAATACTGAACTTGTATTTTTATTTGCTAACCCTGCCGCTCCCATGCCCCAGGCTAAGAGAAGAAAAGACGGTACTAAACGTAGTCATGCAGAGTGGGCAGAAGCTAATAAGTTTAGATGGTTCGGAAAGTATTCCTTACCTAAAGAGTGGATAGATCCTAATAGTGTTATTTTAGAAAATATTGATTACCCAGAAGAAGCAGAGTAAGGAAAAGTATATGTCTATAAATGATGCAACCCCTAGTGAGTGGAATGAAATAACTGTTGTTGATACCAACCAGCAACCAGATCCTCTTGCAGATACTGCCCAAGTTAAACGCTCAGATGCTGAGATACAGAAACCTTTACATTACAATCAAGGTAGTGTGGAATGTATTGAAGGCATCGAAGCTATGTTAACTCCAGAAGAATACATAGGTTACTTACGAGGGAACTCTTTAAAGTATAGATGGAGGTTTCCTTATAAGCATGGTATAAAAGATATATATAAAGCTGAATTCTATGAACAGAAACTAGTAGAGAAGCTAGAAAAAAATGGAAGCTAACATAGCAAGTTTTAAAGTTGTTATTACACAGAAAAATATATTTGTTGCTGAGACATCTGTGTTGCCTTTAAATAAAGTTAATACAGTCTTTAAAGATGTTAATTCCCAGCAACGTGTTAAAACGATTGTACGTGAAAGCACTGCAGCCTTTGCGGCGCTTCATAAAAGACTAGAAAAAGAGTTGTCTGCACTTACATAACTAGAGTTAATTATGAAATGTTGGCACTGCAACACTGAACTTATCTGGGGTGGTGACCATGATATTGAGCATCCTGAGTATATTGTAGTAACTAATTTATCATGCCCTGAATGTTCTTGTTATGTTGAAGTTTATTTTCCTAAACAAGAAGAGGCAGAGTAATAATGATGATAGACGACGAGATTGAAAGAATTTTTGTTGAACATCCATTAATAAGTACCCTCAAAGTTAATGCTGAAATTATAGAACACTTAACTAACCTTGAAGGTTATGAAGATTTATTCCCTTTAATGGTAGATAGAATAGAAGCACATTCTACTTTTGTTCTTGAAGCATCTAAAAAAATAGTTGAGAATACTAACCTTCATCTTAGAAGAGTGAAGTAACCTACAAGTAAGACATCCACAGCCTTAGATTCCAATCTAAATGATTCG
>JGI24006J15134_10002069_pt1 | contig 11274 bp, 19 predicted proteins | sample LinPmetageLP53_FD_15134 | JGI IMG/M metagenome (IMG submission 15134) | reverse complement strand
AGCTATGGGAGAAATGGAATCTAAAGCATCAGATAATTTAGCACAAGCATTATCACAAAGAGGTTCAGAATTAGCTTATCAAAATTATGCTACTGAAAGAGGTAGACAAGACCAAGCTATAGGAAATGCTGGAAATATAGCTATGCAAGATTATTCAGACATAAATCAATTAGCTAAAATAGGTCAAACACAAGAACAATATGCAAAAGATGCTTTAAACGCAGATATTTCAAGATATGAATATGGACAAAATGCTCCACAACAAAAATTAGGTTCTTATTTAGCAGCAGCTTATGGAGCACCTACTCCTATAAATCAAACAGCTACTCAATCAGGTGGAGGTAAATAATGAATCCAGCATTGGTAGGAGCAGGAATAGCAGCAGGGAAAGGTGTTATAAAAGGCGACCCTATGGACAAAATAATAAAAGATGCTGTAGTAGGTGGAGCAACTGGTTATTTAGGTGGTCAAATGATGCCAACAGATGTTTTTGGAGCATCAACTGCACTTAATTCAACTGCTGGTAACTCTTTAAATGCAGGTGCTAGTCTTATGGGTGGTACAAAAACTGCTGTTGGTTCAAATATTGGAGCAGGAACTACCAGTTTATTAGGAAGTCCAACAGATAATATGCTTCCAGCTTTTGATATGGGAATGGGTGGAAATTCAGCTAGTTTAAATGGTTTTATGGCAGCACCAGAAGCATCACAAGTTGTTAATAATAGTTATATGCCATTAACAAATAGTGCTAATGAAATAACAGGTCCAAATATGTCAGCACAACAAACATTTTTAGATACAACTTCTTCTGCTAGTCAAAATAATTTTGGAAATGTTCAACCAACAGATAATACATTAGGAATGGCAATGCAAGAAAAATATGGTTACGCAGATGGAAACCCTTTAAAAACAAACGCTGAACTTGGTCCAAGATTTGATACTCCAGTAAAATCTACAGCAGAAGAATTAGAAGCAGCACAAGGTGGATTTGAAAAACCATTATATGAAAGAGCATTTGATAGTGTAGTAGGATTTGCAGAAAAAAATCCAATAGAACTGGCAGCTTTAGGATTAACAGCTTTTGGAGCAACAAAATCATCACCAAAAACAAAACCAGATTCTTCTTTTGCTAGAAGTGCTGGAGTTGTAAAACAAGCATACTCTCCAACTGTTTCACAAATGAAAATAAGAAGGGCATAAATATGGCATCATTACTAGACTATGATTTTGATTTAGACAAAATGTTAGGAACAACAGTTAATCCTGTTCAAGGGTTAATAAACGACCCTAATTTTCAAACAGAAAAAAATATTGCTTCTGGACTTGGTGTTGCTGATGCACTTATTAGTGGATATGGTAAACAATATGCTCCAGAAATATTATTAAGAGGGCTTGTAAATGCTAAATCAGGTCGTCAAGGTGTTATAGATAAACAAGTTAAAGGCTATATGACACAGCAAGATATCCTTAAAAGAACTTTAGATGCTCAAAAATTAAGAGGTGATATTGCACAACAGCCTTTTGATTTGCAAAGTAAGAAAGTAAAATCTGTTTTAGATACATCTAAATTAGATGGTATTCAAAGATTTGTAAAAACATTGCCATCTATGAAAGCAGCAGAGTTAGCTATAAACCCTGACAAATATTTTGCAAATAATAAAATAACTGAAGAAGAAAGAATGTTGTATCAATCATTAGGTATTGTAGATAGATTTAATATTCCTAAAGATAAAGCAGGTATAGTAACTTACTTTAATCAATTATCAGACCAAAAAGATGTTGATTCTCATAATGCAGAAGAAAATAGAAAAGCACAAAATGACCCATTATACAAACCTAACTATTTAAATAATGGTAAATTAGACTTTATTAAAAAATTACAAAAAACTAATAATGCTGATATGTCTAACAATACCAATACATCTGTTAATTCACAACTAGAACAACAAGTTGTTCCTAAAGGTATGATTAAAATGGCAAATAATAAAGTTATAAGCCAAGAAGAATATGATGCACTTCCTTATAGAGAACAGGAATATCTTGACCCTGATTTAGATATTGTTTCATTTAGAAAAAACAAAGCAATAGTTCAAAAAGAAAGACGAGATGACAAAAAAATGATTGGCTATGGAATGTCAGGTAATAGAGATGTAAAACAAAACATTGAAAAAATATTAGATGACCCTGAAGCACTTAATGAATTGTTTACTCAAACTGGAAGGTTGAGAGTTAGATTTAATGATACAACTGGTGGTTTTATTGCTGAAGGTGGTGGTATAGCCGCTGATGTAGCAAGATATTTAAATTCATTAAAAGCTAAACAATTTACTCAACAAATTCAATTTATGAGACAAAATAACCCAACAGGTGGTGCTGTAGGTAATGTGTCTGATAGAGAAGTATCTATGTTTCAAAATATGCAAGAGTATCTTGGTGATATGGGTAGTGGAGAAAAATTATACGAAGCATTAGTTGATTTATATAATAAAACTGAAGTTATGAATAATGAATATAAAGAATTTTACATTGATGACTATGGTAAAAAATATTGGGATGAATCTTTGCAGAACAGAGAAGTTAATTTTAAACAATATGCACCTACATTACAACAAGCAATAGATGGTGTTAAAATAGATGCCGCTAACCCACCAAGTAGTGAATTTACAGTTAGAGAAATTAAAAAAGAGGATGGTTAGATGCCAACATATGAAGTTACTTTAGATGGCAAAACTTTTGAGCTTACAGGAGACCATGAGCCTACAGAAGCAGAAGCAAGACAAGCTACAGGATTATCTAAACAAACAGATGAAATTACTGCTGACTCATCATGGGGAGATGTTGGATTAAAGGCTTTGACTAGAGCTCCATCTGATGTTTATGAATTAGGTGAAGGTATTGTTAGTGCAATTCGTCATCCAGTAAACACAATGGAAGGCATAATTGATATAGGAAGTTCTGGTTTATCTAAAGTATTAGATGCAACTGGATTAGACAAATATGCAAATCAAGAAAAGATGGAAAAATATCGTAAATATAGAAGTGCTATTTCAGATGAATTAAGTGAGTTAGCAACAGAAGGTGGAATTAAAAAAAGATTAGCTAACAAACCTATTACAAGTTTATTAGATTTAAGTGTTGTAGGTCGTGCAGTTTCTACCCCATTAAAAGCACAACAATATTCTAAAGCTGTACAAAAAATTGGTAATAAATTAAATACAGTAAGTAGTGTTATAGACCCAACACAAATTATTACCAAACCTGCAAGCATGGGATTTGATAAAATTAAAACTATAGCTGATAAAAAAACATCACAAATGTCTGATGTAGATGCAAAACTTGCAAATTTTACCAATGAAGGATTTGTTGTTCCTCCAAGTTCAATTGAATCAACAGGAACTATAAAAAAAATTACAGAATCATTATTAGGTAGTGGTACAAAAAACAAAGCTATACAAACAAATCAAAATATATTTAATAAAAAAGCTAGAATTTATGTAGATAAAGATATTCCAGATAGCACACCATTGACTAGCCTAGTAAAGTTTGTAGAAAATAAATACAAAGGTACATACGATACTATTAAATCTTACAAACCTGTTGTTTTAAAAAAATCTAAAACTACAAAAGGCACTACACAAAGAGATACTGGTGTATTAGGTCCTAATGGTAAACCTATTATAGAAGATGTACCAACATTATCTAAAACAAAAACTGTTTACTCAAGAAATGGAAAAGAAATATTAAGAGACATAAAGGACTTAAAAATAGATTTAGCTAAACAGTTTAAACTTGCTAAAAAGAAAGCTATTAAAGATAGTCAACCTGTAGATTACAGAAATGTTGAAAAAGTACAAACAAAATTAAATAAAGTAGAAATAGAATTAGAAACTATAGCTCAAAAATATGGTGATACAGACATATTAGCTAGTTTAAAAGAAGCTAAACAAAGTTTTGCTAAAGCATTTAATGTACAAAATTCTGTTAAAAAAGGTAATTTAGATGCTACTAATTTTTATAAAAGAAATGTTAGTAATCAAGCTCCAGTTACTGGCGAAGGCAGAAAAATTATGGATTTTGTTGAAGAATATGGAGATGTATCTAAGCCTGTGAGTAAAGTATCTCCATTATCTAAGGATGGCATACAGCAAGGAATATTTCAGTTAGGTAAGTATGGAGGAGCATTTGCAGCAGGTGGACCTCTTGGTATTGGTGGATTAGCATTAGCAGAAAGAGGAATTCCTAATTTATTATTAGGCAAACAATCACAAAGAGCATTAGGTTCTGGAAATTATATGCCTACAGGTAGTGGTCTATTAAATGCTTTAGGAAGTAGGGGTGGAGTAGGAGCAAGTACATTTATTCCTAGCTTGTTACAAACAACTGATGCTGAAAATTTACAATATAAAAATAGAAAAAATCCTTACAAATGAGTGATATTAACCCTATAGAGTTTGGCAAAATGAAAGAACAAATAGAGCAATTACAAAAAGGTCAGGACGAACTCCAAAAAGACATGAAAGAAATGCTTGCTTTAGCTAATCAATCTAAAGGTGGTTTCTGGATGGGTATGGGGATAGCTTCCTTTATTGGTGGTATAATATCTATATTTATTAGGAACTGGATGCAATAATGAACAACAAACAAAAATCTTTTGATAAGCTATTTAGTAAGCCAGTAATATTTACACTAGCTGTATTAGCAGCACTACCTATTACACCTATTATTTTATGTTTAATTTATGGATGGAGCAACTAATGTTAGCAGCACTTATATCACCAGTCGCAGCACTATTAGATAAATTTATACCTGATGCAGATACTAAAAATAAACTAGCACATGAAATAGCTACACTTGCAGAAAGACAAGCACATGAGATTGCGTTAGCTCAAATAGCAGTAAACAAAGAGGATGCTAAAGGTGCATGGTTTCAAGCAGGATGGCGACCAGCAGTAGGTTGGGTTTGTGTTGCAGGCTTTGCTATAAACTTTCTTATATCGCCACTTGCTGCACCTTTTGGTGTAATAATACCTCAAGCTGATACAGCTACTATGTTACCTGTGTTAATGGGTATGCTAGGTCTAGGTGGTTTAAGAAGTTACGAAAAGAAAAATGGTTTAAATAAATAATGGCTCTACCTACCCCTAAAAGAGTTAAAGGTTTATTAGAGCTAATGGATGAAGCTCTGGATATGGATGCTGCTAAAGAAGCTGTATTACGATTAGGTTTAAAAGCTGATAACACAGCAGCAGATAGAGCAAAAGCTATGGGATTTAGTGATGATACTTACTATCATGGAACTAATAAAAATTTTAATAAATTTGATTATGACTTTGCATCAAAAGATGGAACAGACCAATGGGGCAGTGGTTTTTATACTACAGATAGTCCTTCATTAGCTAGTGGTTATGCTTCTGGTGATGGTGCTGTGGTTATGCCATTAAAAATTAAAAAAAACAAATCGTTAAATTACAATTTTGAAAATGATTTTTTATCTAGTTCGGCAAATCAAAACCCAATAACTAAAAAACAATTACAAAATATTTTAGAGTCATCCCCTGACTTTGAAAATGTTTTATGGAATTTTGGGGATATAGGACATGAAGGAAAAGAAGCTATTACAAAAAAAGCTGTAAATGCTTATATGAATAACGAAATATCCCCTACTGTTGATTTAGATTTAAACAAAATAAATACTATAGGTAATGATTTTTTTAGAAATAATGCTAAAGATTTAAACAAAGCTGTAGAAAAAACATCAGGAGTTGATTCTATAAATATTGTTGGTAAATTATCTGAAGAAAGAAATCCAACCAGAACAATTACAAATGTTCTTAACCCAGCAAACATTAGAAGTCAATTTGCAAAGTTTAATCCTAAATATGCAGGTATAGGTGCAGGTTCTATAATGTCATCAAACTTACTTGCAGCACCATCTGGACAACCAGAATTTAGAGAAGCTCCAATGAGTTTGTTAGATAAAGCTAAAAAATACGCAGCAGATTCTTATGAATACGCTGCTAACGAAGGTGGTCCAATAGGTAAATTTTTATATAGTGGTGGAGCTGAAGCATTAAAAGATATAGAACAAGGAACAACACCTATGGTTAAAACAGGAAGATTACCAGCTATGCCTACAGGTGCTGCATTAGCAAGACTATTAGAGTTGTTACAATTATGATAATGGCAAGTCCTAATTTTAGTATGGATGAATTAACTCATTCAGACACAGCAGCAAGACATGGTATAGACAATACACCTAATGATAATCAAAAAGAAAACCTTTATAAATTAGCAATGGAGATGGAAGATGTTAGAGAACTTCTTAATAATAAGCCTATTTTTATTAGCAGTGGCTATCGTTGTTTGGCTCTTAATGAATTACTTGGTAGTAAAAAAACATCTTCTCACATTAAAGGATTGGCTGCAGACTTTACTTGTCGTCAGTTTGGAACTCCTAACGAAATTGTATTCGCTCTTATTAATTCCGATATTCCTTATGACCAAGTTATCTTGGAATTTGATAGATGGGTGCATATCTCTTTTTGCGAAGATGAAGAAACACCTAGAAAACAAGCAATAAGTATCAATAAAGATGGAGTAATGCTATACTCTAGCTAAGATATTTAAAAGGTAGTTTAAACAATGAAAATACTTATATTAGATATAGAAACATCTCCACATACAGGATTTCATTGGGGATTGTTTCAGCAGAACATTAGTATAGGGCAGTTAATAGAAAGCTCTACTGTGTTATGTTGGGCAGCTAAATGGTTAGGTGAAAAGAAAGTACACTTTTCTAGTGTATACGATACAACTCCAATTAAGATGATTAAAGAAATACATAAGCTCATAGATGAGTCTGATGCTATTATTACTTATAATGGTAAACGCTTTGATATGCCAACACTTAACAAAGAATTTCTTATTCACAAGCTACCACCACCTAGTCCATATAAAGACATAGATTTAATTAATACTGCTAGAGGTAAATTTAAGTTTGCTAGTAATAAACTTGACTATATTGCTCAAGTATTAGGTATTGGAATGAAAACCTCTCATCAAGGTATGCCATTATGGATTGAATGTATGGCTAAAAATCCTAAAGCATGGAAGCTGATGAAGAAATATAATATTAATGATGTTAAATTAACAGAAGAAGTTTATAATAGATTACAAGGTTGGATTAACATTCACCCTAATCACAATATATTATCAGAAGGTGTAGTTTGCCCTAATTGTGGTGGTAATCATTTACAGAAAAGGGGAACATCATTAGCATTAACAAAAGTTTGGCAGAGAGTACAGTGTCAGGATTGCGGAAAGTGGTCAAAGTTAAACAAACCAATAGAAACAATAAAATCAAAGTCGGCTTTGCCCATATAAGGAAAATAGAAATGGATGTTAATTTAATCGCACTACATATGCTAGATAAAACTATTGACAATGTAGAAGTAGTTGGTGGCGATTCTGAAATGATTATTTCTTTATCTGATGGAAGCTCTATAGAACTAATAGTAGATAGTATTTACATGAATATCCAAGATTTAGACGATTAAGTAGTTTAAACAACTTGTCTGAAGTCCGCACAAGCCTCGTGGTGCGTTTTAAATTGATTAGTTAAGGGGTAGCCCTACCTATTAAGCATATATCCTTCTTCCTGCAATAGTTAAAAATTGTCCATTGCTAAATCTAAATGTCTTTCATAAAACATAGGTTTGTTTCCACCTAGCCATTTGTAGTAAATAGCTTTTTTTTGGTCTATAGATAAACTATCTATACAAGCATTAACTATTTTTACATTATTATTATCAGCTTCTCCTAGCATTTCTTCAAACACATCAGAAGTAGATTCTCCACCACTAGAAAGATAAGATGTTTTATTAGGATAGCCTAACCTATGTGAATCTTTTTTCATCCATTTAGACCAATCTTCTAATATAACTGTAAGCCTAGATATTCTCAAAAAATACCCCAATCTTTATTTGTTTTTCTAATTTGTTTAGATGTCATAGGTTTAGGTAGTTTAAACGCACCATTTTTTTCAAGCCTTTCTAACACACTAATGCCAACACCAGAATAAATTGAAATTTTAGCTCTACTTGCGTTTGGTTTTCTTTCTATAAACTCTTTAGCTCTTTTTTCAAATACTTTTAATTCATCACTTGTATAATTACTTCTTTGTTTTTCCATACAAATCTCCTTAACTTATATCAACAATTCTACTTACCCATTTTCCATCCTTCTTGTGCCATCCTTCTACAATTAACTGCCAATTAGCATCACGCAAGTGGCTTATGGCATCACTATTTTCCATTTTCTTTACCCTAGCACTAATATTACTGTAGCTAGTTACCTGAAGCCCTACTGTGTTTCCTTTTGTATCTATTGCTAATATATCTATAATGCCAAAAAGGTCTTGCCTAATCTTCGCAAATGCGTTCCACCTTTCTACTATTGTTACGAGAGGATATTCTTCTTTTTCTCGAAGCCTTTTTAATGTCCGTTGTGTTGGTGATATCGCCATTTTTGTCCTTATTTTTGTTGTTAAAAATCCTATCGTAATTATCAACAAACTTTTTATTGTCTGTTGGTCTGCGACCACTCCCCTTACTCATTACTTTCTCCTGTAAAAGTTCTTGTATCTACTCCAACAAAACCACAACTCTGCCCTTCTTTAATAGTATCAAAATCAAAAGGACTAGGGTCTACATGATTTTTTGGTATCATGCTGTATTCTTTTAGTAGGCAGCTTGCTGCTTTGTATTGATTACAATGTTCATCATAGTAAACCATTGCTGAAGGGCAGTCATTAAAATACCCAACAAACTCTAAATCATCATAATTACCACTTAAACTTACAGTCAATATAAACAAACCTTCAGCTAACATAAATTACTCCTGAAATTTTCCTTTAGTAATAACTTTTCCTGTTGATTCATGAACAACATAAAATTCTTTTTTGTTGTATGTCATAGTGTAATGATACCCTTCCCAAATCCACTTATGGTCTTGTAACGCTTCTTTATTTTTCTTTAGTATCTCTTTACCCTTTGTCATTTTTTTCACTCCAATTTACATATACTATTGTTTCACAATTGGGACAACTAAAATTAGACATAATTAAATATTGCTTATCATCTTCGTCATCATTGTCATGGTCACCACCCCATATCATTTCTACATCTTTACACTTTGGGCAACTTATCATTTTTATCCTTATTTTTACAAACACCAGTCATATTAAAACTACCCATGCTTGTTTCTAAACTACACCACCAATTTTTTCCATCATGGTAACAAGCATATTTATTACACACATTACATAGATGTGCTTTTCTTAAATTAATCTTCGTCATGCAATTCATCTAATTGCTTATCAATTAAAATTTCTTCCATAGTTTTTAATTTTTCTGTATCATTTTCTACATGAGCAATCAAATGATTTATATACCATTGAGCTTTTTTAAGGTCATTAACGCCATCTTTATTTTTCCAACGCCATATATATTTTATAATATTTCCTGTATCAGTAGCCTCAATTCCTGTAAGCCCTTCTACCACTCCTTCTATGCAGTCAATACACTCTAAGCCTTTATCAGACTTATAATGCTTTGGATTTACTAAATAATCAGTCATGCTTTTCTCCATTAAGTTTAATAATTTTCACTACTTGTTAATCATACATTTTATATATAATTTAGTTAGATTATAAGGTAAAATACTATTTTATCAACTAACTAAAGGACACCTATTATGTGGACAACACCATCTGCTACTGAAATGCGTTTCGGTTTCGAAGTAACAATGTATGTAATGAATAAATAATTATTAAGAAATAGGGGGGTGTTTAAACCCCCTTTTTTCTACCCTAGTTAAAATGGCAAATCTGCTTCTTCTTCTACAACAACTTCTTTTTTAGAGCTTGATTCTGGCTTTGAACTTTCTCCAGTATAAAACACTCTACTGTTACCCAATATAACACCTCTTGTACCAGCTTCTCTTTCGTCTGCTGTAACTGATTGTGTAATCATACCATTGTTATCATATTGGTCTTTTTCATCTAAATTAACGAAAGCAGTAATATTTAAATAAGTACCTTTTTCTCCCTTAATTAGTTTAGTTTTATCTATCTTACTTACATCTATACTTGCTGAAATTCCTACTGTTGCCATTAGTTATTCTCCTTAATTGATTTAATTATATCTTCAACTGATGTTAAAAATTCCTGTATATCTCCTTCACAACGACTTATTAAGTCATTATCTCTTTCAACTCTCTTGATAAAAAGTTGGTATTCTTTAGGAAAGTCAGGGTGGTAAGATACAAAGTCGCACCAATCTTTTCCTACACAAGCCATTTGCCATTGCATTTGGTGTATATATTTTTTAGCAATAACTCCTGTTTGTAATGTTTCTGTATGTGTCATAGGCTGTGGGCATTTAATTTCAATTAATCCGTTTAAACCAACTAACCCATCAGGGCTTGCTCCTGCCATTTTAATAGTAGGGTGGTCTATAAAGCCAACTTCCCTAACATCTTTTCCTATTAATAACTTCATTTTATTGGCATACTCAACCCTAGCTTTGTCTTCAAACTCCACACCATGAGCCATTGCAGAGTTCATAAAAACAGGAACTACCTTATTAGTAAGTCTTTCTGTAACTAATTGCATACGATACTTTCTTTTGTAAGTAGATTCGCCATTCCTTACTTTAACCATAACATCATCTACTTTACTAGCAGTTACCTTACCTAACCTAGCAGAGAACCATTCAGCACTTCGTTGCTCCATTATGCTTTCTCCTTAATAATTTTTTCTTTAACCAAAAGATTATTCATATAATCTTCACATAATTTTCTATCATTTTCTGATTTTAAGGTTGTATAATAATTTCTTGCATTGGTAATACCCTCATCTGCATAAATGTTTTTAATATGCTCAAGAACATCATGTGGGGGGAGGTCTTCGTTAGCATAAATGTATAATCCAAGACCATGCAAAGCTATTGCCTTAACTAAACATCTCATCATTGCATTACTTAAATCATCACAATTAGGCGATTTTATAGCTTGATTGTTAAAATCAGTAACAGCAAGTTGGCAAGTCATAGGTTTTTTAAATGCTGTAACTGTGCAAAATACCAACATACTTCCATCAGGTAATGTTAATGGTTCTTTATATTCCCAGTTAGCATCAGGGTCTTGCTCAAGTAAAGTTTTTACAGCAAATACCCAACTTAAATAATTAAATCGCCCTTTCTTTTTTTTATGTTC
>JGI24006J15134_10002067_pt1 | contig 11276 bp, 11 predicted proteins | sample LinPmetageLP53_FD_15134 | JGI IMG/M metagenome (IMG submission 15134) | reverse complement strand
TCACCATTTACTCTCACAACAATTCTACTAGCATCTACACTCTCTATTTCACCGCCTCTCTTTGCAACAACACAAACGCCAGAATCCGAAGCAACAAACCTTTCAAAGCCTGTTCCAACTAACGGTTTTTCAGCTTTTAGGGTCGGAACTGCTTGACGCTGCATATTTGAGCCCATTAATGCTCTATTCGCATCATCATGCTCCAAAAACGGAATTAGTGCCGCAGCAACTGAAACTACTTGTTGTGGGGAGACATCCATATAATGGATTTCATTAGGGGCCTTTAGGCTAAATTCACCCTGATAACGGACACTGACTAGCTCTTCAGATAGAAAGCCTTTTTTATCAACTGATGCAGATGCTTGTGCGATGATAAAATCTGCCTCATTAATAGCGGACATATACTCTATATCATCTGTTACTTTCCCATCGACAACCTTTCTATATGGTGTTTCTAAAAACCCGAAATCATTTGTTCTTGCATATGCGGCAAGAGAGTTAATAAGTCCTATATTAGGNCCNTCTGGGGTCTCAATAGGACAAACTCTTCCGTAATGGGTAGGATGAACGTCGCGCACTTCAAAACCNGCACGTTCTCGAGTTAATCCNCCTGGCCCTAAGGCAGAAATTCTACGCTTATGAGTAACTTCTGATAAAGGGTTATTTTGATCCATGAACTGCGAAAGCTGACTAGATCCAAAGAACTCCTTCATAGCAGCAGCAACAGGCTTGGCATTTACCAAGTCTTGAGGCATTAAACCATCTGCCTCAGCAACTGACAGACGCTCTTTAACGGCTCGTTCAACTCGAACTAGCCCGATACGAAACTGGTTTTCAGCCATTTCACCTACAGATCTGATTCTTCGATTCCCTAAATGATCAATATCATCAACAATACCTTTACCGTCGCGAATACCGATCAGCACTTTCAATACGCCGACGATATCGTCTTTACTTAATATTCCTGAACCGATCTCTTCTTCACGGCCAAGTCGACGGTTGAACTTCATTCGCCCAACAGCTGATAAATCATATCTATCTAAACTAAAAAACAAATTGTTAAACAAATTTTCTGCTGATTCTTTTGTTGGTGGTTCGCCTGGTCGCATCATGCGATAGATTTCTACTAAAGCCTCCATTTGTGTATGGGTGCTATCTGATCTTAATGTATCTGAAATGAATGACCCTCTATCAAGGTCATTGGTGTAAATAGATTCGATCGAAGATAATCCAGCTTTACGAATTTCGCTTAAAATTTCTTCATCAATTTCTGTATTGCACTCAAATAAAATTTCACCTGTGTCTGGATTCACTACGTCTTTTGCGAGCGGACGGTTATGCAAATAATCAGCTGGGATGACAAGCTTAGTAATTTTTTGTTTTTCCAGCTCTTTAACATGTCTTGCTGTTATTCGACGACCGTCTGCAACGATTACTTTTCCTTTTTTATCCAAAATATCAAAAGTAGCAATATCACCTCTTAATCTAGAGGGCTGAAGGTCAAGAGTGTAAGTTCCATCCTTGCGCAAATTGAAAGTATTTGTTTCAAAAAACTCCGCCAACATTTCTTCAGCACTAAAACCAAGAGCACGAAGTAACATTGTTGCTGGTAACTTTCGTCGACGGTCAATACGAACAAAGACTAAATCTTTTGGGTCAAACTCAAAGTCAAGCCATGAGCCACGATAAGGAATTACTCGAGCAGAATATAATAACTTACCCGAAGAGTGTGTTTTTCCTTTATCATGATCAAAAAATACTCCTGGGGAACGGTGAAGCTGAGATACAACTACTCTTTCGGTACCATTTATTATAAAAGTACCATTGTTGGTCATTAAGGGAATTTCTCCCATATAGACCTCTTGATCCTTAATTTCTTTGATTGTTTTGTAAGATGAATCTTTGTCGTAAATCATCAAGCGAACTCTTACTCTGAGCGAACAACCGTAGGTAACACTTCTGAGCTTACATTCCTCTTCATCAAATACTGGTTTCCCGAGATTGTAATCTACATATTCAAGCCCTGCNTTCCCTGAATAACTTACAATTGGAAACACAGACTTAAAAGCTGCATGCAAACCAGCCTCCAGTCTATCTTCATTTGGGATATCTATTTGAGTAAAATTTCGATATGAATCCATCTGTATTGCAAGCAAATAAGGTAAATCCATAACTTGTGGAAGCTTTCCAAAATCATTACGGATGCGTTTTTTCTCAGTATACGAGTAAGCCATTATGTTCCCCATCTTGATTTTTTAGTCTTAAAACTTCATGGGCTATGAAAAATTAATACTATAAATCTTGTGCAAAAAAGGATGTTTGTTGACGCTATCTATCTGTAGGGCAGAAAGCGCTGGAAGGCTGGAGATATTTCTCCAACCTAAATCTGATTAATTACCAGACATGAGCACTATGAACCTACTTAAGTTCAATAGTAGCGCCCGCTTCTTCCAGCTGTTTTTTGGCCTCTTCCGCTTCAGATGTTGGAGCTCCTTCTTTAATAACTGAGGGAGCACTATCTACAAGATCTTTAGCTTCCTTTAAACCTAAACTTGTTATAGCACGGACAGCTTTAATAACATTAACTTTCTTTTCTCCAACTGACGTTAGCATCACGTCAAAAGCGTCTTTTACTACTGGTGCATCACCAGCATCTCCACCAGCTGCGGGAGTAGCTGCTGCAACCGCAGCTTGTGCAGACACACCAAATTTTTCTTCCATTGCTGCTACAAGCTCAACAACTTCCATCACGCTCATTAAAGCTATTGCTTCTAAAATATCATCTTTAGAAAGAGCCATAATCTATCTCCTAATTAAATAAATTTACATAGACTGTTCAGTGGATTATGCAGCTTCCTGCTTTTGATCACGAACAGCCCCTACAACACGAGTAACTTTAGTTGGCACCTCATTAAAGGTACGAACTAATTTAGTGATTGGTGCCAGTGTTACACAAGCTAATTGACCAAGAGCCTGTTCTAAGGTTGGTAATTTAGCTAAAACATCAATCTGCCCGTTATCCAACAGCTGACCACTGATAGATAGGGCTTTTACTTCAAACTTATCATTTTCTTTCGCAAACTCTTTAAATAAACGAGCTGCAGCGCCTGGGTCCTCCATAGAAAAACCAAACAATGATGGACCAGTCAATACTTCACTTACGCACTCGAAATCTGTACCCTTAAACGCTAGCTTTGCAAGTGTATTGCGCACTATACGAATATCGATATTTTGTTCTCGTGCTTTTTCACGAAGAATTGTCATATCAGTCACATTAACTCCTCGTGCATCGGCAACTACCAATGACAAAGCGTTTGAAGCAGTGGTGCCAACTTGGTCCACTATTACTTTTTTACTTTCGANATTTAATGCCACGAGACTTTCTCCTGGATTTAATTAATCACCCAAACTGGGTTATTAATTGGTTAGGCATCAAATATAATCTTGATGCAATTTCGGCGATCAAATCCAGTTACTAAAATACTGAATCGGGTTACACCGTTTGCGTAGGCGATTCTCCAGTGAAAGATGGAGAGTACATTAAACCTTAAATAAAGGCACCTACGGTCTTTAACGGTCTAGGCGAATCACCTAGACCCCAAAGTTTATTTGATCTCATATCGAGATCTTATTCTTTTTATACCTCTAATGAGGCCTGATCAATTATTAATCCGGGTCCCATTGTTGTTGAAAGAGTAATCTTGCTGAGAAATATACCCTTTGCTGATGCTGGCTTAGCTTTTTTCAGATCTAAGATTAATGCTTCAAGATTCTCCTTCAAAGAAGATACATCAAAATTAAGGCTACCAATTGCACCGTGAATGATTCCATTTTTATCTATGCGATAACGAACCTGACCAGCCTTAGCATTTTTTACGGCTGTTGTTATATCTGGTGTCACAGTTCCGGTTTTAGGGTTAGGCATTAAACCTCTGGGACCCAAAACCTGTCCTAATAGGCCAACTACTCTCATTGCCGCAGGCTCAGCGATAACTACATCAAAATTCATATTTCCTGCTTTGATGTCTTCTGCTAAATCTTCCATCCCTACCAAATCTGCTCCTGATTCTTTTGCAGCCTCTGCAGCGTCACCTTGAGCAAAAACTGCTACTCTTACATTTTTTCCTGTGCCATGGGGAAGAGTAGTTGCTCCTCTGACTGCTTGATCAGATTTTTTAGGATCTATACCCAGGTTCACCGCAACATCTACAGCTTCAGAAAATTTAACAGAGGACACCTCTTTTAATAATGCAACTGCATCATTTATTGAATACTGTTTTCCAATTTCGACTTTTTCACGAATTGCGCGAATGCGCTTAGAAAGCTTAGCCATTTATGTACCCTCCACTTCAATACCCATGGAACGAGCAGATCCAGCGATAGTTCTCACTGCAGCTTCCATGTTTGAGGCAGTTAAATCAGTTTCTTTTATTTTTACAATTTCTTCACATTGTGCTCTAGTAACTTTACCGACTTTATCCGTATTAGGAGTACCACTGCCACTCTGAATACCAGCAGCTTTTTTTAACAGATATGATGCAGGGGAAGTTTTTGTGATAAAAGTGAAACTTTTATCAGCATATACACTTATAACAACAGGTACCGGTGAGCCTGGCTCTAATTCCTGCGTTTGTGCATTAAATGCTTTACAAAACTCCATGATATTAACCCCTTTTTGTCCTAGTGCGGGGCCAACCGGAGGGCTAGGATTAGCTTTACCTGCAGGCACTTGCAACTTTACATAAGAGTCTACTTTTTTAGCCATTTTACTTCTCCATTTTGGGTCTAACGCCTCAAAGTTCTTGTAAAACTTGTCTCAGGCTTCCCTGCTCTTTTCTAATATATCCAGAGCAATAAAAAACTATTAAATTTTCTCCACTTGAACAAATTCTAGTTCAACAGGAGTATTCCGACCAAATATCGATACAGACACTCGGACTCTGCTTTTTTCATAATTTACTTCTTCAACAACACCATTGAAGTCATTAAAGGGTCCATCAATAACTCGAATTATTTCGCCTGCTTCAAAGACGGTTTTAGGTCTTGGTTTATCTTCAGAATCCTGAACCCTTTGCAAAATCGCATCAGCTTCTTTGTCTGTAATAGGTGCAGGCATATCTGCCTTACCTCCAATAAAACCTAAAACTCTTGGAGTCTCTTTAACTAAATGCCAGGAATCGTCATTTAACTCCATTTGAACAAGAACATAGCCAGGAAAAAACTTACGTTCACTTTTACGCTTTAGCCCTCCTTTCAACTCGACTACTTCTTCAGTTGGTACTAAAATATCACCAAATATTTTCTCCATATCATGGAGTACCACTCTATCTTTGAGCGCCAAGGCAACTTTTTTCTCATAGCCTGAATAGGCATGTACAACGTACCAGCGCATGTAATCCCCTTAACCTATAACCATTGAGGCAATCCAACCGAAGAAAGTGTCCAAACCCCATAAAATCATAGACATAATCAATACAACAACTACAACCATTAGTGTGGTTTGATTTCTTTCTTGACGTGTTGGCCAAACTACTCTGAGTGCTTCGTTATATGCTCCATATGTTAATGTTAGCAAACTTGAGCCTTTCTGTGTCTTCGAACCAATAAAGATAACAATGATAACAACTATAAGCCAAGCTATCGCTCTATATAAAAGTGACTCAGCTGCAAAATAGTAGTTACCATAGATAGCTGTAGCGGTAAGAGCTAAAATAACTAGCCATTTAAGGCTATCTAGCTTGTGCTGTTTTTCTTCTGCAGTCGCACTCATATCAAATTGCGCCCTAAATTATATTTACGTCTTATCGTCTTAACTAAAAGCCAGATTAAAAAATTTATTGGCAGGCCAGGAGGGACTCGAACCCCCAACATTCGGTTTTGGAGACCGACGCTCTACCAATTGAACTACTGGCCTATCATAAAAACCCAGATGTGAAGTAACTAGAAAATCGAAGTCCAAAAAGACTTCGATTTGGCATAGTAGTTCTTTTCATTACTCAATAATTTTAGCTACAACACCGGCGCCTACTGTACGGCCGCCCTCTCGAATAGCAAAACGTAATCCTTCTTCCATAGCAATTGGATGTATTAACGTGACAACCATTTTAATATTATCACCAGGCATGACCATTTCAACTCCATCAGGTAATTCACAAGCTCCAGTTACGTCTGTAGTTCTAAAATAGAATTGTGGTCGATAACCCTTAAAGAACGGAGTATGTCTACCACCTTCATCTTTTGATAAAACATAAACTTCAGCTTCGAATTTAGTATGCGGCTTAACAGATCCTGGTTTGGCCAAGATTTGACCACGCTCAATTTCTTCTCGCTTAGTTCCACGAAGCAAAACTCCAACATTTTCACCAGCACGGCCTTCATCAAGCAACTTTCTGAACATTTCTACACCTGTACAGGTCGTTTTAGTGGTATCTTTAATACCAATAATTTCAATCTCTTCACCAACCTTGACGATACCACGCTCAACTCGACCAGTAACAACGGTTCCTCGACCAGCGATAGAGAAGACATCCTCAATTGGTAAAAGAAATGGTTTATCTATATCTCGAACAGGGTCTGGAATATAAGAATCCAGTGTCTCTACAAGCTTTTTGACAGCTGTGGTACCCAACTCATTGTCATCTTTTCCTTCAAGAGCCATTAATGCAGAACCACAAATAATGGGTGTGTCATCTCCAGGGAATTCATAAGCATCAAGCAACTCACGAAGCTCCATCTCTACAAGCTCAATCATTTCGTTGTATTCATCAGAACCTACGCCACCACAATCTGCAGCAAGAAGATCTGCTTTATTAAGAAAAACTACAACATAAGGAACACCAACTTGACGAGCAAGTAGTATATGTTCACGTGTTTGTGGCATAGGGCCATCTGTAGAACCACAAACTAGAATTGCACCATCCATCTGCGCCGCGCCTGTAATCATATTTTTCACGTAATCAGCGTGTCCTGGGCAATCAACATGAGCATAGTGACGTTTCTCGGTATCATACTCTACATGTGATGTGGCAATAGTAATTCCGCGTTCACGCTCTTCGGGTGCATTATCAATACCATCAAATGCAACTTTTTCTCCGCCCCAAACTTCAGCACATACTCGAGTTAGCGCTGCTGTTAATGTTGTTTTACCATGGTCTACGTGACCAATTGTACCCACGTTAACATGGGTCTTATTACGCTCGAACTTTTCTTTTGACATTACAAAAACTCCTCAATCAATATTTGCACACTTTTTAGTTAAAATTATATACGGCATACCGTATTTCACTAAATACTGGAGCTCATAACCGGATTTGAACCGGTGACCTCTTCCTTACCAAGGAAGTGCTCTACCGACTGAGCTATATGAGCATTAACTATCGCTGTCGGTAGGATCTGGAGCGGGTAGCGGGAATCGAACCCGCACCATCAGCTTGGAAGGCTGAGGTTCTACCATTGAACCATACCCGCCTATAACCACCACTCCATAGAATTCATTTTCTAGTGGAGCCAAATCTATTTTTTGTTACAAATGCAACCTACCCATGTGATCATTGATAATACAATCCGTATGTTCACAAGGTACTTAAGTTATTGTTAAACAACAATAGTACCAAATATAAAAATTTGGTGCAGGGGGGTGGATTCGAACCACCGAAGCTTTCGCGTCAGAGTTACAGTCTGATCCCTTTGACCGCTCGGGAACCCCTGCGTAAAAGGTAAAACATCGTCCACACCCAACATATACCTAATAAATTTTCCAAAACCCCAGTTACATACAAAATATATGGAGCTGGCGAGAGGAGTCGAACCCCCGACCGGCTGATTACAAGTCAGCTGCTCTACCAACTGAGCTACGCCAGCCCAAATCCTATATACAAAATAGGGGTCGCGATTTTAGTGAATGTTGAGGCTATAATCAACAGATTATATGTGATAAAACGTTTTTTTAGTGTTTTTTACACAGAAATGGGTATGAAAGGGGATAAAAAGCCCATGTGATAGTTTTTAAGTCAACTTTATGAAATATACAATTTTTTATAAGTCTAAAAATTTTAGACCATCTAAAATCAGTTCTGGGTCAAAATGAACGTGGTTGCCCAAAATACTAACGATATTTTGGGCATTACCTCCAGTTGCTATTATTTGTGTTTCATTTTTCTCATCAGAATTTCTTACAATAAANTCTATTAGTGATTTAATCATCAGAATTTCCCCTTTTCTGATACACTCTNCAGTTGACTTTCCTGGAGANAAATTTGTTANATCTTGATCGTCATTAATATTTAGCTGAATTTTCTCGGTACCAGTATTCATTATCTCTCGCGACATTTCTCTTCCAGGTAAAATATATCCNCCTAAATGTTTTCCATCGCCGTTTACAGNATCAATTGTTAGGATGGTTCCTGCATCAATAATTATGCATGGCGACCTAAAACGATTGTATGCNGCTACAATTCCTAGCCATCGATCAATGCCTAAAATAGATGGATCATTGTAACCACAAGTAACACCAGCAGTAATTNTTTCAGTTTTGGCTTCAATTAGTAAACATGACCTCTTAGAACAATATTGAGCTATTTTATTAAGAACATCCAAAGGAGATACGGAAGCAATATATATCTTTTCAATTGATGGAATCTGATCTAATACCTCTAGAAATATCTCAATATCTTTATTAGCAAAAACACCACGAGACTCAACTATTTGGCCTAAGCAAATTCTCCACTTAATTCTAGAATTACCTGCATCAATCTCTACTCTCATTCACACTCTCGAAGACTAATTTCACCACCACTAAAGATTTTTTCTATTCCATCTACCTCAAGAATAAGCCCACCGCTTAAATCTATTCCGCGTATAATCCCCTCAACGGTATTATTCATCATTATCAGCTCCACCTTCTTTCCTATTGAATTATCATACATAAGCCATTGATCCCTATAACTCAAGAATTTGGATTTTTTATAGTCAAAAAGCAACAATAAGAGCTGTTCTATAATCATAGAAGCTAATTTATTCCTACTAACCCCTGGATTTAATAATTTTTTAGTATTTGCCCATTCTCTATCAATATATCCAGAGTAAATTTTTGGCATATTTACATTGATACCAACACCAATAATTACTTGGCAGTATCCAGATGGATCACCAACTATCTCTAAAAGAATACCGCCAATTTTTTTCTTTTTGTATATTAAATCATTAGGCCACTTGAGCTCTATATTATCAGCACCACACTTTTTTAGCCCTTTGAGCACAGAACAAGCAACAGCTAAACTAAGGCCCTCTATTTCTTGAATGCCACCTGAAAAACCCCAAACAATTGATAGATAAAGATTGCAACCATATGGACTAACCCAAGATTTACCTCTTCGACCACGCCCATCTGTCTGGGCTTCTGATAAAATTATACTACCCGAAGAATCAAATTTTTCAGCATTTTTTCTAGCGAGAGTATTTGTAGAAATGGTCGTCGACAAAACTTCTAAGTTAGATACAAGGGGCTTAACAACAGAGGATAAATTGTCGTAAATATCTTCTTTTTTTAGGAGATCTAGACCACCAATTATTCGGTAACCTTGACCTTTTTTTGATTCTAGGGAAAGTCCTAAAGTTCTAATTTTTCTTATTTTTTTCCAGACAGCTGCTCTTGAGATATCAAGTTTTTTACCAATATCTTCCCCAGAGTGGAACATTCCATCACTTAAAATAATTAATAGATCTTCCATTTTAATCCATCAAAATAAATAGGATATTTTTCCATATAAAATATATCCCAATAGCCAGTAGTAAAAAAGAGAAATACATTTTCAAAGCTTTAGAAGGAAGCTGATATGCTAATTTTGCCCCCACTTTTGCAAAAACTATACTTGTAATGATGATGCCAAAAAAAGCGGGAAGATATACAAAACCAACTGTATATTTTGGTAATCCATATACATTTAGTCCCTGAATTGCATAAACTATAGCTCCACTAACAGCAATAGGTAGTCCGCAGGCAGCTGACGTAGCAACAGCATTCTTAATAGGTATCTGTGTCCAAGAAAAATAAGGTACTGATAATGACCCGCCCCCAATCCCAAATATGCTGGAAAAAAAACCAATTACAGAGCCCGCTATTGTTTTACCAAAAGATCCTGGCATATTGATAATTAAAGACGGATTAGTAGGCTTTGTCATAAGGACACCAATAAAACAAAGAAATATACCAAAAAAGAGTTGTAAAAGTATTCCTGTGATACTAATAGCAAAACTTGCTCCCAAAATTGCACCCAAACATATCCCTGGTGAAAACCAAAGAACTATGGGCCAAGCTACTAGTCCACGTTTGTGATGTGCAAAAATAGAGCTCATAGAAGTAATTATAATTGTAGCTAATGATGTACCTATTGCCATATGGGTCAATATTTCTGTAGGGAAAACTTGTGATGAAAAAGTGAAGATGAGTATTGGAACGATAATTATCCCGCCACCGATTCCAAACAGGCCACTAATTACCCCTGCTATTACACCCAGAAAGAGGTATAAAAAGATTATATCCATGCATATCCTATATATTGATCTTAACTCTCCATTATGCCTCATTTTTTTATATGTTAAATGCAAGGATCGTATTTATATATATAAATCATAAAAAAACGCCCTAACTAAGAAAGATAGGGCGTTTAAGATAAAAACCTGGCGATGACCTACTCTCACATGGGGAAACCCCACACTACCATCGGCGATGCATCGTTTCACTTCTGAGTTCGGGATGGGATCAGGTGGTACCAAAGCTCTATGGTCGCCAGGAAAACTGTTNTGAGATAAAACTATTAATATTAATAGTTTTATCTCAAATAAACGTAAAAATATTAAAGCNACGAGTGTTAATAAAGACAAGTTCTTAATGCAATCATTTCTATTATATGGTCAAGCCTCACGGGTAATTAGTACTGGTTAGCTCAACACTTTACAGCGCTTACACATCCAGCCTATCAACGTCCTAGTCTTGAACGACCCTTTAGGGGACTTAAAGTCCCAGGGAGATCTAATCTTGGAGGGGGCTTCCCGCTTAGATGCTTTCAGCGGTTATCCTGTCCAAACATAGCTACCGGGCAATGCCATTGGCATGACAACCCGAACACCAGAGGTCTGTCCACTTCGGTCCTCTCGTACTAGAAGCAGCTCTCCTCAAATCTCCAACGCCCACACCAGATAGGGACCGAACTGTCTCACGACGTTCTAAACCCAGCTCGCGTACCACTTTAAATGGCGAACAGCCATACCCTTGGGAC
>JGI24006J15134_10002066_pt1 | contig 11281 bp, 11 predicted proteins | sample LinPmetageLP53_FD_15134 | JGI IMG/M metagenome (IMG submission 15134) | reverse complement strand
TCAAGCTTATATAAATATTTAGCCTTATTAAGATTTACTTTTTCAGTATATTTTAGATAATTGTTTTTAGTCATTTTCTATATATAAATATATATATATTTTATTTTTAAGTAAAGAAACGAATAACGGTTAATAGTTCTTTTCTATATATTATATTTAAAGAAATCATTTTCCATATTGAAAAAGGTTGAGACATGGTTCTAATATTATTTTTTTATTTTTATTTTATTTAAAATTTAAACTTTTTTATTTTATTTTTTTATAAATACCCCTCAACCCTCAACCTTTTTCAATATGAGAAATGAATGCAATTAATATATTATATTCACTAACCATTTTACAAACTGGTACATATTATTTACAAATCCCTTATTTAAAAATGCTGTCAAGATACTTAAAGAACTAATAGTTTTTATTTGTTTATAAAGATATAAAGATTTTATATTAGTAATATATAACTAACATGAAAGGCAAATGTGAATCAAAATTTAAATATAAAGTAATTGAAACTATTGACGATGTAGGTATAAACCACTATTTTAGTATGATAAGTCAAATAACAGATAAATTTAATATATCCAAATCAACTATTTATAAAATAATTAATAATAACAAAACTAAATATAATAAAAAATATAAAATAGAAAAAATAGATAAGCCTAAATTTTCTTATTCAGAAATACATTATAATTAAGCGAAGCTAAACTTTTGTTTAATAAAAAATATATCTATAATATATCATAATGACAGATTATAGATCTATTCAACAATCCCTAGCCCAGGAAGGTGAAGCTTTTACACCACCTGATTTAATGGAAGACAAAATTAACGAAGGTAAAGAATATGCTAAAGATATTTTACAGGGTGCGGGATCTTTGTTGGCTGGTGAATCGGCTTTAAAAGGTTATAAGGCTTTAGCCAATAGTAGTAGTGTAATAAAAAAGTTAGGTTTCTCTGATGTAGAAATTCAAGGAATAAAAGACGCTATTTTTGCTGGTGATAAAGGGAAAGTAGTAGACATATTAGCCAATAAAGGTGTACAATTAACTAAACAAGGATTAAAAAGAGTTTTACCAACATTTAAACAAAAAGCCACAAATGTTGAAGATGCTTTAAGAGGTCAGACAAAAAAAGTTTTTCAAAAAGCTGCCGACAGAGTTAGACCAAATAATAGTATGTTTGAAGACGCTGACGCAGATATTTTTCAAGGCGGTGGGATACCCCGCCCCGCTGTATCTGATCTAGTAAGACTACCAGAAAGTAATATTTCTTTAAATGATTTAAAATCAGCCCAAAGTGCGGGGAGAAGATTAGCCAGTCAAAGAACATTACCAAGAAATTTTAGAGAAATATCAGAACCCACGGAAACTAGACCCGACGACCCAACAAACCAACCTATAGAAAGAGGAGAACCAGAACCAGATTTTGAGGAACCAGATTTTATTGAACCAGACGAATTATACCCAGACGCAGAATTATCGGCGAATTTAACAGCCGACCCAGCGAACTCGTTAGCAGTAAAAAATGAAATATTAGCAAGGAAATCAATATCACAAGATAAACCAGATTTAGCGGATTTTTCTGGAAGAAACGCTAGACCGATCCAACCCAGTGAAATGGAACAAGCTTTATTAAAAAGAAGACTGGGATTACCAGAAGATAGAACGGCTTTAAATTTAGAAAAAGAAACGGGGGGGAGGGTATTAAACCCCGCAGACGCAGACGCATCCCAAGCGTTTACCAGAGCGGGAACAGATTTTAGGGTTAACCCCGATGCACTAGAAGGAGGAGGGAAGCCCCCAGAATTACCAGACCTTGAAGATTTACAACGATCAAAACCCCCTAGCTTTGATTTACCCGACGAACTACCAAGACCAGGGGACGGAGATCTTCCAAGCGCAGTATTACAAAAAAGACCCGCTTTTTTAGAACAGCCAAGACAAGAAGAAGAAGAAGAGGAGGAAGAGGAAGAGGAGGAAGAGGAAGAGGAAGACGAATTTCCAGAAGAGGAAGAGGAGCGGGAAGGGGACTTAGATCCAAGATATACACCACCAGAACAAAAAACACAAATATCAGAATCAGAACCAGTAACAGATAGACCAGATTTACCTGATAAATTACCAGAAGAAACCAAACCCCCTGTAGAAGATTCGGGAGAGGCGTTGAGCAAAGCTGAAAAGGTTGGTAAGGATGTAGATAAGGGGGTAAGCGAATTCGAGGACGTAGATAAAGCCGCTTTATCCGATTCGTTAGCTGCCGATGCTGCCGACCCCTTCGCAATCGCTGGGACGGCTATTTTAGGTATAGGAGCTTTAATAGGCGGATTATTTTTAAAATCCCATCATAATAATTTTGTTAGAGATCCAACACAAAAGCCGATAGCTTTTACGAATTACGCCGTTCAAGTGGGAGCTGGTGGAATAGGTTAAACAGAGTATATCTTCGATTAAATGACTTTATTTTTATTATTTTTTTTTATTATTTTTTTTTATATATAGAATATATAAATATGGATAATTATATTAAATTACCTTCTGACGAATCTGGGTTTTCAACTGCCGCTGGGTCGGTTAACCTATGCACCTTTCGTATACCTGGTAATAGCGGTTCTTACGACCTTTCAGATAGTCATATTAATATCAACGTTCAAGGATTACAAGTAAACGACCAAGCTATAACCAACGTTGACGCTACAACCCCAGCCCCTATTTTTGATTTACAATTAGATTTTAATTCAGGTCAAGCAGGAACAAGCAACGATGTATCAAATAATACTGCAGTTTCTTCTACAGCGGTATTAGTTAAAAACGCTAGATTAAGAACTGATAAAGGTGTCTTAGAAGAAATCAGAAACGTAGCGGGATTAAGAAATAACTTAGGATATTATTTAAAAAGTCAAAATCAAATTTATCACAATTTAAATGGATTAGCAGTTCCCCCCAAAATGGATCAGTTTGGCTTCCAGGCTCAAAACCAAGTCAGCGGAATCGGATCTGATCTGGGAGAAAATAAAAACGTAGATATAATGATCCCGTTAAGTGAAATTTACGAATTGGGAAAAGTAGATAGCTTTAATACCAGTTATTTCGGTCAGTCTTCTTTAGAACTAGAATTAAATTTAGATAAATTAAAAATGAATTTAAATAATAAAAATGCTAATGGCTCAGGGTTATTAGCTGAAACCTCAAACGCCGACGGGTTCGCAATAAAATATGAAAATTTTGAAAATGTAACGGCGACAGTTGACGGGGGGGCATTAGGAACAAATGACAACCCGCTAATTTCATCGGCTAAATATTCAGACATTAGAAATTCTCCTTGGTATGTTGGTATGTTGGTTAAAGTAGCGGGGACATTTACCCAAGGAGGCGGTGGTCCTTTCAACCAAATAATATCAAAAATAGAACTTTTAAATAAAGTATCTGACAACACAAATAGAGGACGATTGAGAATTCTTTTAGCAAACGGTGTAGGAACTTTAGACAATACCAATACCGCTCAAAATATAACGGTATCTAACGCATCACAGGGAGGAGCTGGAAGTATTAATGTTAATAAATGTGAATTGGTTTTAAAAAGAACTTCTGACGATTCTGGGCAGTCTATGGAGTATATGACGTATAAAAGCCAAGAAGATACCACAGCCCCAAGCAATTCTATTAATAGATCTTATTCACTACCAGCCCAAACAATGTCNGCATATATTATGTTTACNAATTCAAATAATCCCTATAGCCACGANGCANAGATTTCAGACTATAGAATATCATTAAATGGGGATATGGTAACCGCAAGACAAGTGAAAGTATTAAGCCCACTTCATTACGATCAATTATCAAGAGTTTTTATGAATGAGGGCGTTATTATTAAAAATTTACAAGAACAGGGGGTTAGCTCTTTAGCCAATCCTAATTTTGGTGTTGGTAATCAAGATAAACTACCAATAACCATTTTAGCCGTTCCTGTAACTCTAAGCAACGAACAAACTTTATTAGGATTAGAAGTTAATGCTAAAGCGGGTCAGACTTTATCTGGAAAAATAACTGTATATTCAAAATGTATTAAAAAAGTATAATTATATTATAATTTAATAATATATGATTACAAAAGTAGAAATGAAAAGATTAAAAACCCATTCAGCTATGCATAAAGGCGGGATGAATTCAACCCACATAAAAAATATGAGAAAATTTATGAAGGACAATAATGATAGTTTTATTGTGGCTCATAATAAAGCTAAAAAATTAGATAAAAAGAAAAGCAATAAAAAAAGATCTGGATATTAAACTATTACAAATTAAATATTTTAAATTATATTTTTAAATTTTTTTATTATATATATATATATATAATGAATAATTTAATGTATCACGTAGCAAAGCCCGAAAATTCAAACTCTTTAAATAGTTATGGTGAATTCTCAACGATAGATTTTTCTCTAAATGTTAGTGGGCGGAATTTAGTCGCCAACAGTATAAGAATTGAAGCGGACGTAAAAATGACAACTGACGGAAATACCCAAATGACAAATCAAGATTTAAAGTTTGATAATAGATTAGGCGGACATTGTTTTTTTGATTCATTTTCGATAACTTCGCCACAATCTAAAGGATTATTACAAAACGCCCAGCAATATCAGAGATACGCCAAAAGCGTGATGACTGGAACAGTAGGAGATTTAGATATATGTGATGCTGGTGAATTATGCGAATTAAAGGGGGTTCACTCAGATAACGGACGGGTAAATTTACAACAACAAGCGGACTACACAAATAACGGGAGTTTAAGATTTGTTCTACCCAATTTTAGTATCAAGCCTTTAATATGTTTAAACCAGAGTGTAGCGGGTGGGGGCAGTTATAGTTTCGATAAATATGGGGAAATAAGAATCAGCACCAATTTAGCTAGATCTGTATCGGCTATATTTGGAGTAGATAACGACGCAACCGCCCAGTATTTTCTTGAAAATATAGTTATTAGATATATGACTAAACCCAGCGATCCTAAAGATAATTCTAAAATGTTAATGAATTCTTACTCTATGATTAAAAATAGTATTAGTTCGACGGCTTCTAACGTTTCCTGTTATGTTCCTAGCCAAAGTGTATCGGGGGTAACTATCAATTTTTTAAATCAGGATGCCGAAAAAGATCCAAATAAAAATAGTTTTGAATTAAATAAATATCCTAATTTTCTAGAAGCTTCTTACAATTTCTCTGACGCTTCGAATACCTATGTATCTTACACCATCACCCAGAAGAATGACCTATTAAGATACGCTATAGAATCCTTAAGAAGTGCAGGTTTCGACAATGTTACTTTTGATAATGTGGTTCACAATGATAGCTATATAGCTGGATTGTCTTTTAACGGTCAATTTGTTGATATGACTAGGAACAAATTTTCATTAAATTTAAAAGCTTCACAACCTATTGGGAGCCAATTTATCTATCTTTATTTTCACACATTAATAGCGATGACTTAAATAATATATGGTCTAATAAATCGTGGTAATCATTGTACAGGAATTCAATTAGGGTTATAATTTCGGGTGTTTCGCAATCCTGTTTTATTATTGTATCTAATTTCTCTATATATCCACATATATTTATGACTTCTTTTAATATATGTTTATATTCTCTTTTTATTTTTTTCGCTAATTTTTCGTGATCTTCGAATTTTTCTTTTAATTGATCCATAGCTTCAACATACATACTAGAACTATTTTCAATTTCATCTCTATCGATTTCATCTAATTCGATTGTATCAATTTCAGTATTCATATTATATTTTAATAATATATAATAATATTATAATGAAAACAATTAAATTAAATGAAAAGAAATTAAAAGTTTTAAAAATGCGAGATAAAACAGATAATTATTTTATAGAACACCAGCTTATTTCTATGCCTTATAGAATATGTATTTTCGCTTCTTCTGGTCAAGGTAAATCTAATTTATTGGGGGGACTCTTACTAAATGAAAATTATAAATATTATCAAATAATAAAAAAACATCCAGAGAGGATATTCATATTTAGCCCTACCATTTTTTCAGATAATAAACTTATGACTATTGTAAAACAGTTAGATATTGAAGAAAGTAATTTAATAGAAGATTATTCCGACGAAGTATTATTACAAATATATGAAAGTATAGTAGAAGATTTTAAAGATAGATTAAATGATGATAAACCAATCCTTCCATCTTGGCTACTCCTAGATGATTTATCGTTCTCAGGTAAATTAGCGAATCGGTTTAATGCTTTATCTAAAATATACTGCAATTCAAGAAAGTTTATGGTGAATATTATAACTTTAAGCCAGGCATACACCCAACTAGCTAAAAATATAAGATTACAGGCAACAGCCGTATTTATATTTAATACAAATAATAAAGAATTATCAATTATAGAAGAAGAACACAATTATCTAGAATCTGGGAAAAAAGGATTTTTTAAAATGTTTCGGGATAATGTTAAAAAAAGGATAGGGGAATTTTTACTAATAAATTATAGTAATAATGATAACAATAGATTATATTATGATAAAGATTTTAAAATGATTGATGTCAAACAATACGATTAAAATTTAACAATAAATCTATTTTCATATAATTTATTTTCATCAAACATATTTTTAGGATTAAATAAATAAGATACCTCTTTCCCAGTTTTCTTTTTTTGGAGTATGTCATTAGCTATTAATGTTGAAAATAAAGATCTTAATATTTTTTGATCTTTTACTTCTGTAGTATATTCTATCATTCTACGCCAGAATAAATATTTTTGATAACCAAAAAAAAAACTTTTTCTAAAATGAAAATATTTAATAATTAATTTAATTAAAGTTTTTCTTCTTCTTTTTTTTAATACATATACCATTAATATATATTAAGAAAATTAATTATTCCCTCTCACCCCTTAAAATAAATAATCTAAGTCATTGTATATTAATTAAAAAATAATTATATATATATATTATATGAATAAATTAAAAGAAGATATATTAAAAACCAGAACTATAAAAGATAATTCATTAAAATTATATTTATCAGCCTTAAAAAAATTAAATAATAATGATGAAATAAAATCAGTTGAATTTTTAAGAAAAACAACAACTATAATGAAAAAATTAAAAGAATTAGCTTTAACAACTCAAAGAAGTTATTTAACGGCTATAATTGTTAGTTTAACACCTTATAAAGATAAATATAAAATACCTTTAGAATTTTATAGAGAGAAATTAAATGAATTAAATAACCAGTATAACGACTTTATAAATACCAATCAGAAAACAGAAAAACAAGAAAAAAATTGGGTTGAATTAAAAGACTTAATAAAAATAAATAATAAATATAGATTAGAACTAAAAAATAGAAATGTATTCACCAAAGAAACTTTAAACAATAAAGATTTTGATTTATTACAAAAATATTTAGTTAGTTCATTATATGTACTGCAACCGCCTGTCAGGTTAAATTATGTAATGAAAATTATTAAGGATAAAAAAGACGATAATAATAAAGATAATTTTTTATATGTAAAGGGAAAAAATAAAAAAGTATTTATATTTAATGAATTCAAAACTAAAAAGAGCCACGGAAAACAAGAAATTCCAGTTAATCCCCAATTAAATAAAATAATTAATATTTGGCTACGTCATAATAAAAGTAAAGACTTTTTATTAAATAAATCTGGGAAACCTTTAACAGCTAATTCTTTAGGAAAAATGATACCAAGAGTATTTAATATACCAGATAAAAAAATAACATTAAATTTAATAAGACATATTTATATTAGTTCTAAAGTTGATATAGATAAAATAAAAGAAGAAAATAAAAAAAAACAAGTTTTAGCTAATAAGATGATGCATTCAATAGGGATGCAGGAAAATTACGCCAAAATAGAATAAATCAAAGATAATCTAAAGAATAAATTTAAATTAATTTATTTTCAATATTTTTTATATATTATATATTTATAATGAGTTTATATAGTCAAGGCGTAAAAACTAGGGATATTGATTTATCAGTTTATTTAGAGAATCAACAAGCGTCTTTCAAATTCGCACCAGGGGTTTATTATAGTAATTTAAGATTAATTAACGTTGGATGCGAGGGAGCTGGTGCCGTTCCCTTTAATAGAATCGGCGGTGTATATTCTATCATCAAACACATTAGATTAACTTCTGACGGTATGGAAATTGATGCGATGAGATTCGCTAATCAATATTTAGCTTTTAAAAATTATAATCAGACTAACAATGATAATATATCGGTTAATTCTAGAGAAAATAAAAATAGCTTAGGTTTTGAATTTCAGGACGATAATAAATTAGGATCATCTTATATTAAAACAAATAATACGGTTGGAGCATCAACTGAAGATAAAAAAGGAATTCTAGATCTAAGAGCCTGTCTACCCGCTTTAGAAAATATGGACGTTTTAGACACAAGAAACGTATTTAAAAATTTAGAACTCCATATAGAGTTTCAAACTGGATCGGCGGTTAATAATAATACAAATACGGCGACGAGATTTACAAACACAATTAGACCCGTTTTATTAGTTGATGAGATTGTTAATGAAGATCTAGCTAAAAAAGAGGCTTCTAGCTTTAACGGTTTTACCTGGTCTAAAATCGAACACGACGTGGTGGCTCTCCCAGCTATAGCGAATCCAGGGGCAGGAACTATAACACCCCAATCTATTAACGCTACTTTAGATGCTTATGACGATAAATATTTAGGTAGAGTATTACTTCAGAAGGTTAATGCTAACCCCACTTCTGATCAAGGTGGATTATTTAGCGGTTTCTTAGGATCTATGGCGGTTCACGAGGAATCCTTTAATCTAAGGGTCAACGGAACTAAGGTTTTACCGACAGACGTTAGCCGACAGTCAACAAAAACGGCTTTACTATCTGACGCTTACGGGTCATTAAATTTAATACCTTATGGGGATAGAACAGCTATAGGGAATCACCCAGGCTTTGAAGACCAAAACATTAATTTAAATGGTGTTCCCGTATTATTTGGTAATAAACAGGGGGCTTTAGTTGGAAATATGTCTTGGCTCGGATTAGCCTTAAATAGTAGAGTTAATAAATTACAGTTAGATTATAGTAGAACTGCTTCAAATAATACAAGTAATTTGGGTAAGCCCTGTTCTGATCCTATGAATATTCACGTATTCGCTGAAGTTTCTAAGGCTTTACAGGTTAATAAGGGTGGGGGCTTTACTGTGGTATATGTCTAATATTTATCCTTCAGATTATCTTTGATTTATGACTTTTTTTATTTTTTTTTATATAATTATATAATATATATGGTTAATCAATATATTATAGAATTAAGAGAAGACGATAGCACAACTATACAGAGATCGCCTGGAGATTTTGAAACAACCTTAAAAACNCCAATAACATTATATCCAAACTCAGAAGTAAGTCTTAAAGGCTGTTTCATAGCTTCACAGGAACAAAATAGTGGAAGAATAAACGTTTCTGAATCTGTACCAGGATCAAAATTAAAAAAATTAAGAATACAATTTTTATATTATATAATGGATTGGGGAAATACTTCTTCTAATGTTGGAGATATAATTTATTTACCTGATAAAAACTTCTTTGACGGCAGACACTACGTTTTATGTGATACGACCCCAGCCAATGACCCAACACACTCTATAGACGAGGTTTTAGGTATAAACTTTGGACAGACAGGAAAAATAGCCCCTAATTATCAGCCAGGAAGGGGACATTTCGGTGAGCCTTCTGTCTTTCAATTTTATTTTAAATATTTAGATGCTTCAGACGGAGTAACAGTGCGAAAATTTAATTTTGTTTTAGATAAAGATGAATTCGCATCTATAGGTTATGATTATAATAAAGGACACGGGGGGGGCGGGTTAATTAGGGTTACTAACGAAACATTGGCTAAAGCTAAAACAAAAACGGGGAATCTTCCTTTATATGTTAAGCACGGATCGTTCCAAATTGATGACGCTTTTTACCCAAATCAGGCTGGATCGGGGGCAAGTTCGGGGGGTCAATATATTACGGATTACGGATTAAATATAAATACTTTTCAAAGTAATGTTATTGACGTCGGTAAATTTGTTTTTAATCCAAGAAAAATTAATTTTGATTTTACAATTCCAGCTAAAAGCTATACCCCCAACGATTTAGCAGAAACATTGACTAGAGCTATAACTCTAATCCACGATAATATTACTATAGATAATCCATCATCTAACCAAGGTGTAGCCGATAATGTTTTAGTAACCTCTTCCCAAGAATTAAAGGCTATAGGCTTAAGAGCCGACGGCTCAGACCCAGGTAAACACCCATTTTTTTGTGATCAGAAGGGGGAAAGATTACTTCAATATAATTCAGACGCAGACGGACAAACGGGCAAAGATTATCTTATAGGCGCTACTCAATTCGCTATTTTATTTAATCCAGATGAAGGAGCCGAGGGGGCTTTCCAAATTCTTCAAATGCATTCCCCTTTATATTCTAAAGACCACGAGGGGGCTACTATTGTCAGGTGTGTTGATACTAACGGCTCAGCTAAATTCGTAGCTAATAAAAATACAGGTATAATGATAACTGGTTTATATGAAGATTTAGGCGACGGGAATTTCACATCCACGGATTTTTGGTATAAACAATTAAAATTTGATGAATCAACAATATTAACAACAACGCCAGGAACAACGGCTGTGGCGGATTTAAACGCACTAATAAAGGCTGGTTCAAAAATGTTTCAGTTTAGAGCCTTAGATGGAATAAATATAACGGGTCAGCTAAAATCCTTAGATATTTTACAAATAAAAGACACTACTAATTTTGATATAGTTTTAAATAACTGGGACGGAACGGAAACTTTAGTTTCGGCTACTACCCCAATAAATACTATAGATAATATTGTAGGATCTGATGTAAATTCGGGCTATTACAAAATAGAATTAAGTGGAACTTGTATTGAAAATAATTTATATTCTGGATCAGGTTATTTTAAAAATATTATAGGATTAGTTTCTAGATTTTACGAACAAAATAGCTATACTTCAAGTATCGACGGCGAAGGTAGTTTTACATTTGTTATGCCCCCAAATTCTGAGCCGATAACTTTATCAACTTTTAGAATAAGAATATTAACACCTGAAAACGTTTTAGCTACAGGGATATTACCATTTAACTCAGTATTTTTAAATATTATTAATCCTACACCACAACCATAAGCAATCATTTTATATATTAAATTATATTATA
>JGI24006J15134_10002059_pt1 | contig 11291 bp, 17 predicted proteins | sample LinPmetageLP53_FD_15134 | JGI IMG/M metagenome (IMG submission 15134) | reverse complement strand
GACAAGCAAGCTATTGTAATGAAAAAGGTGATACAATCTTATATAGAAGATGAACTGACGGATGAAGAATGGTTAAAAAGCTTAAAATTACACGGGAAGCAAAAAAAGCCCATAAAGAAAGGGTGTGGACAGCCAAAGACCTAGAGTCTGATCCATGTGACGAGAGTGCTGGAGTATCTAGCCATTGGCAACACGTTATAGAAAATATGGAAATTGAAATCATACACACCAGCCAAGGCACAAAAGCTGTGTGGAAACAAAGGAGAATATAATGCCTAAAGGAAAAGGAACTTACGGAACTACAATGGGTAGACCCCCTAAAAAACGAAAAGTAAAAAAGCCTAAGAAGAAAGGTGCTTACTAATGGGAACAGCATGGGCAATACTTGGGGTGCTTGTTGTGCTTGGCTTGATTTACAGAACAATACGCAAAGATGCACAATCTGCGGTACAAAGTGAAATAGCAGAAAATACAATGGAGCATCTTAAGAAATTGAATGAGGTAGATAATGAGTCAGACCTACAGCTTAAGAAAGATGTTAGTGATATGCGTGGTAACCCTATGGCTTGGTGGTTGCGTAGGAACCGTAACGGTCGCTAAAAAGTACCCTATGTCTGCTTTGCCAAATATGGAGTGGCAAGCTAATGGAGAACGTAGGTCTATAGACCAGATGGAATTTGTTAATTTAAGTGAGTGGATAATAAATGCTGAACACACTATTAAAAAATACGAGCGTCAAGTTGATATGTTTAATGATTCTAGTGACTAGTAGTTGTGTTGATTTAGCGTTGGCTGGGAGTATGACTATTTCAGCAGAGATGAAACTCTTGAGTGGTGGAAGTGACAGATACATAGGCGAACTACCAACAAAAGGTATTTATTTTTTTCAAGTAGAACAGGTACCAAGAAGTGTGACAGTCTATTGGGATTATAACGGTGACAAGCATCCAGATAAAGCGTTTGTTTGCCCTATGATAGACCATGTAAGTCTTTATAATTGCAACAACACAATTAATTTTGATGAAACAGGAGATAATACTTATATCTTTAATACCTGTCCGGCAGACTTACCTACTGCTTATCTAACGACTAGAGAGTGTTGGGAATGCCAGACTTGCATGTATTTTTTAATCCCAGACAAAACATATCATCCTTTTTCGGTAAACCGCCCTTTTTTTGAACGCAAAGAAATATGTGCCCCAAATGACAGATAAAATAGTTAAGTTAGGTAATTTAATACCCAATAGAAAAGGTAGACCTCGTGGTGCCAGAAACAAGCTTTCTACTAATTTTCTAGAAGATATACATAGCTATTGGAGCAAACGAACTAACGGTGCCAATGGAACCACTAGAGGCATGAATTTATTAGATAAAGCAGCAGAAAAAGATCCTATGGCATTTTGCAAGATGGTTGCAAGTATCATACCAAAAGAACTACACAAAGAGAACACGGTTCAGGTCAATTTTGTAGAAGCGTTAAAACAAATTAATAATGCTGATATTGTTGATCTAACACCCCCCATAGAGGACACAGATGATTCTGGAGTTTAAACTAAGATGTTTATTGGAGCCTAGACTAAGATGATGACGGCTGACGGTTTTGATGAAGCTATAATAGGTAGTATTACTTCTTATGGTAGAGGCGAAACGGTACTTTATAGTACTCAAAAGATCATTGAGGTTATGATGGAACGTGATGGCATGACTGCGGAGGATGCTATTGAGTTTTTTAATTATAATATAATCGGTTCTTACAACGGTGACGGTATGCCTGCATTTTTAAACGATCATGTGGAACCTTTGGAGTTTGACGATAATGGTATCATCTTCAACTGATGAAGTAGTTGATGTAAGAAAAAGATTAAAAATATGGTATGACAGCCCTTATAAGTTTGTAACTCAAGCTTTAGGTGTCGAACCAGAAGATTGGCAGAAAAAGGCTATGCTGGCGATTAAGAATAATGATCGTGTGGCTGTGAAATCAGGTCATGGAGTCGGTAAATCTGCCCTAGAAAGCTGGATTATACTATGGTGGCTCTTAACAAGATATCCTGCAAAAGTCGCTTGTACTGCACCCACTGGACACCAATTGTCCGATGTTTTGTGGGGCGAAATCGCAAAGTGGTACAGGAAACTACCTCCGGGGCTAAAGTCGCTTCTGGCTGTAAAGAACGACAGAGTAGAATTAGTATCCGCACCTAGCGAATCATTTGCTGTAGCCCGTACAGCTAGAAAAGAAACCCCAGAAGCATTCCAAGGATTCCATTCAGAAAACATGTTGTTTATGGTGGATGAAGCATCAGGTATTGAGCCTATCATATTTGAGGTAGGTGAAGGTGCCATGTCTACCGCAGGAGCTAAGACCTTCCTAGCCGGAAACCCTACTAGAACCAGTGGTTATTTCTTTGATGCGTTTAACAAAATGCGTTCTTACTGGACTACAATGCAAGTTTCATGCGCTGAAAGCAACCAAGTTAGCACCAAATATATAGAGCAGATGAAGGAAAAGTACGGCATAGACAGCAATATTTACCGTGTGCGTGTGCTAGGTGATTTCCCGAAAGATGATGATGACAGCATCATGCCGTTGTCTTTATTAGAAGGTAGTGTTGAAAGACAAATAGATATCCCAGAAGATGAACCTGTTGTGTGGGGGTTAGACGTTGCCAGATTTGGATCAGACAGCACGGCTTTATGTATTAGGAAAGGAAGGAGAGTTGTTGGTAAGGTTGAATCATGGAGAGGCAAAGACCTTATGCAGACCTGTGGAATTATTGCCAGCAAATACAAAAAAACAGAAATACATCCTAACGAAAGGCCACAAGAGATATTGGTGGATTCGATTGGATTGGGGAGTGGCGTGGTGGATCGGCTCATGGAAATGGGGCTACCTGTTAGGGGAGTCAATGTGGCAGAAAGGCCAGCGGTGGAACAGCTCTACAATAGACTAAGAGATGAACTATGGTTTAACGCTCGTGACTGGTTTGACACAATGGCAGTGAGTATGCCTAGAGATGAAGACCTGATTGATGAATTAGCTAATGTTAAATTTGCCTATACCAGTTTAGGTAAGCTACAAGCAGAAAGTAAAGATGATATGAAAAAACGAGGTCTAAAGTCTCCAGATCTAGCAGATGCTTTTTGCTTGACTTTTGCTTACCAAAGCTTTGGGGGTAGTTTTAATAAACCATTGGAGTATAACAATATGGGAATAGTTTGACTACACGCATATGACAGGAGGAAAACAATTGAAAAGAACAAAGCGTAGGGCAAAACTAATCAAGATGTCCAATGGAAGATGCCACGATTGTGGAAAAACATTTCCGAATGCTGTGTTTGATTTTCATCATGTCGAAGCCAAGGAGTTTACGCTTAACGCATGTTCTATGGACAGATCGTGGAAAAGTATCGTTGAAGAATGGGAGAAGTGCATAATGCTGTGTGCTAACTGTCATAGGATATGTCATAATATAGGAGAGTACGATGAGCCTTAAAGATAGTTATAAAATAGTAGAATTAGAAGAACGTATTCAAGATCTTGAATCTAAAGTTGAACTGATATTTGGAAACAGCGATAGTTTTGCCAACGACAGTACAAATGAAGTTGGAATTATTGACTTGATTAAAAGTAAAAAGGTGACTAAGCGTGAGCGCAAAAAATAAAGAAAAAATGTCGGATGATGAATTAAAGTCTGCGTTTGACTGGGAAGCAGATAATGCTATAGGTAGGGACAACAGTGATCTTGCTGCTCAAAGGCGTATGGCTGTTGAATACTATTATGGCAATTCGCTAGGGAATGAGGTTGAAGGACGTTCCCAAGTTATATCCCATGATGTATTTGAAGTTGTTGAATGGGCTATGCCTCATATTATGAAGGTGTTTACCAGTGATCGTATAGCTGATTTTGAGCCTACTGGGCCTGAAGACGAGGNAGAAGCAGAACAAGCAACTGACTATGTTAACTATCTCTTTGAGAAAAGAAACAATGGCTTTAGCATTATACATGATATGGCGAAAGATGCNCTGCTTGAAAAAACTGGCGTTTCAAAAATATGGTGGGACGATACTCCAACTATTGAAAGGGAAGAATACAGTGGCCTCGATGATTTTGCGTTTGCGAAATTGGTTAGTGATGAAGAAATTGAAGTGGTGGAGCATACCGAAACTCAAGAAGAAATTATTGGCCCAGCAGACCAAATGCCACAAATAATGCGTTCTCACGATGTAGTTGTAGAACGTGTAAAAGATAATGGTAGAGTAAGAATTGAAGTAATCCCCCCAGAAGAATTATTAGTTTCAAGAAGAGCCAAGAGCCTAGACGATGCAGATTTTGTTGCTCACAAAGTACGTTTAACGATATCTGAAGTTAGAGATATGTTCCCTGATGTTTCAGATGATGACCTAGACGAGATGGCAGGAGATGATGAACAAGAATGGAATGATGAATACGGAGCAAGACATGATTTCGATGACTCTTATGGTGATGGGGATAACTCTTATAACAGTAGTAATGCAGGCAGAAAGATTTGGATAACAGAAGGTTACATGAAGGTGGATTGGGATGGTGACGGACATGCAGAACTACGAAAGATAACTAAAGCTGGAAACAAAATATTAGAGAACGTACCAATTGATGAAAAACCATTTGCTTCTATCTGCCCAATTCCAGTACCGCATAAATACTACGGGTTGTCGTTGTCCGATAAGGTAGTTGATATACAGATTGTAAAATCGACTCTTATTAGAAACATTCTTGACAATATATATAATTTAAACAACGGCAGATTTACGATGCTTGAAGGTCAAGCTAATCTGGATGACTTGTTAACATCACGCCCCGGTGGTGTGATTAGAGTAAAAACTCCAAACGCTGTAACACGCCTAGATACGCCTCCATTACCTAGTGGTAGTTTTGAATTATTAAATTACATCGATCAAATCAGAGATGGGCGTACTGGTATTTCAAAATTTAGAACTGGCATAGATCCTAATGTCTTGAACAACGCAAAAGCAGGCCCAGCTAATTCACAAATGGACGCAGCAAATGCTCGTTTAGAATTGATGGTGCGTATTTTTTCAGAGACAGGCATTAAGGACATGTTTAAAAAGATATACGGTCTAGTTATTAAGCATCAAGATCGTTCTGAAGTAATTAAGCTAAGAAACAAATGGGTAAGCGTAGATCCAACTCAATGGAAGGGGAATGCTAATGTATCGGTTAATGTTGGACTTGGGCATGGCAATCGGGATCAAGCAATCAACCATATGGCGTTGTTGGCTCAAAATTATGTCGCTATCCGGCAAGATCCAGAGTTTAGGCACATGGTTAGTCCAAAAAATGTCTACAACATGGTGGGGGAAGCATTAAAGTCTATGGGCTATAAAAACTATGATCGTTTTATTAGTAACCCTGATACGACACAACCATCACCGCCACCGCCTGATCCAAAAGCTGAAGCTGATAAGATGAAAGCACAAATCGAAATGCAGAAGATGCAGATGGAAGGCCAGAAGATGCAAGCTGAAATGCAGATGGATAAAGAGCGTCAAGGGCTTGAACAAATGCGTATGCAAGTTGACATGTCTAAAGACCAACAGAAAAATCAAATCGAAGTGGCTAAGTTACAATCTCAACTACAAGCAGAGCGTGAACAAAATCAGATAGAAATGATTAAGTCACAAGTTGAAATTGAAAAGGTAAAATTTGAGAAAGAAAAACTAGGTGCAGAAATGAAAATGGAAGCTGCTGAACACGCACTAAAGATTGAGGAATTAATTCTTGAAAGAGAACAAGCAAGGTCAGTCAAGATTGGTAATTAAACGCACCAAAATAAAATCGGGTGCCAATGCTGTTGCCAAAAAGTTTGGTGAAGACAAGATTATACCGAATAAGAAGAAAGACTACACTGTGCCTTCATGGGAGTAGTCAGTAAACAACATTAAAATAAGGTAGAATATGAATGATGATGCATCGTTACATCAAGAAGTTAAGCAAGGGCGAGATGCAGAATATCTTTTAGAGAATCCTGTATTCCAACAAACTTTTGATTACTTGAAAGATGCTTATTTTAAGGCGTGGGAGCAAACTTCTGTAGAAGATTCCCAATCAAGAGAAAACGTCTGGATGATGTATAAAACGCTAGACACTGTACATGGACATATTAAAACATATGCCGACACAGGAAAACTAGCAAAAAAACAATTAGAAGATATAGGAGTCAAGAATGAAAGAAATGGGTAAGTATCCAACTCCAAAGAACGCACATTACAAAGACAGTGGCGGTGGTATGTCATCTTTGAAACAAAACATTTCAAGTTCTAGTTTTGAAAATAAAGATCAGTCAAGGTCTATGTGTCAAAAAGGACGTTCAGGTGGAGCATCTAAGAACAAAGGTATGTATCAAAAATAAAGGAGTAAAATTATGAGTGGTGGTGGAAGATATAATCAGATGGTAGTACACGGGGCTTTCCAACCTCGTAAGTTGGCTTTTGAAAAAGTAACAGCAGATACAACTCTAACCCCGACAGACAGTGGAAAAGTTATATTTATGGGTGCTAATGGCGTAGATATTACTCTGCCTAGTACTCCAGAAGCAGGTTTAAATTACAAAATTATCATGGCTGCGGATTACTCTACTGCTGTGTGTACGGTAACAATTAATGGCTCTGGCGAATTTTTTGCTGGCGTTGTTTCTTCTGCCACACATGACACTACTGTCGATTCAGCCGTTTTTAATGGTTCGAGCAACGATGTTATTACATTTGCTTCTGGTTCTTTGGCAGGAGATTATGTTGATATTATATGTGATGGTTCTCTCTGGTTTGTATCAGGGATGGCTTCTGTAGTTGCTGGAATTGGAGCATCAGATAGTTAATAATAATTATTACTTTCATCCCTTTGTTTTTGAGTGAAGTTTGAAGAGAGGCTTCAAAGGTTTTGCTTTTTGCGTTTTTTTGCTTTTAGTGGTTGGTTAAACTTTTTGAACATCTTTTTCTAATATAGCCCTCAAAAAAAGGCTTGTCAAGTAAAATCGTACATTAAGGAGAAAATAAATGGCTCAGACTAACCCGGATGTGGGAGTCGATGCTAGTCCAGAAGTGGCTACTGTCGATGAAAATCAAGCACTTAACAGTGAAACAGACGCTGCTGATGAGATAGTAAGAAAAGGAATTTTGGATGAAGTAGAAGATGATTATCTACCAAGCCAAGACCGTGATCATACCGAAGAGGAACCCACGGGAGAAGCAGAAGAAGTAGATGAAGAACAGCCAGAAAGTGATGAATCGGAACCTGAATTGGGGGAAGAGGAATCAGAAGAGTACGATGTTGAGGTACCAACCTACACCCTAAATGTTCAGGGTAAGCAGGTACAGGTAGATCTTGAAGAACTCAAAAATGGCTATCAAAAAGGTGCTGATTACACTAAAAAAACTCAAAGCCTTGCTGAAGAAAAAAGGGCGTTTGATATAGAAAAGGGCGCAGTTATACAAGAGCGTCAACAGTACAATCAAGCATTGTCCCAGTTTCAGCAGTTGATGAATGAGCAATACCAGCAGTATGACAATATTGACTGGGCACAGTTGAAAGAGGATGACCCTATTGGTTATATGACACGAAAAGAAGAAATGCGTGACATAGAAACTAGACACCAAAAGGCAGCCCAAGAACAACAGCAAGTTACTCATCAACAACAACAGCAATACGCAAGGCAACATCAGGAGCTTGTAGCAAGAGAAATGGATTTATTAGGTGAGAAATTGCCTGATTGGAAAAACCCAGACAAGAGAGCTAAATTGAGCGAAGAGCTTAAACTATACGCTGGGAATATTGGGTATTCTAAAGAAGATTTGGATGGAGTCACAGACCATAGAAGCTTGTTGATACTAAACAAGGCTAGGTTGTACGACAAGATTCAAAAATCAAATCCAAAGAAAATAAAGCAAGTTCCTAAAGTGGTTAAAGGTGGGAGTAAAAACACCAGATCTAATGATAGTAAAACAGGAAAATATAAATCTAAACTAAATTTGGCTAAACAAAGAGGTGGTAGAACTGAAGATATCGCTTCTGCTATCTTTGAATTAATGTAATAGCCTTTTTTAAGTTCTTTAAGGAGTAAATAAAATGGCAACAAAAGCAAGCACTTTTGGTGTTGGCCCAGCAACCAACATCACGGCAGCTATAGGTAATAGAGAAGACCTAACAGATGTAATATATAATATTGCACCAACGGAAACACCTTTCATGTCGAACATTGGGCGTACTAAATGTACGTCTACTTTCCATGAATGGCAGACCGATTCTCTTGCAACAGCAGCAGCTAACCAACAGCTAGAAGGTGATGATTACGATTCAGCAGGTCTTGAAGCTTCAGTTGTAACAACTAGAGTAACAAACTATACGACAATCAGTGCTAAAACGCTGATTATTTCTGGTTCGCATGAATCTACTTTGAAAGCAGGTAGAAAATCAGAAATCGCATATCAGGTGGCTAAGAAAGGTAAGGAGCTAAAACGAGATATTGAATTTACTCTTTCTCAAGAACAAGCTCCTGTTGCATCAACTGGTGGTACCACACGAAAAACTCGTGCTTTGGAAAGTTGGATTGCCAGCAACGCTTCTCGTGGTTCTGGTGGTTCAGATCATGCTTCTACCTTTGTTGTAACTGATGGAACGCAACGGGATCTAACTGAAGCGATGGTTAAATCAGCCGTACAATCAGCTTGGACTGCCGGGGGAGATCCCGAAATGATGCTTTGTGGTGCTGTTAATAAGCAAAACATCTCAAGCCAATTCAGTGGTATTGCTACAATGTATCGTGAGCAGTCAGGAACTGGGCCGGGTACGATTATCGGTGCTGCTGATGTTTATGTTAGTGACTTTGGAGAGTTGAAAGTTGTGCCTTCACGATTTAGTCGAGATCGTACTATTTCAATTATTCAGAAGGATATGTGGGCTATTGCTTACTTACGGCCTTTCAAGGTTTATGACCTTGCTAAAACGGGTGACGCTGAAAAGAGATTGCTCTTATCGGAATATACTCTTGAGGGACGTAACGAAGCAGCTAGTGCTAAAGTAGCGGATCTTAAAACAGACCTTCTGTAATCTAGAAGGTTAAACCAATATTGGGGGGTGTAACAGCCCCCCTTTATACGGGAGAATCACATGAAAGAATTTATGTACAAACACAATTGGGTTATGTGGGTTGTTGTTGTCGTTGGCGTTGTCTATCATCACCTCTTTTAAGGTTTAATAAATGGCAGATGTTAAAATAAGTGAAAACTGGGGCAACAATATGGTTAAAACCACTGGTTGGTTTGATACAAACACTGGCGATGTCCATATGTCCACATACCAAGATATAGAAGAAATAATAAAGAAAAACAGAGCCGATAGAAAAGCATTCGCCATTGATAAGAACAGTATTGGTGGTAAGTTTGGAGAGTTTGCTAAAATTGCTTCTATCCCTAATGTTGTTGTCGATCAATTAATGAATAATGGTATTTGGTTTGATAAAGTTGCTTTTAGAAAGTGGCTTGGTGATCCAGATAACCGTATTTTCAGAACTATAGACTGTAATTTATAATGGCTATTGATTCATACGCAAAACTAAAAACTTCTGTTGCTTCTTGGTTAGACAGAGATGATTTAACAGATACTATCCCTGACTTTATAAGTCTTGCAGAAGACCGAATAAACAGACATATCAGAGTACGTTCTATGGAACATAGAGCAGAAATGTCTACTGTAGCAAACCAAGAGTATTACGGTTTACCTGACAACTACATACAAATGCGACATTTCGCATTAAAAACAAGCCCACCTAAAGACCTAGATTATTTGACCCCAGAAAGATTTGAAACAGAAGTCGGGGGTTTAATAGGGGTTCCAAAATTTTATACATTGATAGGAAATGAAATAAGATTGGGGCCAAAACCCGGTGGGGTCTATACTGCTGAAATGGTGTTCTACCGAAAATTTAACCACCTTTCTGATAGCTTAACTAGCAATAAATTGTTGGAAGATCATTCAGATGTTTTACTTTATGGTGCTTTATTAGAAGCAGAACCTTTTGTCAAAAACCCAGAGTCAGCAAAGATGTGGGGGCTTTATTTTAATCAGGCAATTGATGCGATAGAAGCAGCAGATCAAAAAGATAGACATTCTGGTGGTGCATTAGCTGTAAAAAGCGATGTAGGAGGAATTTAGGTGGCAAACACAACATGGACATCATCAACACAAGTGCAATACTGGAATACCATTAGCAATAACTGGAATACAAATTCAGACAATTGGGAGGATAACTGGACTGAATGGAGTGTTGACCTTGGTATGAGTTGGGAAAATATAAGACAAAACTGGAATACCATTAACGAAATTTGGTCTGATTAGGGAGACATCATGGCATTAGAATCTGTAACAAACATAGACGATTTAAACGCAGCAAATCCTGTTGTGGGTGATCCTGTTAGTGAAGGTGATGACCACATAAGGAATATAAAAACAGCACTAACCACAGACTTCCCAAATATTGGTGGAGTTATGAGTGCGACACATACTGAATTAAATGTATTGTATGGAGTAACGGCAGGGACTGTAACAGCCTCTAAGGGGTTGGTAGTTGACAGTTCAAGTAAGCTTAATACACTCAACGTGGATAATATCGATCTTGATGGAAACACAATATCAACAACTAATACCAATGGTGACTTATTAATTGCACCAAATGGTACAGGTGATGTTGATTTTGATGCTTGTTCTATTATGCTTGATACCACGCAAGGAATTAAAGACGCAGGTGGGGATGAATATATTATTTTTACTGAATCATCAACTCCAGTCAATTACATAGGTGTGCATAATGCTGATTCTGCTTCTGGCCCTTCTTTAGCTGCTGAAGGTAGTGACTCTAATATCAACTTAAATCTAATACCAAAAGGTACCGGAAAGGTTGATGTCCAAGGTGGTTTTATGACTTCCGAAACAGCTACTTTGAGTGGTGCAGGAGCAATCCCAATAACGGGATCAATAGCAGAATGGACTACGACAAGCACTGATGCAGGAACATTAGCTGATGGGGTGGAAGGACAGCATTTATTCATCATTCTTAAAGTAGATGGCGGTAATGGGACACTAACCCCAAGTAATGGTGGTGGTTATACAACAATAACTTTTGCAGACGCTGGTGACAGTGTGCATCTGCTTTTTACAAATGGTAACTGGTACATAGTCGGTCAAGGTGGACTCACAACTGGGCCATTATCCGCATAAAATAGGAGAAACAAATAATGG
>JGI24006J15134_10002054_pt1 | contig 11302 bp, 10 predicted proteins | sample LinPmetageLP53_FD_15134 | JGI IMG/M metagenome (IMG submission 15134) | reverse complement strand
CCCTAATGTGTCTGAGCTTAATGCGCCCTTTCCGACTGCTACATTTCTTACAGCAGAAGTAATAGCATCGCCAGCTAGACCACCGATGAGAGTGTTGTTTACGCCCGTGGTGACTGACAGACCTGCACTGTTGCCAACTGCCACGTTGTACATATCTGTTGCAGTCGCTGGAGCTTGTGCTTGTAACGCATTGTGACCTATTGCAACGCTAGTTCCTCCATTTACATCACTATCTAAAGCATGACTTCCTATTGCGATGTTTTGGTTTTTAATATTTACAAGTAATGCATCTTTGCCGATTGCTACATTGTCATCTCCTGCGTTTGCGCTTAACGCTTGATGCCCAATAGCTACGTTGTCGCTGCCATCATCTGTAGCGTCACCTGACGCATATCCGACAAAAGTATTGTTATCGCCAGTAGTCAAAGCCGTACCTGCTTCATCGCCCACGACCACGTTGAAGTTGCCGCCAGAGGCTATGGAGTTACCTGCATTGACACCAATACGGGTGTTAGAAGTTCCTGCTGATGCAGTAATTATGTCTGCGCCGTCTGCAAAGGTTACGTCTGCTGCGAAGTTTGCTGCGCCGTCAACGTCTATAACGTCTAGGTTGGATGTGCCGTCTACGTCAATATTGCCAGAGATGTCTAGAGTAGCTGCGTCAAGCTCTCCAGTAATAGTTAAGTTTCTTATGCCTGTGTAGTCTTTATTAGAATCAAGTATAACAGCCTTAGAAGCTACTGCTGTACCTACTGCGGTACTACCAATGTCTAGTGCATTTAGTTCACCTACAACGGCTGTAATGCCGTCTAAGGCGTTTAACTCAGCAGTAGTACTGGTTACACCATCTAGGATGTTTAACTCTGCTGCGGTACTTGTAACGCCATCTAAGATGTTAAGCTCCGCAGTAGTGCTTGTTACACCATCAAGTATATTTAGTTCTGCTGCTGTAGATGTTACGCCGTCAAGTATATTAAGCTCTGCTGCTGTAGATGTTACGGCTGTACTGCCAATAGAAAGTGCATCTGTTTCTAAAGTACCATCTATATCTACGTTACCTGAGATGTCTAAAGAAGCAGCAATGATTTCACCACTAGCATTTATAGCACCATCAATATCAATAGTAGTAGCAGCTATTTGTATTTCTGTATCTGCAACAATGTCTAGTTGACCATCAGCACTAGAGTTAATATAGATTGCTGAGTCACGGAACTGTACTTTATCTGTAGTAGTAAGCTCTACGTTTGTACCGCTAGAAGTATTACTAAGTGCTAAGATCTCTCCAAAGGTATCTACAGTATCTTGTTGTGCATCTACATAGGCTTTAATAGACTGTTGAGTTGCTAAGGCTGTAGCACTATCAGAAGCCATGTTATCTTCATCTAGTATGTTTGTTACAGTTACAGACCCTGTGCCTGACAAGCCGTCAAACTCTATATTACCGTCTACATCTACGTTACCTGAAACTGCTAAGTTACCTACTACGTCTACAAGTGTTGCAGTTAATTCAATCTCATCAGTAGCTGCAATATCTAAAACAGTAGCTGAAGGAGCATTGATGTACTGAGAAGTATCATTGAAGAACAAACCTCTTGCATCATTTAACAATAAACCTGCATCAGCTAAATGTGTTAAGGTTACATCTTGATCATCACCAAAAGCAATAAGAGCACCGTCAGCTAAAAATAAATCACTAAACTCTAATGATGTTGTACCTAAAGAAGCACCATCAGAAGCATCAGGAACAAAAGCTGTAGTAGCTGTTATTGTAGTACCTTGTATTGTACTAGAACTTACAATAGTTCCACCTACAGTTACGTTGCCTGTAGTAGTTACTGTGTCAATAAAAGAATCTTTGAAGTATAAACTAGAAGTACCTAGATCTACGTCTGAGTCTGTAACAGGAGCAATTACACCGTCTGTAAAGGTTACTTGTGACGTACCACCAGCAGTAAATGCTAGAGTATCTGCTGCGCTAAAGAATAAGCCAGCATTAGTATCACCTGTGTTTGTTAGAGAAGGAGCACTAGCAGAACCATCTGCAAGGCTTACAATGCCTCCTACAGTTACATTGCCTGTAGTAAGAATAGAATCAATATAAGCATCTTTAAAATATATAGAAGATGTACCTAAGTCCAAATCACTATCAGCGTTAGGAACTAAAGCACCGTCTTGAAGAACCATTTGTTTAGCAGCAGCACTAGAAACTTCTACATAGAACTCCCAAGTATTGCCAGAAACTACAATCTTATTAAGAAAGTCTATATCACCAATCTTAGGAATGTTACCACCTTGTCCAGCAGTACCATCGTGTTTGTGACCAGTAGAGCTATCACTGGATGCAGAGTATGCAAAAGCATTTACAACTTGGTTAAATTCATTGTTAAACAACGCTGATGTAATAGTGTCGCCGTCTGCGAAAGAACTCTGTCTAGTATAATTCTGAGCCATTTATTATCTCCTGCCTGCTGGCATATAATCTATGTAAATACCATTGACAGCATAAGCTGATTTTTGGTCATCACTTGAAATTCTAAAGCTACAACTGTTTCCAGAACCTTCAAGAGTAATACGCTCCATAGGATCTGTAGTTGCACCAAATGTAATTGAACCAAATACAGCAGTACCAAAAATAGCTGGTAGTGCAATAGTAGAAACTGCAAAAGGTTCTGGTTGGGGTATTAAAGGATCTTCATAATCATATCTAACTCTAAAGCTTGGAAGTACCTCACCTTCAGGACTAAAAGAAACTCTTGCATATTTAAGAGTCTTACGTGTACCAACATCACCAAAGTCAAAGTCTGGTGTTTGATATACAGCCGCTATGTTTGTAGCTGCTCCTCCATTATAAAAAGAATTACCATCTAAATGATTATAAATAGAACCATCCTTGTCTCCATGATATACTTTTTCTACACCGTCTTTATCTAAATCAGATACAAATCCTAAAGCCTGTATGCCTAGAGTTTCTGACCAAGCATATCCTTGAGATGTTAATGTACCTATAATGCCTTTAGCTGTAGAAGGACTTTCACCTACCTTACTATAAAATAATCTGTACTGTGATTTACTTCTTAATACACCACTGCTAACTATAAATTCTGAGTCAGCAGCTATTTGAGATATTACTTTTTGAATTTGCCTACTTACAGAGCTTAATTCTACGTCACCAATACGTGCTGTACCTGCAATAGTACGAACACCATCAGGTGCTAAAAATAAAATATCACCACCTATTTCTTGTATGCTTCCACCATCTACGCAACCTACGTTAGTTGTAATAGGTACAATTGCAACAGTACTAGAATTATTTATATTTATAAGTTTGTGAATACTATTCTTGCAGAATATAATTAAGTCACTACGGAAACTTGCTAGTCCTACTACAGAATCTGAAAGTACAATACTTCCTGCCCCACCACCACTAAAACTATCAATATCATTTGTACCACTGTAATACACAGTATTCTTAGCCGTAGATGCACCAGCAGCTACAAAGTGTTTATCGTGTACTACAGCAAAAGCTGGGCCTACTGTACTGTCTACTGTGATTTCTTTTGCAAAAAAAGTTCTGTCAGTTAATGCGCCTGTCCCTGTCATTTGAAACAAGAAAGGTTCATTTACTCCATCACATATTATTAGTTCACCATAATCAGAAGTACCTTCATAAAGTGCAAAAGTACATCTTCCTTGAGAAGCTCTTGCTACTACTGAACGTCCTGTAAAAGCTGTATAGTTATCTCCACTACTAGCTACACTGCCCTTATTAAGCTGTAACCAAGTTTCTTCACCATTTTGACTAAAGAATATACCTGTGCCTGAACAAACAACAACGCCATCAGCATATACAGCCATGCCAAGAACAGCATTACCGCTATTAGGTTTAGTATCTCCAAAGGGTGAAAAGCCGTCTAAGCGTCTGTAGCCACCATCAGGGTCTACTTCAAAGTTTCTGAGGCGTGTAGCAAAACCCGGCTGAGCAAGCATTTCTAGCTGGTTTAAGTTGACGTTTAAGCCACCTTTGCAAGAGTATCCCCAAGGTTGAGACATTAAACAAACCTCACACGGTCATCTTTAAAGTACGAGGGTTGAGCACTCATCAAACGCAGCTTCATTAGTTTAAGACCACGCTTATAATCTTCTAAAGCAAATGCTGCTGCTTGAGGGTTTTCTTTAAACTGGTGCATGTAGTATCTAGCCCTTGCAATAAGTACAACTCTATATACATCAGGAAAAACTATAGCATCTCCAAAAGCATCAAGTTCAGCAGGTAAGTCATAAGCAAAATACCAAACTTTGTAAGTCTTGTCAGGTATAGGGCTTAAACCAAAGTTACGTCCATCAGGACTTTTAATTACTCTACGAGGAACTCCGTACTGTTGTCCATCTGCATCATCGCTGTTTTCCATAGTACGATGATAGTCCTTCCATTCTTCTGTTGTAGTAAATCTAAGATTGCGAGATTCATAAGGAGGAGACTCGCCACTTACTCCTACAGTAGTTAAGTAGAAAGTTTCCCACTCAACAGCACCGTAGTCAGTAGTGATATTAGAACTAGCAGGTTTTATTTCATACCAGCGTTGTCCAGCTACAGACTCTTGATTTACATTACCGTACATAGGATCAACAGTTCCACTCTCAGCAGACGCTAGAAAAGGCCACTTAGGTTCTTCTGTAACAATGTCTAAATAAGATCTGTTAATAAGATCTTTGGCATGTTGTTGAATACCAATAGCACTTCCAAAGGTTGAAGAAGTTAAAGCAACTTCATTCATCTCACGCAGAAGCTCATTAGTCAATGTTAAAAAAGTAGCCATTATTTACTTCCCTGCTTTTGCTTTTGCTTTCTTAGATAAGTCTTTCATATGAAATAACTTAACACTTGTTTTACCGTGTGTTTTTCCTGTGTGCAGAGAACCATCAGGCATCTTATGAGTGTTACCTGTAAATTCAGTACCATCTCTTTTATAATGCTTAACGCCTTTCATTAGTAACGCATACTGGCATTCTTACCAGCCATTGCACTACATGCTTTTTCCATATCAGCGATATTAGCTTTACCTTTAGACATCATCATGCCACCACCTACTTTAGGAGTACGCATCTGTTGATTCATCATATCTTTATTTTTCATATCCATAGGTGAGATATTAGTACCGTATCCACCACCCATGTAACCTTGTTTCTTATACATTAATCTTGCTCCATTGAGAAAGTTTTACTCTTAGCCCTAGCTGATTCAAATTCATTTTGAGGTTCAGAAGGCTTACTAAAAATCTTATCAAAGTTATCTTTGTATTTTTCTAAATCCATGTTTTTACGAAACCTACTACCTTTACCTACAAAAGCCTTTCTAAATGTAACTGGCTTTTCATTTGAACCTATAATAGCCATTTAAAATCTCCAATAAAAGGTCAGGGGCCACCTAAGCAGCCCCGTTCCTAAAAGGTCTAGTCAATACCGTAGAATGCTGAAACCAATGCTCCGGGACGGAGTACAGTAGCACCATATACGTGTAGACCACGCACAATATCACCAAAGCTATCTGGATCACGGATGACCTCAGTGCTTGTGATTGTCTGTGCAGTAGCAGTAGCAGACATGTGACCAGCTAAACATTGACCAGCAGCGTTAGTAGTTGCTGCAATGTTATTAGACTTGTACATGTCAAAGCCACGTAGCTTACCAGAGCTTACCAATCCATTGCGGATTGAACCCTGACCAGCATTGTAGTCAACTGACAAGAGCTTAGAAGAACTTTGTACAAGGACTTCATAGAACTCTGGGTTAGCTACAAAGAAACGACCTTCTTCTGGTACGTTAGCTTCATCTAGCAAACGAGCCATATGAGAAAGAACGTCAATTGGGTCGTGCTCACTAGAACCAAAACCAATGTCCAAGTTACCAGTACCATCAAAAGTACCAGCAGCAAGGTCAGTAGCATTGTCAGAACCAAGGATATGGTTAGGACTAGAGGCTGATACACCTGCAATCATCTCAGCAATAACACCAGCGTCAAAAGCATCACGCAAAGCGTAAGCTGCTGAAGAGGTTGCTACGTCACGGAAGTTAACGTGAGACATGTTTGTTTCAATATCATCAACGATGAATTTGAAAGCATTAGCTACGTCAACGACCAGAGTTGCTTCTTGGTCAGTTAGTTTAGTTTGTGTTATATCCGCACCACGTTCATAAGTATAAACAGTGATTTCAGGTTCTTTAATGATGCGTACACTATCACCAAATGCGTTGATTTCTCCAGCATAGTCAGTGTTAGTAATCGCTTCAGCTACAGAAGCCTTGCGGAAAAAGTTAAGTACCTGTTTAGAGTACAGTTTAGGTAGGAAAAACGAGTTAGTTTGTCCTGATACAGAGTTACCAAAGTTACCATTGGTGTCTGTACTTTGCTCAAAGAATTGATCTGATGCGTTAAAAGCCATGTTAATAATCTCCTAGTAAAACATTTATTTTACTACTCTGCCCTCTTCCATAGCTATCCTGATTTCTTCTTCAAATCTATCAAACTTGTCGAGTGACATAGCAGCTATTTCCCGTTCAGTCCAAATTTTAGCTTGCTTAGAATCCACTGATGTAGTTTTGGTTGAAACCATATCTGCGGCACTGCCTCTTTGCTGCCTTCTTTTGGGCTGTTGTGTTTGAGCCACGCCAGTTTCCATTTTGTACAAGTCAATAGCTTTAGATGCTAATGCAACATTATCTGGGTTATTGTAAATCCAATCTTGGATTTGCTCTGGCTGTTCTTTAGCCCACGCATGGAACTGATCATCCCCTCTGAGGTCTTCAAAGTCTGGATGACGTTGTTGCAAGGTAGTCTCAGCTTCTCGGCGCATTATCTCAGACTCACGCTGACGCATGGACTGTAGTTGCGACTCAAGGTCTGCGACTTGTCGTTGACTCTGCATATGTGCAACAGTTTCAACGGTGTTGTAAAGATCAGGGTATTCCTCCTTAAAACTTTCTAACTCTTCTTCAGATTTAGGTGGCTTATAAGCAGGTTGAGCTTGCATTGCTATAGCATTAAGTTCTTGTTCTTTCTGCTTAAACTCTGCAACTTTCCCATCATAATGTCTTTTTAAATCATCATAACGCTTTTTGTAGTTCGTCCTTTTTTTAGGTTGAACTTCTTCTTCATCCTCAGGGGCCATTTGCTGGGTAGCCTGTGGTTCAGGATAGAATAAACCATCTGCATCTCCTTTACGAGGTTCGTCTGGCGTATGCCAAGCTTTTCGTGCATTGTATGGGTTACTCATCTCATCTTGTACTTCTGACATTCTCAATCTCCTTCACGGGGCTTGTGTCTTTGCAAGGTAGCCATATTAACTCCGTCAAGTTTATGGGGCTTGACTTACCAAGGTAGCCGTAAAAATTTATTGAAGGCTGGGCATCCTGTTAGCACCCATCATAAGTTTCTCAATTTCTTCCTTGGTCTTACTCATCATGGGGTCTGCTGGATCTTCTTCATCCATCACTCCACCCATAGCCTTCATTTGATAACCGCCATCATAGGCACGTTCAGCATCATCCATCATTACTTGGAGATTTTCTGAGCCTATTTGGTCGGTTGCTTTCTTGGTCATAACAAACTCTCCATCACTCAAACGAGCGGGAATAGAGTCTGATACGCCAGTTCCGGGGCCGTCAACTTCGCCAGCACCCGAAAATTCTGAAGCAACTGTAATTACTTTGTCCATAATGTCTGATAGTCTTGGATCATTTTGTAATGCAGTTGCTAAATATTCTTGTTCGTCATCGTCAAGGGATTCATCCATGACGTAACTAAAATAATTATCTTCCATTTCATTATCTGGAAGTTGTGAAGCCATTGCTTCATTCATTTCTTCTGGAGGTATATTGTCGTATGTATCTACTGGCATACCTTCTTCTGGCAGCATTAAAGATCCACCTTCTTGAAAAACTCCACGGCCTTTTAATACATCTGCTTGAGTCACTTTTCCATCTCCTGTAAGGTCTGGTAAACCACCCTCTGCTTTATTTTTGCGTTCTTCTATCATAGCCCTAGCTTCTTCTCTAGACTTTTCTCCCTCAGGAGTACCTTCTTTTGTCTCAAAAACTGCTTGTGTTTTATCTATTGAATTTCTTTTTTCTTTACTCATTAAACTATAATCAGAACCAAACTTTCTGTTTGCCGCAGCCTTTGCTCTCATTTCTGCCATAGTTACAGATTTGCCAGCTTCAAGAAGACTATTTCTCTGTTCAATTCTAAAATTATTTTTTTCAATAACTTTTTGTTTTCTTTCTTCTTCAGTCATAATCTTTCCTATTTAAAGCTTCATCAATCTGGGCAGGTAAAGTTTCTAGTCTAGCCAGAAAACTCATTTTCCCCTGACTGCGGAACATTTCCAGTTCCGATGTTGCCGCCACCAGTACCTGTAGCTCCAAGGTCTTGAGGCTGTTGAGGTACTCCTCCATCGCCGCCCATTGGTGCTTGTCCTTGACCATCGGGGCCAGCTTCCGCGCTAGGTGCTTGTCCAACATTGTTTTGCATTCCTATTATCTGAGCCATCATTGCAGCTTCTTCGGGATCGTTCATTAGTTCATCTGGATCTAGATCTAAACTATAAGCTAGTTCACTAATAAGTTTATTCATTTTAATAAAAGGTGCAACGGCAGGATTAGCTGCTGTCTGAAGAAACATTGTAAGTCTTTGAGAGCGTACTTCTTTTTGCATTAAGCTGTTCGTACCTGTAGCTCTAACTTCTAAATCACCTGTTGTCCCTAGTTTTTCATCTAAAAACTGCATATTCCATTGGAAATAAGCTTGTCCTAAAGGTCTTAAAAGAAAATCATCTAAGTTTTTAATAACAGTTTTAATGTTAAGAGAGGCTGCACCAAGTAACATAGACATGCCAGAAGCAGTACGGGTCATACTTTGTACGCCTGTTTGACCGTGGCTATAAGAAGGAATGCCTGTCTGCTCATCTGCAAGCTGTCTAAACTTGTCAAACATCTGCATGTTTTCTTGTGTAGTATTAGGAAACTTTAAACCATTAATAGCTGTTCCGGGTACACCTGCTTGCCTTCTAAAGACTTTGCCGGGGTATATCTCCATTGACTGACCACCTACTAAAGCAGTCTCATCTACATCAAAGACTACTGAGCCTGACAAGGCTAGATTGTCAATAGCCATACGTGCATGACCATTCATAATCTTTTGAGAGTCATCCATGTTTTCTGCAACACCAATGCCAAAGAAACTGTAGGGGTTCTTTTCATAGTTAAAAGAATGATAAGGAATACGGAAAGGAGTAAAAGGATTTACTACTGAGCGTAGCATCTGACCATTACAAATCCAAGCATTAATCTGTACTTCATCTAGATCGTCAACTTCTTCATCAATTTCCATACCTACTTGTCTACAGTACTCAGCATCCATTACGCCCCAGTACTCTAGTACTTCAAATTGTTGTGAGCCATATTCATCATTACGAGAATCATCTTTTAATTCTTGTTCATAATCTTTTTCAACGTAGTTAGGGCCTAGCTCAAGACAACTACGAATAGCGTCTTTATCAAAGTAAGGCATTCTCCCTAAACCACGAAGCTGTGTACGGTTCATGCGGTGTCTATGAAAGGCGTACTCTGCTTCAGCCATATTAGTTGCATTAGGATCAGGAAAGAAATCCCATATACTAACGAACTCCAAGCGAGGAACACGCACATCAATAGGAGAATAATTACGTTTACCATCTTCATCTTCGTCCCACCTGTGCAGGGTTTTGTTAAAGTTAAAAGGCCCTTTAATAATCCCTGTGCCAAAAAGAGATGCTTCAAACAATGAGTTTCTAATCTCACTAGCACCATTAGATTCTTCAATTTGGTCGTGTATAATTTTTTCCATACGCCTTGCAGCTTTTTGTGCAGGACTTAATTCAAGCATTTGTGGATTAGGGTTAGCACCCGCTACTAACATACCTTTTTCTTCAGCTACTTTGTCAAGTAATAATTCTTCAAACTTACCGTTAGAGTAAGTAGCTCCGGGTTTTAATACCCTACCGTCACCTTCATACCCTACATCATAAGGATTATCTTTAGGTTTATTTTCTTTAGGGGCTGATTGTGAAGTCTCAAGTCCCGGTGTAGCTGCTTCAATATGTGCAAATTCTGAAACACCTTCAGGTATTTTAGTTTCAGTAATACCTATAGGAAACTTATTAGCTCCAAATACAACGTCTACAAGTTGTCCAAAGGCTGCAAGTACTTTAGTTTTTGTAACTTTTACAAATACTCTAGACTTTTCAGACTCACGAAATTTAATATTTTTGCCGTATAAACCACGATAGTTATGGTAAGCCGTAAGCCATCGCTGTTCATCTAAGTCTCTTGAGTGTTCAGCAGATATAAACCTATCTTGAATTAAACCTACAAGATTGTTGCGTAGGTTTTCTTCAAGAGTAAGCTCTATTCCCTGTTCCCCGTCTACTGGGTTAAAGTAGATAGAGTTTGATGTTAAATCATTTTCAGACACTATAGAGTTTTCCTATATTGAATACCGTATTGAGTACCACCACCTTTTGGCCTACTTATATTAGCAGAAATATCAGAATTATTTTTTAATCTTTTATTATAAGAAGCTTTTGTATTACCATAACTATCTCTAGTCACAGAAGCATTACTTCCTTTACCTCTATAAGAAGCAGTAACTCTATTAACATCTCCCATATTTCCAGAAGCAGATAAGTTAATTTTTTTATTTTTAGTAGTAGCGTTCCAACTGCCTTTTAAGTCAGCAGCTTGAATAGAGCCATACTTATTCTGAACTTTACCTAAAGAACCATTACTATATTTTTGTCTATCCATTTAACCTTACCATTAGTTCTGAAGCAATCACTATATCCCAAATCACATAGGAAGCTGCTAAACCAGCAGCAACCCATGCAAATCTATCACAGTCCATCTATAGTTCTTGGAACCTAGCGATGTAAGTAACAGTAGTAGCAGCAGTTGCTAAGTCAGCACCAATAGGACGCAGAGTAATAAAGATATTACGCGCTGATGCACTATAGAGAGCACCTGCAATTACAATAGCTTCTGTAGTTGCTGGGCCACCTTTAGGGCCAACACCTGTGGTAGCAAACTGATTAGCTGCTTTACCAGCAGAGTTTTCAATGATAGTCAAAGGAACATTAGCTGTCCAAGTTACAGCACCACCACCATCATCTAGAAGGGCTGTAGCTGCAAGTAGCTGTGCGCCAGCAGAAGCAGTACCAATAAAGATGTCTAGGTCATTACCACTTGAACCAGCAGTAACAATGTTACCTTG
>JGI24006J15134_10002051_pt1 | contig 11309 bp, 29 predicted proteins | sample LinPmetageLP53_FD_15134 | JGI IMG/M metagenome (IMG submission 15134) | reverse complement strand
GTCTTCGCACCTTTGCGATCCTTTGTGTAGCCCGCTTTTATCGCAGCGTCTGTAGCGGTCTGACCTTTCAGGTATTCTCTGCAGAACTTCTTTTGTTTAGAGTTGAGTGGTTGCCAAGTCTTACCCTTGTCATCTATGTACGAATTACCATCCTCAGTTGGGATCAAATTAGTGTAAGTTAGCTGCCGCATTCGCATTCTCCATGTGTGTAGAAGTTATTACAAGTCTATTATAAAATAACTCTTTTTAATACTTTTCTCATGCCCTCTAGGTAATCTTACCCTAGTTTCTAATAGAGTAATAGAATTCTATTAGATTTGAGAAACACAACAATCCAGTAAACAAGAGACTTGTAGAGTCATTCTATTAGTATATTAGAGATATTAGTACATTTGAAGAACTTTTTTCAAAAACTTTTTTAGTTTACCAGATAACAATACTAATAGATTCAATAACGAAAAAACCCCCGACTGTGGAGGCAGTCGAGGGTCCACCATTCGGAGAGAATGGAGTTATTTATTTAGTACCACCTAAAGAAGTCACCTAAATCAGTTCTTTCCGTAAGGTAATGAAATGCCATAGCGAGTTCGTCGTTTCCTTCTCTACCGAGAACATATTTTCGTATACTTGCTACTGAGTCTTGGTCGTGAACTGAAATGATGATATGTATTATTGCTTCCTCATCGTTCAAAAACTCCTTATACCACTCTTCTTCCATCGGGCTAAAGTTAGCTTTATGTATGGCATACTGTTCTTTCTGGTGCCGTTCTAACATTTTTTGTAGCCGTCCGTAATGATATTGGCGGAACTGTTTTGATGTCATTGTTATTAAACCACTACCGATTGTTTCGCCTTCCATCCACTCTATGTAGAAAAAGGTGTCCTCATCCACTGAGTTTGGATCCTGTATACGGGCAAACTCCATCTCGCTGAATAGATTTTCTAACTGGATATAGTACTTTGGCTCTACAACAATATTGCCGTCAACATAGCGGTTAGTGGCTTTATACCAGTTTTCCTCTATCGCGATAGTGCTTCCATAAGTCCTTGGAAAGAGTCTATTTATTTGTATAAATTCAGGCGGACTAGGTTCTACTGCATTCAATAGTGTTTTAAATCTGCCTGTTAGCTCCTCCATTCGCTCTATTAGTTTTGGGTTAAATGAACTTTTGATTTCTGTTTTTATTTCTCTTGCTTCCATATCATTGCGCCTCCTAGCGCTAGTTAAATTATCCATTATTGTTAAGGTCGTACCATGCTTTGATACACGCTCGTATTACATTGCATCCAGTGAGCTTCATCCCTGTCTGCTCCTCGAGTAACTCTTTGATATCATTAATATCTTTAAGTATGTCGTCTTGGTTTACCCCTATTTGGGTTATTTCTTTCTTTTCCATATCACGCACTCCCATGGGGGTTTCTAAAAACTTCTACACTTCCACTGTAGCAAGTCCCTCCCGCTGAAGGATAAACCTCAGTGTCTTCTATGCAGATAAACTTGTAGTCTTTATTTTCGAACACCCGTAGGTCTAAGCGACTCGGTCTCTGTTCCTCCGTCCCTGTATAACAAGTAACCTCCCCTAGATCTTTGTGGATAGTTTCGACCAGTCCATCTATGCGTGCTTCGGCTGCTGCCTCTAGGTCACAAATTACGATGCCTCCGTCCTCTCCATCTACATACCCTTTGTTCGTGTACTCGAGTATTTCTTTTACATTTTTCATTCCATCTCTCCTTTCTAACTTTCTATTTAAATCCCGCCTTTAGCGCGGGGGTTAACCCCTATTATAAGGTACACTAAAGCGATTATAAAGCAGCCTACGAACCGCCACACACGACGCGAGGGTCTTTATAACTAGCTAATAATCTAACATAAGTCCCGCCCTTCATTCGGTGAACTCTTCTAGGATAATCGGCTATTCGCACATTTGCCCCTTCTCCGTTCTTCCAACCTGCCTCCCAATCGATCTCGTCAACGGGACAATCGCTCAATTTAATCTCATGATCGGCTAAGTCGAACCCTTCGGCTTTAACTTTTTCGGTGAGCAATTCCAGGAAGTTTTCGGCTATAAAATCGTAGGCTTTTACAATACGTCTGTGGGTGTCTAGAATCTTGCCCCTAGCTCTCACCCATTTCCAGTATTCATCCCCTCCGTATATTTTATTCTCATGGTCTGTTATGTATATTTTGTCCGCTTCTCTGGGGGTCATTAGCTCGCCTATTCTACAACACGCTGCATTCCAATCAAAAAGCATATTAGTGCCACTATATAGTCGAGTCATACCACATTCTTTGGCGGTTTCGTTCATTAGTTTTGCAACTAATCGGGTATTAATCAATTCTTTCATCTCTCTCTCCTTTCTAGTTTTAGTTTTTGGGTTTTTGATAAAGTTCTACACTTCCCGAGTAACAAGTCCCTCCGTCGTACACTATAACTTCGGTCGATTCGACACATAAAAACTTATATTTGTCTGTTTCAAAAACATAGAGTTCTTTGTGATCATCACCTCCGTCTAGGTATCTAAAAATACCTAAATCGTGATACATAGTGGGTGTTAAGAGTTCTTTGAGCTCTTGGATGAATGAGCCCCCGTCTTCTCCGTCCCATGCATAAGTTCCGTTGTAGGTAAAATCGCCGCTAATGCAGCGATCCTTAACTGTTTGGTCCAACAGTTTATCCATTTCTTTGTTTAGTTCTTCTATTGTTTCATATTCCATGCTACAATTCCCCCGTCTTAGTGACGTCCATCCATCCGAAATTGTCTCTGGGTGTGAAGTATCTCTTTCCGTCGGTATGGCTGACTGCGACAACTTCGCCGTTTACAAGACTGGCGGGAATTGGATCGTCTGTTGTTTGACTGGGAAGCATGTGTCCTACTTCATTCTCCACACTCTCATGGGCATACATCAACTCAAACACTCTCTCATATGCAGCTATCAGCTCGATCGCTTGGTCTAGTTTTACATATTTCCATATCAAATGGAAGTTTCCCTCGTCTTTTAATGCGTCTGTTGGTTCGGGATAAACCCTTAATTCAAATAATTCCATCTCTCTCTCTCCTTTATTAAGTTTGATTAATTTTATAAATGTAACAAGCACAGTGGCTGTCTGCATGTATTCCAGTCATTCGCATAACTCCTTCATAGTTATAAATAACTATAAAATCTTGGTCTGGCTCGCCAACATCTTCCATAATACATATCACGGAGATCTGTCCTTCCGTCGGTGTAAAGTTCGCTAACTCCTCATCCCTGCCTGTAATTATTTCGTTATAGTCCGCGATAAAATGATCATTCTCATCGAACTTTCCATACTCTTCACATGCATCATGTGCTCTAGCTAATTCTTTAACGAATTCTTGGCTCAAATACCTCACAGAAGTCGTATAGTTATAGTCCGTATGGTCAAGGTAGTCTGACTCTAGCGTTCCGTCTTTGGCGTAGTCCACCGCGTTTAAGTTTAATTTTCTTTCCATCTCTCTCTCCTTTCTAGTTTTAGTTTTAAATCCTTATACGCGTAGCGTATAGCCTATATTATAGGGTACAAAACTGCCATTTTAAAGCAGCCTACCAGCGTACCAAACTTGCATAGCCCACCAAACTTACAAAGGCGCAAAGCGTCCAGTAAAGCGAGAAAAACAAGACTAAAAGGATTTGGTCAGTAGTATTATAAATACGATATATCAGGAAAGGCAGAGCAAAAAACCCTACCCACGCTATCAGTTGTAGACCTATTATTACTTCGTTCATACTCCCCTCTCTGTCCAAGGGACTATTTGTTTTCCTTTGCGGTCTATCTCTAACGGAGGTTGGTATGGAGTCATATTTTTTCCATCTAAATATTCCTTGTTGCGAGGCATTCCTATCTTGCTCTCCATAACAGCATCAGCTACTTCTTTAGGTAAACTTTCTGATCCAACTAATTTTCTATTTTGAATTATATCTGTTACTGTGAATGGTCGTGGATCTCCTTTTCCACTTTTAGGAAAACGATAAACTTGTTTAGTGTTTGAATCTTGCCAATACTTTCCTTTAATGTTTTTCATACATACGCTCCCTGCTCGTCTGTAGGGTTATCATAGTCCCAATGGGCAAGTTCTGAGCCAAGTGACTCAAATTGGTTATGATAACAAACAAATTGGTGATAGCCTTGTTCGTTTTGCTCGTGATGCCATGCCCTCCATGTATTAATACTAATACTCCGAGCGATCCACCACATATTTTTGTCCCACATATAAATATACTCAATCTCTTGGGCATCAACATGGTACATATAACTGCGAATCGAGCGATAAAATTCAGGTTTTCTGTTATGTAAACATCTCGAACGCTCTCGATTCAACGCTACTGTCGTTTCTAGGAAACTAATGGCTCCAAGATCCACTAACTCTTTAGCTTTTTCAAAACTGTTGTAGTGATCAAACAACACTCGACCTGTCTGGTCTAAATAGCCGTCCATATGGCAGTGGATCAAGTGAACTGCCCCTTCGTCCACATAAGCTATATTACTTCGTGTGCTCATGACTCTGACCTCTCTCGTAGTATCTCACCAAGAGTCGTTAAATAAGGTGTTCCAAGAGCTGAAGCAAATCCTGCTCCTCCATCATAATACTTAGTGGTCTTTTNTCTTATATAATCGTCTTGCCCTCCCGTTTTCTCACTGTCATAAATAGCCATCACCTGCTCTTCTGTACCGTTAAATCGTAGGCGCTCGTATTCTGCACAAACTTCCCCAACTAAGCGGTTTTTCTCTTCTTCGGTAAGTTGCGACTTTTCTAATAGTTCTTTAATTATCATGACTTTGCCTCCCTGAGATTAAGTATAGGCTTGGCTCTCTTACAGGTGGCAGTACCATCACATTCCTCGTCCATTATTCTAACGATTGTGTTAATAGTAAAAGCCTGTGTCATCGCACAAAGGTAAGCGTTTTCTTTGCCACCGTATTTGGTCATGTAATCCATGACATCCTCTAGGGATTTCATGCTTGTGAAAAATCCGTGTTCTTGTATTGTTAACGGTTCTTTTATATTGTCTTTCGACATAACTTTCTCCTTTCTAGTTTTATTGTTTTAAGTACCCTTATATTATATACCCCATAAAAACGATTATAAAGCAGTCCTCGACTAGCGTTTACCCGTACTGCCAAAGCCACCCGTACCACGAGCCGTTTCATGACTAAAGTCCATTACAGGCATCCAATTAACAAATCGGACAGGTAAAAATAAAAGTTGAGCGATCCGATCCCCCTCTTCAATAAAGTAGGGCTCAGGATGCCTAGAGTTGTTAGTAAGGTTCACGATCAACTCTCCTTGATAGTCCGAGTCGATGATCCCTATTAGATTACTAAGATGAATCCCCTTAACTCCCAAGCTAGATCTAGGGGCGAGTAGAGCACAAACTTCATGGTCACCGATGTACATTGCCCATCCGAGTGGAAACTTATATGTCTCTCCTGGATTAATGTAGACATCTTCAAGGGATCGTAAATCCATGCCAGCTGATCCAGCTGTTGCATAATCGGGTACGTCCTTAACTCTGTGGTTAAGTATCTTAATTTCAATTTTGTTCATTGACTTATCCCTAAAATCAACAAAGTCGCTAACAAGACAGCGGATAAATAATGAAACGAGTATTCTATCAGGTGTTTAATCATTCCGCTTCCACCATGCTGTTAAATTTTCTCTCTAAGTATCCTTCAAACGATGTTTCGTAGGCTTCACGACTAAGCGGTTTTTCGTTATAGTGTTTTTTCTCTACTTGATACTCACTGTACATATAGTTTACAAATCGATTGAACTTTTTACTTTCTGTCATCGGTTATCTCCTCACCATATTCGAGTTTGTCGATTTCTTCCCAAACCCTTTGAATTAGATTATGTACCTCTCTGCCTTCTTCTGAGTTGAAAACATACTCGGGGATTCCATAATCAAGGTTGCTCATAGCCACCCTTAAAGGCGATTTTATTTTTTCTTCTCCACTACTCATCTCTCACCCCCTCACAAATACACCCTGATTCAAATTTATCGCAGTTCCAACAACTTGACTCATAATAAAAAACAATACTTGGCATTTTATCCCCAAGTTCTTTATCTTTTATTTCTTTAAGTTCCTCCTCAGAAAGAGTATCAGCAAATGCCCAATTAGTATGTCCATATTGGCTACTGCAAATCTCATCTATCCCTTCAGTTATGTCTCTACTCATCAGACACCTCCTCAAGAGGAACAACATTTATCGTGTAGCCAAGACTTCGGATATGTTCTAGGGAAGATCGGCTAAGAGTTTTTTCATTAGCTTGTTTTGCAAACCCCTTCGCTCTTGAACAATGTGGGTAGCAAAGAGCGTCTGCACGATTGTTCTTGTAATACACTTCAATATACATTTCCTCATAAGCCGAGCCATTTACAACTCCAAACAAACCTAAAAACCACTCCACTTCGTCAAGCAACTCATTGAATATGTCTTGTCCTTCTTCGGTGTAGTTAATACAGTTGTGTTCATCTTTGTAAATGCTCTCGGAATACTTTTCCCCCAACTGCCTTTGCATAATATCATCAGCAAATTGGCAAGTGTGTTCTATAAACTCACTTGCATCTATTTTTAGTTTAGGCTCACTCATATCAATACTCCGTTTTTGAATTAGGGTTGTAGGCAACAACATCTATTTTGTAGCCGAGACTTTTGATAAGGTCTAGGGAAGGCTGACTAAATGTTTCCCTACGGGTTAGTTTTGCAAACTTCTTTGCTTTCAAGCATTGGGGATAGCAAAGATCATTCCCATAAACACTTTTGTAATATACTTCTAGTTTCATACTGTTCTCCTGTATTTTTTGATAAAATAAAAACCTAGACTTAAGAGTGTATCAAAAATGTATATACAAAGCAAATATATATAACATAAAGGAGATTACCTTGCCAAGCCCAGAAACTAACTTTTGGAAAACAGTTAAGAAGAACCTTGTTGGTTTTAAATGGGTTAGGTTAGAATCTTGGGCTACTAAAGGTGTACCCGATTTAATGGGCTTTACGGAGACAGGAGACATCTTCACAATCGAATTGAAGGTAGCAAAAGGTAACAAGGTTTTATTGTCTCCTCACCAGATAGCTTTTCATGTCGAACATCAAAACTCGCCTTGTTTTATCTTGGTCAAGCGTGCCTTTGACAAAGCACCCCGAAAATCTGAGGTCTACCTCTATACCGCGTCACAAGTGCGTCAGATCAGCGAACAAGGGCTTGCTGTCCTACCCATATACCACTCCTTGTCGCCTATTGATTGGTCTGGTGTCCGTGATGCGTTGCTCGCTACCCTTGCGTGATACTGCTCGCGTTCCGTGCCTGTCACCCTTGCATGATAGGTTAAGGAGAGAGAATTAGCGAAAAGAAAGGGTTGTATTTATGGGAGTCTTAGTATAAGATAGGGGTTCAATCAATAACAGGAGAACGAAGTGTCTAAAAGACTTACAAATAAAGAAATAAAAACAATCGCATCACGCACCGCTCAGGAGATAAAGACAGCAGTAGAAAAGAAAGCTATGAGCGAAACCGATACGCGCACAGCAATGAATGACGCACAAGCAATACAGAAAAAAATAAAACAAGCCGAGAAGAAGACAAGCGACCTTCGTAAAGAGAAAGAAGATCTTGTTAGAGCGTTCAATGATGCCAATGATAAACTTAAAATGGAGTGGTCTTGGAACAGCGACCATAAGCCATGCATTGAACTGAACCTAGAAAGTCCCACCCATAGGTACAATTACGGATTAGCTGACAGGCTTGAGGACGACCTAATTATAGAAATGGTTAAGCATGACCACGACTTAGAGGCGGTGCTAAAAACAATTAAGGACAAGTACCTTAAGTAAGGCTTAGCGTGCTATGTGTGTCTAGTTAGGGCGCGATTAATTGGGGCAATGAAAACACACTACAACCCCAACCACCGAGAACCCCCCACAGAAATGTCGGGGGTTTTTTTTCGCCCGCGCTCCGCTGACCGCTCGCGTTCCGTGCCTGTCGCCCTTGCATGATAGGTTAAGGAGAGAGGCAGAGGCTAAAAATAAAGCTGTTATGTGTCCCATAATATGGTATATTAAGAGAGTGAATATATTATTAAATAACCTAAAACAAAGGAGGGCATTTTTATGTCTAAAACAAAAAAACAATTAACAAAACAACAAAAAATTGACCTGTCAAGACTGGGTACTGGTGTCCGTGTTGAGATAGCAAAACTGGAAAAAGAGGGCGCGTTAAACGATCCCCTCCGCATGGCTTACTTCTGGTTTTATTTCAACCTCTGTACAACTGATATTCTTAGGAGGGCAAAATGAACCAAGAACACTACAAAAAAGACGAAATCAAAGAACACTTTGACGACTTCCTAGAAGATCACGACAAAGAATGGATAGAAGAAAACATTGACGATATCCATCACTACGCCTTCAATGAGGATTATTACATCATTGGTTATTATCAAGCGCGGGTGTGGTGCGGTGATGAGGTGTTTAATATTATTGAAACCATACGAGAATATGAAGAGTCTAGTTTTGGTGAAGTTACTACAGATTTTTCAGACGCTGAGAAAGTGGTAAACATGTATACCTACATTGTAGGTGAACAAGTGGTTCATGACTGGCTAGAAACTAGATAATTAATTTTTCCTGTGGTCGCCTCTCTGTAATAGGGGGGGCGATTTTTTTTGTCCGTGTTCCGCTGTCCGCCTGTCGCCCTTGCATGATACTTGTCACCCTTGCATGATACTTGTCGCCCTGGCATGACACTTGTATGATAGATAAACCCTTGTATATCAATAACTTACAGGCCAAAGAACTTGCAAAAGTATGGGAAATATGCTATATTTAACCCACATATTAATTAAACAGGAGAACAAATATGTTAATAACAGAAGAAAACATCAACAGAGCAAGACTGCTCACACTACGCACAGCCCTTAAACTGGAAGTGCTAGGCCTTAAAAGAGGGGGGCGTTCAGCTTATGTAATATTAAAAGATGAACTTGGCCTTAAAGGCTCAAGGGAAAGCGTACTACAACAAGTAGAGCGATACCTTGAAATGGTAGAAGAGCAGTCTATGTTGATTGATCAAGGCTTAAGCGAATAAGCCTCTTCACCCTTTCCCCTGACCTACAACAAGTAGGTCAGGGGATTTTTTTGCCTGTCGCCCTGACATGACGCCCGCCTGTCGCCCTTGCATGATACTTGCTACCCTTGCATGACAGGGAAAACCAGTACGATCCGTTGCAGCTGCACCCGCAGAAATAATCGACACATGGGACATGTCCCATGCTATAATAGGTACTCATTTAATCAAAACAGGAGAATTAAAATGACAATAAAAATAATGGATCTTAACTATAGAATAAGAGTACAAACCTTAGAGGAAGACATGGTTATCTCTATAAGTGAGCTGGATCCAAAGCTCTTCACAGATAGAGACTGGCAAGCACTACACAATGCGATCCGTCATTACATTGATAGAGTTGAATGCGATATATGTGGAGGAGACATAGCTCCAGAGCTAACTCCTGAAGGACAGGTTTACTGGACACAAGGACACGATGCTCACCCTGTTGTTGACGGTCGGTCTTGTGAAACATGTCACACGACGAAAGTTCTTCCAGCCCGTCTCAGCTGAGAACTAGCCCGATCCCCGATCTACAGCTGTAGGTCGGGGATTTTTTTCGCCCGCTCGCCCCGATCCGCTCGCCGCCCTTGCATGACACTTGCTACCCTTGCATGACAGGCAGAGGAGAGAGAGTGATTGACAGTTATGGGATTGTTGGTATATAATGGGCCTTCATTTAATAAATACAGGAGAATGAAAATGAAGAGTCTTTATTCAGAAGAACTAAGGGACTATGATAATCTACAGCTTATTCATGAAGTGCTGGGAAAACAACGAATAAGAACATTGGAAGGTAAGACAATGACCTTAGCCGAATGGCGTTTAAAAAACGGTGAACCTAAGAAATTTAAAAGGGGTGGGGCATGAACATAGTTAATACTTATATCTTGGTTCTGGCCACTGGCGGCGCGATAGGCCTACCTTATGTTGCTTACACTCTATATAGACAGACCGATGTGATAATGATGGTCCTATTGACCGCCCTTCTCGCTGTGCTTTGTATGCTTGTCTCTATTGTTATATTGTTTGTATGACGCGCCTGATTATCGGGCTTGTTATCTTCACAATCTTCTATCTAATCCCTATACTCGCGAGGGTATAGGGGGCGCTTGTTCCGCGTTCTCCTGTAAATTACAAGGGACAAGCGCTTGACACATGTATGGGATCTATGGTATATTGGTGGTTCATTTAATAAATACAGGAGAATTAAAATGAACCAATTAGAATTAAACCTAGACCCAACAAGGAAACTACCCTTCGGTTGTAAAGTAATAGACAAAGAACCAAAGGAAGTAGCTAATCCCTATTCAGGTGAAACAGTCCTACTTGAGCCCGATGCGATAGCAGTCTATGACACAATCAAAGGAGCAGAATTGTTTGAGCAATATGATCTAGTTCGTAAAGGATTGGATTGGTTCAAGGAACATGAACCAAAGGCTTACATGGTTTTGTTAGACTAACTGACTAGCCCTAAGCCCCCACATCTATCAAGGTGTGGGGGCTTTTCTTATGCCTGCCTGCCGCCCCTGCATGACACTTGCTACCCTTGCATTACATACAGCAAAAAAGGCCCAAAAATCAAGGATTTGACACTTATGGGACACATGGTATAATAGGGTTTCAATCAATAACAGGAGAACGAAATGGAAACGAAAATTCCAGAAATTCCAAACTACAAACTTCGACCATTCAAACAGGCATTTCGCAATGCTTGGGCCAGGGGTGCTATAGAGGAGGGTGAGTCGTGGATGTATATTTACAGCGACAACGAGTTCGACCACTTCAAGCACAACATCTATCGTTGGACCAAAGTTCCTTACTGACGGGCCTTTCGACCCCCGCACTTTTTCGGAGGTGCGGGGGTTTTTTTCGTCTGTTTTTGGCCCTTTCGCTCGCCGCCCCTGCATGACACGCCATAACACAATAGGACTGCGTCACTACTTGACGCATGTATGGGATCTATGGTATATTGGTGATTCATTTAATAAATACAGGAGAATTAAAATGAACAAAACTGAAACAACTATAAAATCATTATTAAGAACGCTTTTAGAAAAGTCTGAGAAGGAAGGACTAAAGTTCAGATTCAATATGCAAATTGTAGAGGATTGGGGAGCATACCTGAAAAAAGAGAATGGGGATATGACATAGATCAACTCATTGAAGATTTGC
>JGI24006J15134_10002050_pt1 | contig 11315 bp, 5 predicted proteins | sample LinPmetageLP53_FD_15134 | JGI IMG/M metagenome (IMG submission 15134) | reverse complement strand
CAGAGTTTGAACATGACGCAGTTATTGCTGAACAGTTAGAAGCGGCGTTGCTTTCTTCTATTCAGCAGCAAGCTTCAGAAGGTGCTATCCCTCCAGCAGATCTGGCTCGCATAATGAGTCTTGTAGCTAACAATCAGAAAGAGTTAGCTGAAGCTGTGGAGCAAGTCCAGAAAGAAGCGCAAGAACGTCAAGCTAAACAAGTTGAAGCTATGTCAGCGGAAGCTATGCCAGGATTGGCGCAACCAGGAATGGGTGCTGAAGCTATGGCCGCCGGTGCTAATGCGGAAGCAGAAGCGGCACCTGATTTGGGTGCGTTACTAGGAGCGTTGTAAATGCCACGTAAAGGTGCAGGCCAAAAGATCCAAACAACTAAAGGACAAGGTTATGGTGAAGCTAAAGCACAAGAAGAAGCTCAACGACAAGTGCCTTTGCCTCAAATGCCTAGTGCGGCTAAAGCTGCACCGGGGCAAGCAGCGCTAAACAGAAACAGTGAACGTCCCAATGAAACTGTGATGGCTTCACCAATGGGGCCACCTCCTCGCGCTATGGAAGGAGTGTCAAACGAGTCTTTGTATGCTCAGCTACCTATGTTGGAAAGTATTGCTTCCCAACCTGGGGCGTCTGCTCAAACTAAAGCTTTTGTTCGTCAGCTTCGGCTAGTCGCTATGCGTAACGGAGTTGAAGCATGAGTTTCATGAGTCGTGTCGGCGGCATCATTGGCGGGTTCACTAACCTTGGCGGAGAGATCGTAGAAACTGTATGGGATACAGCAAGGTCTGTTGTCACCCCTGACGAGTATGAAGGAGTCGGAGATACTATTTTAGGTATTGTTCAAGACAACCTTATTAGCGGAGTTATGCAAGCGGCGTTTGGTGAAGGTAGTGCTTTAGAGCAAACAGTAGGTGTTATCCCTGGGGCGGTACGGGCACCTATAGCTACATTCACTAACGAAGTATTAGGTAAAGTAGATGCTTGGCAAGACGCTTACATCGAACGTCCTTTAAGTGCAGCAGTCATGGGTTTCAATGTTGCTACTCAATCAGGGTTAGCTGGGTTTTTAGATGGGGACACTTATAGGACTGCTTGGCAGATAGCCAATGAAGGTTTGCCTGAAGGCGAATATGATCTTTCCAAGATCCCTGAGAATCAACAAGAATTGTTTACTAAAGAATTGAGTTTAGGTAGAGCTATAGCTTTCGCTATGATGGGGACTGATACTTTGAATCCTCATGCGGCTGCTGAAGCTGCTCAGTCTTCTACGTTTAATCTTATTTCTGGTTCTTTCGATTTAGCTGAAACGATTTTGTTAGACCCACTCTTGTTTGCGGGTAAGCCTATAAGGGCGGCTCGTTTAGGGAAGTTAACTATTGGCGGAGTCACAGATGTTGCTAAAGGCGTTAAACGTGCTGACGCTGTTCTAGCTCCTACTCGTGCATTGCTTAAAATAGAACGTCGTACTGGGCCATTAGGAAACAAAAAACTTGGTTGGACTAACAAGCTAGACGCTACAGAAATAGCTAACTTCACGACTCGTCGAGCAAAACAAGTTATTGACAATCCTAACTGGAGTAAACTTAACGACGCTATTGAAGCTTTGCCTTCTAGCGAAACTATGAGACAGTTAACTAATACTGCGGGCAAAGGACTAAGCACTTTCGAAAAGAGTGCGTTGGTTAGTCGCCGTGCTGGCGAGATTATGGATTTGCTTGGGAAACAGAAAAAAGGAAAGACAGCAGGCATCACTCAAGAAACAGCGATGATGTTAGCTCAAGCTACAAACCCTGTGATGAGGTCTAACCATTATAGATACGCTATGGGGGATCAGACAGTTATGGTTAGCGCTTTGGAAGCAGCAACTAAGCAGTCAAATGCGTTGTTAGGCAAAGCCGGTGTTCTCGATCAAATAGATAATTTAGAAAAGGGAATTCTGTTAACGAGAAACCAATTAAAAGAAGCTGCTGATAAACACCGTCAAAAACCTAAATCCCCAGATGATGTTGATGGGATTGTTGAAGATAAAGGTTTTGATAGTCCTTTAGTTGAAGAACTTAATAATGCTGTAAGCCAACGTCGTGCTTTGATCAAAGAAGTCCAAGAAGTTGTGGACGTGTTGGGTGAAGGTCCTGAACAATTTGATTTTGGGTTTATCCTTGATTTGAAAACTCGTTTTAGTGACGCTCAAATAGATAACCTTGCAGCTAAAAAAAATGGGGCTTACGGAAACGATTTAGCTCGGTTCTTGGCAGACAACAGTCCTGAAACTTCGGCTTTGATAGACGCAGCTACAGATCGTTGGTTGCTTGACGGTGCAGATTATGTCCGAGGGGGCAGAGAGATCTTAGAAATAATTGATCCTGGAGGAAGTGGGGTTCTTGGGAAGGAAGGGGTACAAGCGTTGCAAGGAGTGCTAGCTGAAAGAGCTGCCCTGGATCGCAAAATTCGTGTCCCATTAGCTAACAAAGCAAAATTCTCTCAAACTGGTGTAGCTGCAAAAGTATTCGAAACTGCTTCAAAAGCTTTGCCTGGTAGAAGAATAGTAGAATATTATAGCGAGAATACAAGTCAACGCTACTTCGACACAAATGATGCGCTTCAATCTGGCAATCAATTTGAGCGAATGATTAGAGATCTAAAACGATTCGACAACAATGACATTTTGTCTCCAGAAGAAGCCGATCGTTATTTGGGTCAATGGTCAATGCTGGAAGGTAGCACCCAACGTCTCAATATGTTTGAGACTCTTATAGGGGAAGTAAACAATCGTATCGCCGCTTTTGTAGGCGAGGGGAATACAGCTACGCAAGAAAAACTTTTGAATCATTTAACCGAAAACTATAATGCAGCCAATTTTACTTTTTCAAGGTCTAGACCTGAAGGTGGAAGATTTGGTGGTAGTGATAGAGCTAGGTTAAGTTTCCAAGATGGAGACAAAGTAGTGAACATTGTTTCTCCGTTGACACAAAGACAATTAGCTACAAGCCGTGTTCTCCCTCGTTACGATTTAGTAAAAGAAGCTCTCGATAATGTTACCGGTAACCGTCGGTTTAACAGGGTGCGTGATAGAGCAGGCAAACTTTTAGGTGACAACAGTGTAGTGAATCTTAAAGCTGTAGGTCGAGCCGGTTCAGATTCGGCAGAAGCTATTATGAGAGTGTGGCGTCCTGCCGTTCTTTTGCGCCCAGCGTGGCCGTTAAGAGTGGTAGGAGATGAAGCTTTACGTGTTGCTTCTGTTATTGGTGGCCTCAATTTGCTTAGAGGTATGTCTTCTGGTTTTTCAGATTACAGAGTCGAGTTGATGCGCCGTAAAGGTATTGATGTAGAATCAGGGTTTATTGCTAAGCTTAAAGACGAGCTAGGCGAAGAAGCAAAAGATTTAATTGACGAGTTTGAGATTTATGATGCTTACCGTCAGCAAATAAAATTTAAAGGGAACCTTGAGGAAGCAGACAGGGTTCTTTCTAAACGGTACGAAAAAGAATTGCTTAGTCAATGGCAAACGTCTAAACGTATTAAAGGTATAGCCGCACGAAGCGCTTTAGGGTTCGCGACTTTAGGTCCTATTGGGGCTTTGGGTGGGGCTGTTGTCGGAGCGATAAGTCAAGGTTCTACTGCCCGTAAGCTTGCTCAACGTGAGTTGGGGGAGATGACTGCGGAAGGTCTTCAAAGAAGTGCAACCGGATTATTTAATGAGGCTACTGAAATTTACAAAAGAGTAAGCGTAATTGGTACTGCGGATGAAGTCGCAGCGGCTGCTAAGCAGGTTAAAGATTTGAGATTCGCTGCTGATCTTTTGTTGGCTAAAGAAGCCAAACTAAAAGAAGTTATGAAAGTCTTAAGGCTTGATCCAGATTCAAAAGAGTATCAAGCTTTAGTGGCAGCGCAATCAGCGGGAGTTCGCCTTCAACAAGCTGGGCGTCAACCTACAATGATTGGCGGAGTGCTTGTCCGCAATGCAATAGGCGATAACAATTTTAGTGCAAACGCTATACAAGGACGTGTTAGCGCAGACCGTTCTACTTCTAAACTGGTCCAAGGAGCTTCTCGTAAATCTAAAAACGAAATAGATTCTGATTTCTGGGAACAAATTTCTTTAGATCAGGGAGAAGATTTTGTACGGGCGTGGGATTCGACGACTAATAAACAATGGAAAGCAGGGCCAGGAGATCCGCATGTCAACGATTATTTAGAAGTTGTTTGGTCTACTGCCCATAGCAATCCTGGTGATTACAAGTATGCTTTGACAGAGTTTCTTCAGAAAAAACAATCGGGCCGTAAAACTTTAGAAGATCTGGAGATCCCTAATTCAGGTCCTGAGTTTGATGCTTTTGTTGAAGCTGTTTATCAGACACAGAATCAGATCATGCCACAATTTTTGGGCGATAACAAAATTGATGATTTTAACGGAATAAGAAATAGTTTAGGTGATCGTAGAGCTGATGACGTTAAATGGGAAGACGTTAAAGTAATCCGCGATGGTATGGAAAAAGATACTTTGATCAGTATCGATAACGATAATTATATGAACTTGACAATAGGGCAACAAGCTAGAGGTGTTACTCCTAATTGGCAGGGTAGCAAAAAACTTATGGAGTTCACGAACAATGCGTTCACTGTCCTGGCTTCTTTGCCTACAGACAATCTGAGTAGGTTGCCTTATTTCCGTGCTTCGTTTGACGAAGAGATGGCTCGTAAACTCTCTGCATATGTTGACCCTGAAACTGGGGGATACATTTTCGAAGGCGATCAATTACAAAAAATAATTGACAAATTAGAAAAAGGTGCAAGAAATAAAGCTTTAGGTGATGTCCGTTATCTGTTGTACGATCTTACTGAATCTACTCGGATGCAAGAATCGTTGTCTAACATGATGCCATTCCTTGGTGCGTGGCAAGAAGTTATCACTCGTTGGGCGGGTATCGCTAAAGAAAACCCAGCTTATGTTTCTAGAGTCTTAGATAACTTTAACTCTATTCCTACTGCTGAAGATGAAGAAGGCAACCGTTGGATGATCCTTCGTATGCCAGGTCTTGAAAAGATTGGCGGCGGCGGCGCTTTGTTGAAACCGTTCGTTGGCAAAAACCTTTCTTTCAGCAAAGACGCTATGTCAATGTTGTCTTCAGGCGGTCCAGGGTTTGGTCCTTTAATAACTATTCCTTTAGCCGAGATAGCTTTAGTGGAACCTTCTTTAGAAGAAGCTGTCGAGTTTATGTGGCCGTATGGTTTGCCTCAGGGAGACAACCAGTTCTCTAGAGTCATTGGTCAGCTTTCTCCTGCGTGGGCTAAAAGAGCTAAAGGTGCGTTAGCTGGTAGTGACGAACTTGATCGGCTTGCTTTGACTGTGGCTCGTGATCGTATCACTGCTTTGAAGATGCAAGAGCCTACTTCGGATGACGAAAGATTTGAAACTCTGTATGAGCAGATGATTTCTACTGAAGAGTCAAGAAACGAAATGATGAGAGATATCAAAGAGGATGCTCAGGCTTTGTTGAAAGCTCGTGCGTTTGCTTCGATGATTCTTCCTACCACGATGAAAGTAGATTCTCCTTACTCGTTCTATTTAGAGCAATGGCGGGCGATGAGCAAAGAAGATCCTTTGTTGGCGGATGAACGTTTTATTAGTGAGTATGGTTCAGAGTTCCTTGCGATTATACAAAGAACAAGCAAAACGAAAAACGGTGTTAGTCCAACTATTGAAAGTTGGGACAATTTCCAAAAGTATTTGCCTTTGATTGAGGCTTACCCGGAAATTGGTGGATTGGTTACAGCGACTATAGGTAGTGATGAAGCTCAACGCTTTAACGTTGCTGTTTATCGTCGTCAGCAGTCTTCTGCTCTTTCTCCAGGTTCTCCAGAGAAACAACGTGAACGAGTTCCTTTAGAAGATTTTATTGAAGCTCCAGATATTAAGCAAGGGTGGGAAGAGTATAGGGAGATTATAAATATAAGAAATGCAGAGTTGGAGGCACGTAAAGAACAGGAAGCTTCTGGTTCCTTGAATGCTTCTAGCAACGCAGACGTGAAACAGTGGTATTCGTTTAAGATGGAACAGTTGCAAGCTGCTCATCCAGGTTGGTGGCAAGCGTTTAATGTTACTGACAAGTTAAAAGATCAAAAAAAGTTTGATGCTTTAAGGGCTGTTGTCCAAGACGAAACGTTGGTGCAGCGTCCAGACATTCAGCAACTTAAAAACTATTTAGATGAGCGTCAAATAGCTATAGACGAATTAGCTGCGAGGAAAGCCGCAGGTGGTTCTGATTCTTTGACTTCTCAAGCTAACAGTGATGTTTATGAGTGGTGGGAATGGACTCGTTTGCAGTATCGAAACGAAGACGACTTTATCGACATTTTCGATCGTTATCTCAGTAGAGACAATGTAGATGTCCTAACTTGGAGGACGAATTAATATGGCTGGTGGACTTACTAATGCGTTCAAAGAACAAGAAGCTGTTTCTTTGAATGAAGGCATGGGTATGCAAGGGATACTCCAAATGATGGCTTCTTCTCAAGGGCGCAGTGATCCTATCATTGGTCAAGAAGATGTGTTGCGTGGCAATGTATCTCGTGGCGGTGATCCTTCTGATCGTTTTATTGACAATACTACAAAGCCTCCGGCGAGCATTACAGCAAGTTCTTTTATTGAAGAGTTTGCAACATTGGATATAGAAGAGCAGGAAGCTTATGCTGAAGCTATGTTCGCAGCGGGTTATGGAGACAATTTGGCGATTGAAGATTTGGACGATATTTATGATCCTTATTTTATTTCTCAAATGTTAACTAACGGTATAACTCGTGCTAAGGAATCTTTTAAGATTGGTCGGCAGAATCTGCCTAACTATGAAGGGGCGCTTTCAGAGTTTGAAGATGTTTCTCTTGACGATGTTTTATCTAAGTTGGGAGAACGTAAACCTGAGGTTCGTTATATAGATAAGTTGAAGTTGAAAGATACGGCTCAAGCCTATTTCAATAATGAGTTGGGGCGTCAGGCTGACGGTGCGGAGTTGAAATCTTTTATTGCTGGGATTCATGCTGCTCAGAAAGAAGGTATGAGTGGGCAGGAGTTAGATGTGGGTTCTCGTGCGAGGGAGTTTGCTCGTCAGGCTGATCCTACTCGTGCTCAGGGTATGGAGTATTCGAATGCTGCTGCGTTGGCTATGTCTGCGTTAGGAATGAAATAATGGCTAATGAATATAAAGAGATTGAATACGATTTAGGCGAAGCTATAAAACGTGTAGAACAACAACTGCGCGACATGGGTGTTTCCGATTCAAGTGTTTACGGTGTAACTGAATCAGATCCTGTCACCGGCATCATAATAAAAGATCTTAACGCTAAACTTGCGGAGCTTAGAACACTTTCTCCAGATCTTAAATATAGTGTAAACGAAAAAGAACAAGGAGAGAACCCTACATTTTTGGGGGTCGAAGGTTATACAGAATTCAATAATCTTGGGACTCAACAGTGGGGAAAGTTAATTCCTCAAGGATCATCGTTAAGTTCTTACACTCCCATAGAAGCTGCTCAGGAAAGTTTTGATAAATCTCTTGAGTATGGTAATGACGCTGAGCGTGCTCTTAAATATTTAAGAGCTAATCTGATAGGGGCGGAGCAAAGAGGCGAAACACCGAAGACGGGAAGCAACATTCGTTGGGAAGGCAAGTCTTTAGGCGCTACGCAGCTTATTGAATTAATCGAAAAAAAGTTTAATGTAGATTTAGGCACTATTGATGTTGATAAGCATGTCGAAGGGACTGAATGGACTGAGATCACTGATCTGCTTGTAGATCAAGCTGCTTTCGCATTTAACGTTGGTGACAAGGCTAGAAGCTATATTGTCAGAACAGAAAAAGCTGAAGTAGAGTTTGACAAATTAGCAACTCAAGCTTTTGATCTTACTGAAAGTTTGTCTCCTGGAATTTCTGACGGTGACACAAAAATAGATCCAGAGTTTTTTTCGCAGCAGCAAGCTGATAAGAGATTAGGAAGGCTAACTGAAGTCGTAGAGTTTTTAGGTGACGAAGCTTTAGCTGAGATTTCAGAGCTTGATCCTACTGGACCTGCCGGGCTTTTGGTAGACGGGGCTGCTCAGTGGGCGGAGAATCCTGAGAATCCTCGTAATTCAGGGCTAGTTTCTTCTAGGGAAATTGAGGCTGAGGAAGAAGCTGTTCCTGTAATAGGGGAGCCAAGAATCGAAGATGCGGAGATAGCTGCCCTTCCGCAACCAGACGTATCTGTCGAAGAAGAAGCGTTCTTAGGCGCTGAGATCTTAGGAGAAACACCTCTCACCCAAGCCGAAATGGACGCTGACCGTCTCGCAAATGCGGATGCTTTCGCTGCGGCTGATGCTTCGATGCTTCCTGAGCTTAGCGAAGTTGGCGGTGGCCCAAGTACTATTCCTGCTGGAGATGGTGTGCCAGGTGGTGGACTGTCTACTCCAGAAGGTTTCACTGATCAACTAGACGCTATCGGAGACAGCTTCGACGTAGCAGCACAATTCGGTTACCGTTTCTTCTTCTTCAAACCAGGCACAGATGAGCCTCGCGAAGACATGATGATCAGTGACCAAGTGATCTTGGATCGATTGGGTTTAGACGAACCTATCAACGTTCTCGAATACATTAAAGTTAAAGGATTAACAAACCCTCGCGAGATCCAGGCGGCCTTTGCAGAAACGCAATGGTTCAAAGATACTAATGAAACGATGCAAGCGTTTGATTTAGAGTGGGACGCTGCTGCTGCTAGCGGTGCGTTGAATGACGACTTTACTTTGCGTCGTAGGGAAATAGTTAAAACGGAACTTGACTACATTTCGAGTCAGCTTGAAGCTTTAGGTTTGTCGGATGAGATGACTGAGGAGCAGCAGTTGTCTTTAGCTAAGACAGCTAAGCGTACAGGTATGTCGTTGCAGGACATTCGTCAAACGTTGTCTTCAGTGGAAACAGATTATCTGGACTTTGCTAGTTTCACGGGTGCTGATGGTGCTGGTACAGGTTTGTTGGGGACTTATGAGACTTCTATTAAGAACATGGCTTCGCAATATATGATTGGTGTTGATGAGGAAGCTTTGGATGCTTATGTGATGGGTGTTTATCAGTCGGATAATCCTGAACAGAATTTGTTGTTGTTGAGGGAGCAGTTAGCGGAGACGGCTAAGTCAAGGTTCCCTACGTTGGGTGGTTTGATTGATCGGGGTATGACTCCTGCCCAGTATTTCGCTCCGTATTCTTCTAAGGCTTCGGCTTTGTTGGAGCGTCCTGTCGATTTTATGGGTGCTGATGAGGGGTTGTTTAATCAGATAGCGTCGGGTATGCCTGACAATGAGACTGGGAGTAGGACTATGACGTTTACGGAGTCTAATGAGTTGATTCGTGGTACTGCGGAGTGGCAGACTACTAAGAATGCTAATGATGAGGCTCGTACTATTGCCGATGATGTTGGTCGGATGTTTGGATTTGTGGCGTAATGGTTAATTATGTTCCAGAAGAGATAGCTGCAAATATAGCGGGGAAGTCTAAGTCTCAGATAGCTGCTGCTGCTAAGGCTGCTAAAGCTAAGGCTGCTGCTAAAGCTGAGGCTGCTGCTGCTGCTAAGGCTGCTGCTGCTGCTAAGGCTGCTGCTGCTGAGGCTGGTTTTACTGGTAGTGAAGCATCTCAAGTAGTTCCTGGTGATCAGGCTACAGATGCTAGTGGCAACACATTGTATGTTCAAGATCCTGAGACAGGAGGGTGGTACAATAATAGTGCATTTGTGCCCCCCTACGTTAAACCAGTCAAACCTTCTGACGCTGATACCGCTGAAGGTAAATATAGTACTAGCACTGACGCAGAAGGCAACACTGTATGGACTGTTAACCCAGATTATGAGGCACCTAACAAACCTTCAAAAAGATCTGAAGCCCAGATAGCTGCGGATGCCAAAGCATCAGCGGCTGCTTTGCTGCGTGGGGAAAACGCTGCTTTAGCTACAGGAAACGCAAGAGATACTTTAGGCGCTTTGTTTCGTCAAATGTTTGGCAACGACCCTAAATTCGCACCAGATATCAAACTTTTAACTAACCAGTTAGAAGGGTTGATGATCAAAGGAGCTTCTTCTTTAGAGATAACTCAAGAGATCCGTCAATCGGATTCTTATGACAAACGTTTCCCAGGAATGGATTTGCGTGCAGCGGCAGGAATGTCCGCTATTAGCGAAGCCGAGTACATAACTTTAGAAGATAACTACCGTAACACTATGCGAACGTCAGGGTTGAGTAAGGAGTTCGCAGATAACGATGCTCTTTACGCTGGTCTTATAGCTGGGGATGTTTCTGCGGCTGAATTACAGACACGGGTAGCGTTGGCGGAGACAGCGGCTAATGGTGCTGATCCAGCTATTTTAGCGCAAATAGAACAGTTCTACCCTGAGATGCTAGAAGGCAACCGTCTAGTCGAGTATTATCTTGACCCCGAAGGAGCCGTCAATCTTTACGAAGAAGAACGTAGACAGCGAGCGGCAGGTCTATCCGTCGCCACATTGCGTTCAGTAGGTCAAGGTTTAGATGTGGGAATGGCTGAAGCTTTGGAAAGAGAAAACATTCAAAGCCGTGAAATCCAGTCACGTTTAGGTCAGCGTAGAGGTCTAACGGATCGTCTCCTCGGAGAAGAAACTGCGTTGACTGCAAGCGAGTTGGCTTCAGGCGAGTTCGGTTTAGAAGCAGAACAAGCAACCAAGTTGCGTCGTCGTCGCGAAGAACGAGTCGCCGGATTCAGTGGACGTGGTGGGGCTTTGACAAACAATTCTGGCATCCAAGGTTTAGGTACTGCCAACTAACCCTTGCATTTAGCAGTAAATGTGGATATAGTAAATTCTGTTGATTGGCCCCGTATGGGAGAGCTACCAACAAACCTCCATCAAGGTACCACCGCTTTGATGCGTACAGGACAGGTGAGCACAAATGGCAACCAGTAACTCCGTCGATATTGACGAATCAGAAGCTGATGTCCAAACCGAATCGAAACCGAATTGGCGTAGGGAACTCGAAGGTCGAGCAACTAGCGCTGAGACAGAACTCGCTTCTTACAAGAGGCGTGATGCTTTCCGATCAGCAGGACTAGATCCTGATGATGCTAAGGTTAGCTACTTTGTTAAAGGATACGAAGGCGAGCTTGATCCCCAATCTATTGCAGCGGAAGCTACAGCAGCAGGGTTTCTTGGAGGTAGTAATACTTCGTCACCTGAAGATTCTCGGTATAATGCAGAGCTAGCAGCAGAGCAACGAATTGCTTTGGCTGGCGAAGGCGGAGATCCGGTTAGCAACCCTGACCTAGACGCTAAGATTA
>JGI24006J15134_10002049_pt1 | contig 11315 bp, 5 predicted proteins | sample LinPmetageLP53_FD_15134 | JGI IMG/M metagenome (IMG submission 15134) | reverse complement strand
AGTGAGAGAGATTATAGGTCATCTACAAAGAATGGAAGATAAAATGGATAGGTTTATAGAAAGGAATAGGAGTTAATTATGGCTAGATTATCAGATTTACAAATGGGCGTAGGGGGTAAAGTACGTAAAGTTAAAAAAAGATTTCAAGAAGGAGGAAATACTACACAAAATCTACCTACTACTACGGGAGGAGCAGGCACTTCTAATGTACAACAAACAGGTGAAGTTACAGGATTTCCTAGTACTGCTGTTACAGACACTACGGAAGCAAATGTTACAGATACGCCTAGAACAAGACCTATTAGTGGAGTACTACCAAGTCAAAAAGTAGGATTAACTGAAGGAGAAACATTTACACCAAGTACTACTACTGTTGCAACTAATGAATTACTTAATTTTGGGCAAGACAATATGGCCCAGCTGCCTACAACTCCTACTGTGAACAGCACAGGTGCAGTTGTTTCGGATGTTTCTAGCCCTACTATAACTGCTGCTAATACATACTCTGCCTATACACAACAAAACACACCACAGGCTGCTGCTGCACAAGGTACTGTGTCTTCCTCTTCACTTATAGGAGACCCTACAGAGTTTGCAAAAACAGCTGCTGTAGAGGGTACAATTTCTAATGAATCTATTGTGTCTACGGTCACAGGAGAAGTTTCTAATTTAGGAACCGTAAAAGGACAGATTGAATCTTTGTACGCTGCTATGGAAAGTGGTGAAACTTTACCGGCATGGGCCGCTCCTGCTGTACGTAAAGTAAATGCAATTATGCAACAAAGAGGTTTAGGTGCTTCTTCAATGGCTGCAGCTGCAATTACACAATCTATTTATGAATCTGCTATACCTATTGCTGCACAGGATGCTAAAGTACATGCCACTATGGATTTACAAAATTTAAATAACGAACAGCAATCTACTTTACAAAATGCTATGACTTACGCAGCGATGGACAAAGCAAATATGAGTGCTAGATTACAGGCTGCTGTAGATAATGCAAAAGCATTTTTGACTATTGATGTAAAAGAAATGGATAACCAGCAGCGTATGAACGAAATAAACCAACAGACTAATGTACAAAAAATGTTATCTGATGTTGCACAAGAGAATGCTTCTAGACAGTTTAATGCTAAATCTCAAACACAAGTAGATGAGTTTTTTGCAGAATTAAATGTGCAAATAGGAAATGCAAACGCTAACAGGCAGGCATCTATAGCACAGGTAAATAGTGATCAGTCAAACGCCATGCAAAGATTTAGTGCTCAAATGCAAGATAGTAGAGATAAATTTAATACAAATATGTCATCTACAATAGCACAATCAAATGCACAATGGAGAAGAGAAGTTAATACTAGGGATTCAGCTTTGCAAAACGAATCAAATAGAACAAACGCACAGAATTTGTTAGGTTTAACAGCACAGGCACAGGCTAATTTATGGCAGAGATACAGAGACGAGGCTACTTGGGTTATGCAATCTACAGAGAGTGCATTACAAAGAGCACATCAATCTGCAATGATTGCACAAGAAGCTGAAATAAATACAGAGTTTTATGATAAACAATTTAAAGATTCTATGGCTGTGTCTGCAGGAACAGCTGCTTATAATCTATTGAGTGATTATCGTCTGAAAGAAAACATTATCTGGGTTGGTGTATCTTCATCCGGATTAAATGTGTACGAATGGAATTATATCTGGGACAGCAACCATCGTTATAGAGGCGTGATGGCTCAAGAATTGTTAATTACAAAACCAATGGCTGTTCTTAGAAATAAATTAACAGGTTATTTAAGTGTTTTATATAATTTAATTGATGTAAAAATGGAGAGGATATAAAAAATGAGTTTAAGAAAAAGCCTACACTCTGTGTTAAAAGAAAATGGTCAGCATTATAGTACGGATAAAGAAATATTATTACGTATTATGAAAGGTGATTACGAAACTTTATTAGATGATGTTGAAATGATTAGCGATGTTAAAGGACAGCCACCTAAAATAGACATGAAAAAAATAGATCAAGAAGGTTTTATGAGTGATGAACTTCCTAAGTTTGGAGTAGGAGGATTTATTAAGAGTTTTTTTAGTGGTAGCAACCCAAGTCAATATGCCGGAGGGCCTAAAGGAGGGTTGAACGTGATGAAATATATAGGAGCTCAACAAAATCAAAACAGAGGTATAAGTGGTATTTGGAACTCTTTTAAAAACAGTAAACTAGGTAGTAGAGTAGTGGGAAGCTACAATACGTTGACTAAAAAAGGCGGAGTAGGAGATTTTGTAGGAGGGTTGATAGATAAGGTAAAGGGTAATCTTCCGGGAGGTAAAAAGGGCGACCCGGGTTACGTTCCAGATAAAGATGTTAGATTTGATCCTATGAAAATAGGCGGAATGAATTTAAGTAAAAGACAAGCTGCTGGGCATACAGTTAAAGCAGCTGGCATACCGCCTCAGCTAAGAGGTAAATTTGTACAGACAGCATTAGCAAATACGCAGAGACCTCAATATAATCGAGCTGCTCCTAGTAATTTAGCAGGCTGGACTCTTACAGCTCTTAATAGCCCTACCTATACAGGTACAAAAATAGGAATTGAAAAAGGGACTAGGGATGATTTGGGTGTTACTCCTATGCAAGCCCCTACAGTAAATCTTTTAAGTTAAGGAAACAAACATGAGATACGAACCACAAAAATTTAATGAAGAACTTTTTGATCAAGAAACTCCTGAAAAAGGTTCTATAGATAATCTTGATTCTTTTTCAGCCCCCATACCGGGACAGTCTCTTACAATGAGCCCCGGATCGCAATCGTTTGAAAAACCGTGGGTGTACACAGATCCAGATGAGTGTTTGGTATTTCTCATGGAAAAAATGGAAGATGACAGACAGTTAAAAGAAGAAAATTTACGTATACTTGCTGGCGGCACACCTGTAGAATACTTAGTTAATACTATTGCTTTTGCCGGGTTTACAGATGGGTTATGGTCTCCAGATACAGCCGAGCTTATTAAACCGGGACTTGCTTTATATTTTATTTTACAGGCACAGGAGGAAGATATTCCTATAGTTCTGTTCAATCCTGAACCTAAACAAGAAGGGGTTATGACAGATGAAGACGTAGTAAGCAATATGAAAACCCTAAACCCACAGGCACACGATGTGTTATCTGAAAGAGTGCAAGGTGCTGGTACGGAGCCTGAACTAGAAAGTTTTTTACAATCAATAGAAGCAGGAGAAAACAACGAGATGGCAAGTTTAGAAAGTGGTGAACAGGCTGAAATTCCAACAGAAATTTTAGGGGAGGGAATGATATGATACAAGGTATATTAAAAGCACTTGCAGGACAGGGTGGTGCGGCATTTACTAAGGGTGTGGCTGATGGTTACAATCAAGATGTAAAAGCTAAACAACTTCAAGAATATGAGTTAGCTAAAGAACTAGCTGATAAAGACCCGGAAGACCCTGACAAAACAAAACTTTTGTTTACTGTTGGTAGTGGGCCTCTTCAAGGTCAGGTTGTTAATATGCAAAATCCTAGTAAAGAAGTTTATTCAACAGCAGGAGAAAGAGCTCGTGATAGACTGTCTAAAATATTTACAATAACAACAGAGAATCAACCAGAAGGCATTTACAAGTGGAATGAAGGCGATTTAAAAGGCATTAACAATTGGACTGAATACCTCCACCAATATAGTGAAAAAAAAGCTATAAATAAACTCCTTATGACTACATCAGGTAACGTAGATTCTTTATTTAATATAGCCGGTAAAGGAACTTCTGGTAAAACCAATATTCCTAGTATTGATTATCCAAAACAAAATAAACTTTGGAATACTATGATTCCAATGATGTTAAAAAATAAATCAAAATATATATATCGAGATGAAAAAAATTTTATTAAGGCTATGGAGGAGAAACAAACAAATAAAGATAGTGATATAGTATTTGTGGACGCTTCAGGTGGAGGTTCTGGTTTTACTATGGATTCAGTAATGCCTAAAGTAAGATTACCAACTGGTAAATTTAATCCAAACGGATCACAAGTATTGGCCCCGGCTAGTGCAAAAGAATTCTACAGTTGGATTTTTGAGTATGGTCGTAACAAAGGTTTTATGGCTCAGGCAAATACTCAAGAAGAATTTAGAGATAAAACTTTAGCAAGTATTGTAAATATGGCTAGCCGAGGCAGAACTGCAGGCGGTTTAGAAGTTGGTCAAGATTTTAAAGTGACAGATTTTATACAACATTCTATGGTTTTTCAAAAGATATTTGCAGATGGGTTTGTCGATGTTGATTCCGGTCAGATAGCTCAATATAATAATTATGTGGAAAACCATGTAGATGGTAGTATTAAAGACAACCCAATGTTAATGATTGAATTATTAGGAACAGCTTTTAGTAAAAACTCTAGTATAAATGATAAATATTATGGCGATGACATAGAAGGCTTTGAAAAATTTGTAAAAACTGGATTACGAATTAAAGATGTAAGTCAGTATAAAAAGGCTATTTCTAATGTTACAAAACCTTTAGAAAGAGCTGGAGGAATGATAACCGCACTAGATAGTATGTCAAAAGACGATGAGTTTCCTTTAGGGGGCCCTTCAAAAATAGGTTTATTTTTTGATGCTTTAGGAGATATTCCTAAGATGTTTGGAACACTTCTTAAAGGAGACCTAGCAGGGTCTGAGATTTTTTCGTCTACACTGAATAGGTTAGACAGAAGTGAGTCGTTTGAACAACAAGGGTTTAATGTAGCATTACGAAAAGATCACGAGATGTTAAGTACAAATTTAAATAAAGCTGATGAAAAAGCTAAATCATCAGGAAAATCAGAAGATATAAATGCGGCTAAACTTGCAATTATGGAATATGATACATATCTATTAGCTTTTGAAATGGCTGCTGCTGTACAGGGAGGGGGCGATAGTAGAACCATATCTGATAAAGACGTTAGAATTATGCAGAAAGCGTTGATGTTAAAATTTTTTACAAGTGCCGATGCGTTTAGGGGTGTGTTAGTAAGAGTACAAGATGATCTGCAAAGATTAAGAGACAGGGCCGGAATAGTTGATAAAGTTATAGGTACACTTAATATACAGACAGCCAAGGCTTACGGTATTTTTGAAAGAGCAGGGTTATCCGATAAATATTTTACAACTTTAGCTAAAGATTATTATGATGGTGCATTAGGTGGATACCAAGCTGCAGGTGATAAAGTATCTAAAATAGATATAAGAACCGAGCCTTATATACCTAAAGCAGGTGATGAAACAACTTATAGCCAACCTAATAACACAGACCTATACACCGAGCAGCAAACAGCTAATATAATTAAGTTTCAAGGTCAGAATACTAAAGTAGATTATATGACTGTAGACAGCATACAGGCCGTGTCTAATCAAGATGTTATAAATGATGTGGCTAAGGTGTATTCTAATAACAGCCCGGAAATAGATCTGTATGCTAAAATGGAAAAAGATGACTATAAAACAATAAAAAAACTAGAAAAAATGGCATCTAATTTTAAGGGAGGAATTTCAGGAGGTTTTGACGAATACATAACAGGTTCTTTTGGTCTTAAGTCATTCACAGCACACGTATTAAAAGAAGGTTATAAAATGATGACAGATGCAAAGTATGAACCTAAAAAATACCAAGGAGAAAAATAACTATGGTAGACACATCTAAAATTCTTCCAAACGCCAAGACAATAATTATAGACGATCCAGCTAAAGCAGCAATAGATGCATCAAAGTATATTACAGACTTACCCGTGCCCGGTCTAGGTACAGAAAGAGGTATAGCTGTAGATACNAAAGAAACAAAAGCGGACACAATAAGAAAAGAACTATATAGAAAAGCTGCAACCCCTGATATTACTCCTACTGGAGAANATGTAGAAGAAGACGAAGGAGTAAGGCCCTACACAAAAAAAAGATTAGAAGAACNAGAAAAAGAAGATAAAAAGAAAGCGGGTTCATTTCTTTATGAAGACCCTGTGCTTGGAGTTGGTGTAAATCCAGATTCTCTTGTAGGAAAAACTGCAGCTAAGGCTGTTGATAGTTTTACAAAATTTATGGGGTATCGCCCTCTGTTAAAAAAGCATCACAATCTAGATGCTGATGGGTTTACAACAGCAGACGATATAGTTTTTACAAATGAAAAAGAAAGAGAAGAAACAAAACTACCTTCTGTAGTGATGGAAGAACAGATAAAAGCGTTAGGTTTAGGCGAAGGTTCAGACGTTGTAAGAGAAAGTCCTATTGCAAACAGATTATTTGAACCTAGTATAGAAGAGCCTGTAGAGGTAGATCCTAGTAGTTTGACTAGAGCCAACATTAAAAGAATAGCAGATTTACAAAAAAAAGCAGAGGCTAAAGAGCCATATAGAATAAATCAAAATTTATTTAGAATAAAAGAAAAAGGGGAGGACGGTTTCCCTGTATTTATATATAAAACAAGAACAGGTTTTGATCTTAAACTTACGTCTAGAACAGAAGAAGAGGTTAGGAAGAACGTAATAGAAATAGATAATTTTTTAAAAAGAAGTGGAGCAGAACAATTATCTGAAATAAATCCTATGAGAACAAGTTTTACTAGAGAAGTTTTTGAAGCTGAATTAGATCCTATGAGATTAATAAGTGCTGCTCAAAAAAATTTACAAAGGGAGTATAATAATAATGTAAATAATATGAATCTTATAACTGAAAAGTATGGTATAGATTTAAAGAGTGATGTGAAAAACCTGTTAGCAGCAGCGATAACAATAACGCAGGCTCCAGAAACTACCCTAGCACCAATAGCTAAATTTGGATATGCTCCGTCTATAGCAAATGTACTAGATACTATAGCATTTCCTTTGAATGGTTTGTTTACACAAATATTAGTAGATGCTGGTAACATGAACCAAAACGATGAGATAATAAGAAGTAGATTAGCAGGCGAAGACGATTATATTATAAATGTAAATCCTACATACAACACTTTGGGTCTGCCTACTAAAGCTAAGATAAATCCAAATGTTGCTGTACTTAAACTTGAAGAAGTACAAAACATGTTTAAAAACAGAAAAGACCCTAATGTAGCCGTAGGAATTGTTAGAGATTTTGTAGTAGGTAATGCAGTTGTATTAGGATTATCATACCCATTTAAAAAGGGAGCTATGATAGCTGCTAAAAAAATACACGATGTAGCTGTAAAAAGATTAGACGCTAAAGCAGCAGCAGGTAAACTGCCTATTAATTATGGACACGCAACCATCAGAAGAGAAATGGATTTTATTTTTAAACAAGAGCAAAAGAAAATGAAAGAAAGTTTTTTTGGAGCCGTAGGAAGGTGGGTTAAAAAAACAAAAGAAACTCAACAGTATGAATACGCAATCGCTCCAAAACTGTGGTTACAAGATGTAAAAAACCAAGAGTTGTGGTTTGCTACAGGAGCAAATGCTTTAACTTACAGTATTGATAAATTGTTTAGTAGACCTGCGGGAGAAGCAGGAGCTTTAGAAAATATGTTCACCGAAATGGGAGGGGGTATAATAGGTTTGACGACTGCGGGAACTGCGGGAGCTGATTTAAGAAATATAATAATCAGAGGAGTTAGGTACCCTATTGCTGGAAGTTTGTTTCTTGGGACTAAATTATTAGGAGCCCTTGGCACTGATGAATTTAAAGCAGGCACGTATAAAACAATGTTAAAACTATTTGATCCTAGAATAAGTCCTGATAGTTATAAAAATGATATAGAGTATAGAAATTTAACTAAAGATCAACAAAAAGTATTTGACAAGTTAGCAAAAAAGATAATTAAAAGAAGGGGTGATCTTGAAGGTGATGGTAGACAGTTTGCTGAACAGATGGACGGTAATTATAGATATATGGTGGCTTTAAAAGAACAATTTGATGAGGCAAATAAAGTATTACCAGAAGGACAAAAATTTAGTGATGAAAAAATAGCTCTTAGTATGGGTACTATGTTTCAAAGTTCATATATAAGAAGGATGGAAACGCACATAATTGCTCAGGCTGAAAAAAGGTTAGCAAAAGGCAATAAAAAAGACGCTTTAGAAATATTAGAGGCTATGGATGTTCTATCTAAACAAAAAGAAAAACTTGATGCTATACAACAAGATATATTAGGTAGGTTAAGTCTTGTGCCGGAAGGTGAAGCATTTGATGTTTTAAATAACTTTAAAAAAAGCTTTCAAGAATCCATAGATAAAGACATATCTGATCAGGAAGTACGACAATATTTAATAGATAGAGCTCAACAGTTCTATTTACAAGAAGCTCTAGATGGGCATAAATTTTCTACAGAATCTTCCGAGTTTATACTAGACCTGATTAAAAAAAACGATTTGATAGATGAAACAGATCGGGATCTTATAATAACTATGGGTGGGTTAAGAAGTGCTGCTATTGATTTAGAACAAACAGCTAGGATAACAGCGATTGGAGCTATGAACGATAATAGAAAGTTTTTAAGAGACCTAACTGAAAGTTCAGATAGCAAAATTGAAACTTATAACACTAAAGGTCTTAATGAGGACGGGTCTACTGATAATAAAAGCGTAGTAATAAATACTTTAAAAGACAAAGCAAATAGAATTAAAACACACGTTCAAAAATCAGGTAGGATAACAATAAACAATGTTATGTCATGGTCTACAAAAAGGTACAGCAGACTGTACGATGAAACATTTAATAAATTAGGAGCAGATAAAAAGGTAGATTTTACAGATGAAGTTTTTGAAGTTATTAGAATAACTAGCGAGGGAGGGCCTTTATCACAACTACCTAAAGTTCGTAGTATTTTTGGTAAATTAACAAGAGAGGAGGTAGTCCTTCAATTTAGAAATAATGCTGACATACTTGTAGCTAATATAAATAAAACCCAAAGTAAAGCGGAGGAAATAACTAGAAAAGATTTAATGGATGAAGTTGTTGAACGTATAAAATCAGAACAGCAAATAAGTACAATAGATCAAATAACTATTTTTGACCATGCTGCAATGTTGAAAAAAATAGCAGAAGAACGAAATGTATCTGATACAATTAAATTTAACATAAAATTAGATTATAGAACTTTAAAAGAAATACAATCTGTTATTAATAGTACTTATGACAAAGCAGCATCGTCAGGAAACTTTAAACTTCCCGGTGTAAAAAATGTAATAAATAAAGCTATAGATAAACACCACAATAAAATAATACAAAAATACGGAAAAGAAGGTGAGCAGCTCGTAGAAGAATTAGAACAAGTAAATGGTATCTACAGAGATTGGGTTCTTATAAAGAAAGAAAAATCTATTTTACACAAACTTGCAGAAGAGTTACAAGTAGAAAACCCTTCAGGTGTATATGAAGGTAAAAAAGGAAAGGTTTTAGAGGATAGATTATTAAAACAAACAAAAGGTTCAATTCCTACTCCAGAGTTTGATTTAGAACAAGGTTTAAAAACCCCCAATAAAGATTTTTTTGATGAGCTTTTTAGTAGACACAGAGCTGATGATATATGGGAGGCGATAAAGGTTACTTTTGGAACTCCTACTAGAAAAGTAAATCCAGAAACTAAAGTTGCAACAACTACTTACTCTGCCCCTGTAAAAAATGCAAGAAAAAATAATGGAGATATAGAAAATCCTTTTTATGATAGTTACGAATCTTTTATGAAACAATTAGATGTTTATATAGCTTCAAGAACAGCAGAGAGTTTAGATAAAGCAAAAGTAGAAGGATCTATGAATATAGATAATATAATATCTTTAAATTTTACAAAAGAAGAAGACATAGACACGTTATTAAAAGGAGGTTTTAATTTTGAAACTTCTCCGGGATTGGTTGGAGCAGAAGATAATTTAAAGTTTTTTGATAAGGTAAGAAGACTTAATAATGTAAGCGGTGGCACAATGGCAAACGTACAAAGAAAACACTACGATATTTTAAATGACTGGGCAGGTGCGAGCCAAGATAAAAAAGCCTTTTTAAATAATACTTTAAAAGAAGGTGCGAAAGTAATAAAAACTGAGGTTTTAGGTATGAAACAAGCCAGTGTTAAATTTAAAAGAATACTAGAGTCTCTCAATAATACTAAATCAGGGATTATGAATTTAAAAGATTCTGAAGCTGTATTAGATCTTGTAGTATCAGATCCTGACGCATTAGCAAGAGCTAAAAAATATGCTTTAGCTAGTGGGATGAAAGAAGATGTCTATAACAAAGGTATGATATCTTTGGTTGCAAAAGGTTTAATTAAAAAACATAGTAAAGTAAGAGCAGATGGTAAAATAATGTACGGAAATAAACCTATGGACAAAACAGCATTACAAGCTGAAAATTTAGATGCTACTCCAACTGAACTTAAAACTAATAAAAACGTAAAAGTAATAAGCGTTCCTAATAAAGCTATATCAGGAGTAGAGCTTGACGATTACATCGAACAGAATTATAAAAATCTTAAACAAGTATTTGGTGAAAATTCAATAGTGCTTAAACATTTACAACTTCTAGCAAGAATATCAAAAGCTGTATCTAAGAGAGGCGGTGATGATATGATAGCTCTAGGCGGAGATGGAACTTTAGAAATAAGTTTACAAGGTTTACAAAGTAGGCTGTGGGCTATAGCATCTAACAGAGCTTCTTATCATTATGTAGCTGCAGAAGCAATGCTTTCTTTTTTAAAAAATAGAGATGCGGATTCCTTGTTAGCATTTGCAACTGCTGATAAAGATTTTACAGGAGCGTTTATGAAAGCTATAATGTCAGGGGACACTTCATTGTTTGGAACAAGAAAGTTACAAGCTCCTGAATATTTTGTAGCTAGGGCTATAACATTAAGTCCTACTATAAAAATGGCATTTTTTGAGACAGAAGAAGAGAGATCTAAGGGTTTAGATTTTAACGGAGCACTTACTCAATTTGTACGTACCAATCCTGATAGAGACCCTTATAGAATATTTCCAAATATAGCTCCTGTTAATTCTCAATTAGGTAGAAAATATAGAAACGCAGCAGGTAATCCTACAGGCTATTCAGGCAATGTAGATTTAGCCAGCCACACACAGAGATCAAAATATATAAAAGATTTAGTAAGTACTTTTATAACATTAAGAAATAATCCTGTAGAGGAGGAAACTATAAACGAATTGTTTGAAAGAGCTTATCAAGATTTAAGAAATGTAAAGACAAGAGAAAAAACTTTAACAGGTAGTAAAGGTTATCAATTACCAGAATAAGAGGAGAATAAAAATGGCTAAACTAAATGAACTTAATAACAGCAAAGGTCAGAGTATGATGGGTAGATCAGACATGAGTGCTCA
>JGI24006J15134_10002048_pt1 | contig 11319 bp, 5 predicted proteins | sample LinPmetageLP53_FD_15134 | JGI IMG/M metagenome (IMG submission 15134) | reverse complement strand
TAGAGTCTGTGTCCAGAAGTTTTACTGAACGCTCTATATGTTGGTCTAAATCTGCAAGTTTTGCATAGACTTTATCTAAATCTGTGTTTAAAGATTTCATATCAAACGATCCAGATGATGGAAAGTCTGAGGCTCTTTCTATTACAATGTCTCTTATGATTGTAATAATTGACCCATTAGTAATTCCTGTAGCGCCTATAGTTACTGTACCACCAGCACCAAACTCATAGGATTCATCACTATCTGAAGCTGTGCCTGTAAGACTGTATTCATTTACAGCATCAGCATTAGCGTCATAAGTAAGAAGAGTTGTGCCGTTATATACCTTTATGTCAGTTACAGCAAAGAACTCAAAAGGTATTGTAAAAGAAACTTGATCTGCTGAAGCAGTATAAGCAACTCTTGGTGTATTTTTATTGCTAGCTATTGTCATATCTTAAACTCTACTATATTCATAGTTATTCTACAATTGGCTTGATTATATTCTCTTGGAAAGCTTCGCCTATAAAACTTCCGTCTTTGTAATGGTCGCTTGGATAATACAAAATGTCTCCAGCAAAAGGAACATTATTGTATGGGAATAATTTTGTTAGATATTCTTGTTGGTCTTTATCAGTTCCCCATTTAAAAACATCATATCCTTGATTGAGTAAATGAGGCAAAGCTCCAGCATTTCTCCAGCTATCAATAGAAGTTTGTATACCATAAGGATTTTTTAAACCTAAGATACCTCTTCCTCCATACCTGTAATTAGTCGCAACATCTATTGCATTCATAAAGTCCATGTTAAAGTTAAAAGCTCCAGAAGCAGTTGCCGCAGCGTAAGTTATTTCAGAAAACTCTCCTTTATCAAGTTGATCGTTAACACCTTTAAAGTCTTTTAACCAATTCATTATTCCACCTATTAATACAGCACTAAGCGTTCCAACCCAGTAATCTTGTTCTTCTCCAGCCACAGCGTTTGTTCCTCTTACTCTCATTGCTTTTCTTGTCCAGCCTTGAAACATAAAAAATAATTTTAAAGCAGAGTTTCCAATCATTACTTGGTTTTGTCCTTTAGTAACTTTAGTAGCACTTCCGAGAGCCAACCCAGCCGCAGCTCCTACTGGACCTCCTAGAAAACCTCCTATACCAGTAGTTGCAGCCATAATTGCATTTTTTGTTTGAGGATGACTAAGTAAAGCTTGTCCAGTTTCAGAATAAGAATGTAAACTTCCGTAAGCTAAGTTCATATTATCTGTAGGGCTAGGCGTTAATATAGTTCTTTCAGCGTCTCCTTTAACTGCTTGTCTAAATAACAAAGAAAAAGACTGTACTCCTTTTATATTACTGCCATTCCATTTTGCTATATTAGGTATGTATGCTGTAGCAGTTTTATTAAGTATACTTTTTAATGGAGTTTGAATAGAATCAAACGTAGTTGTTCTTTCATCTATCAAGCCAGCTTTACGTATTTCTTTAAATATTAATATATCTTTTTTAGAAAATCCGTAGGTTTTTAATCTTCTCATTGATTTTGCATCTAAAACTCCATCTCCAGCTTTAATCAAATCTTCAATAAATCTATGAGTTGATATCATAGAAGCAAAAGTTTTAACATAAGCGGTAAATTGTGGAAGTCCTACCATTTGGAAATAAGATGTATTAGCACTTTGTAATGCTTTTTCTATTTTAACTGCACTTTTATCTATAAAATTTGTAGCTTTAGTTACAGCTCCTTTGCCTAGTTTAGACGAGCTTCCTATAAGTAACGTGTCATAAGCTATTTGTCTTTGGTATGGAGATAAGTTAGCCAGATGTTCCATTAAAGGAATCATATAAGCTTCTTCTTTCATAAATTGTTTTAATTCATCTTCATCTAAAGTGTTTCTTAAACTTTTATATAAACCTATAGTGTCAAAAGTTCTGTCCCATCCGTGTACTAAGACTAAATTAGCCCAATCAGGCTGAGAAGTAAGACTTACAGCTCCTAGTTTTGCCATAACAACAACATCTTTCATCATGTTCCCTACTCTTACAATAGGATTTTTTGGATCAGTAGGAGAAAAAGAGCCGTATAATTTATTAACGCCATTTTCCATAGCACTAACAACTTTATTCATTTCAGTAACGTCTGCTTTGTTTACTACTTTTTCAAGCATTCTTAGTTTCATTTTAAGAATTGTTTGTCTTGCATTTTTATCTCCATGCCTGTTTTTTATTTCAAGGGCTGTAGATATTTTGTCTGTATATAAGGCTAAGTCAGCCATTAAACCAGTACTTATAAAAGTTACTTTTTTTGATGGATCTTTTGAAGAAGTAACGTCAACGAAATTTTTAGTAGCAATTTGTAATCCTCTACTTATTAAAGCACTTTGTTTATTTGTGTTATTTTTCATAAAGTTTTCAAATATAAACCCGTTCATTCCTCCTTCTATTTCTCCGTAATTAGAATGTTGGTCTACAATATTTGTAACTGCTTTTGCTGCCTCAGTCATAGATTCTGTTTTAAATTTATCACCCTCTTTTCTAGTTATTTTATTTAATCTAAAATTAATTGATGATTCAAAATCTTTAACAACCATGTTTTCAGTTTTAACGCCTAATCGTTTTGCTAAAAAGTGCATATAAATTATATTTGTAAAAGCATCTACATCACCTACTATACTGTCTGTTAAATATCTTCTAGGATAATAGTGGTAAGGCATTTCGTGTCTAGCTTCTTTTATTTCTCCAGTAGCAGTATCAACATCTCCTTTAGGCATCAACTCTATTTCATCTATTTTTTTATCAAGACCATAAAAATTTCTTTCTGTTAAAACTTTATTTCTTTCTCTTCTGTAAGCAGCCCTTTGTTCTCTAGTTAAAATTGGTTTTGTAGAATTTCTATCTTCATATAAAATTCTATCTACTGTTGTAATCCAGTCATCGTAAAATGCTTTTAATTCAGTAAAACTTTCTTTGTTTCCTATCATTCCAAGAGTCCTTATATCTACTTCATATGTTTTTAAATAATCACGTACAGATTGTACTGCTCTTCTAATAGATACATCTTTAATGTTTTTCATAGAAGCATCTTCAGATACAACTAATTTTACAATCATATCTTCCCACTCATGCTTGTAAAGTTTTTGGTCTCTTTTTATATTTTTTCCTGTAATAACGGGCAAATATTTTTCAATTATTCTTCCAGAAAATTCTTTAGTTGTTGCCCAGTTTTTTGTTTTATCCATTCTTAAGTAAGGTATTCTTTTAAACTCAGCATCAATATCATGTAATCCCTTTGCATATTGATTATAGAGACCACCTAACTCTTCAACTAACTCTGTAATTTTTCTTAAATGAACTACTTGTTTTGAGTCATGGACAGAGTTTTTCATTGAAGCACTTTTAGAGTTTGTTGGAACTCCTTTATCTCCAAGTATTGAATAAAGTTGTCTTGATAAAAAATTGCTTAACATTACATCTTTTTTGAATGCTCTTGTTCCTATTTCTAAATCAGTAAATTGGTTTACCCATTTAGCTGCGCCTGACAAAATAGGAATTGATCCATACTTTGTTGACAAATCATCTGTAGAATTTACAATTAAATCCTTAATAACTTCTGCTTCAACACGAGCATTATGTTCTAAAGGTGTTTCGTTACGTTTTATAGGATAAAATATTTCTCTGTAAATTTCTTTTTTTATAACATAATTTTTAAAATCTAGTTTATCTTTAATGTTTTTATGTATTCCCGCTGGAATCATGTCTTTCCAAGAATAAGTAGCCCCGTCTATTTCTCCCATATCCCAATATCTACTTATATTTCTGTCGTCATAAGTTATTTTAACTTGTGTTTGAGTTCCTCCAGCATCTACTTCTTCAATCTTAACTGGTAGATATTCATAGTTTTCGTTTACTGGTTCTACTATAATATTTTGTTTATTAATTTCTGGTACAGTTTTTTCATGAGGCCCCATTTTAGTTATAACTACTTTCCCATTTGTCTTGTCTAAGAATCTACCAGTATAGTAATCATTGACTGTTACTATTCCAGCAACATCTTCGTTTACTCTGTACTCAAAAGAATTAAAACTTCCATCATCTCCGTATTGTATGTTTTCATTTTCTAAATGAGTTCGTACTAGCTTTTCTTCTCCGCCTTGAGAGTCTATATATTTTTTTACGAAAGACTCTTGAAACATATTCTTTGCACCTTTGTAACCTGTTTTTATTCCGGGAATTAAAGCTCCATGAAAAACACCACCTACTACAAAAGCTCCAAGTATTATTGCTGGGCTTTCTGCTGGGCTTGCTAATGGGTCTAACTCCCATCTTAAAGGTTCTAATAAACCTACAGTAGCAGCAACACCTATTCCGCCCCCAACTCCTTTACCTAATAATTTTACACCTTTATTTCCTATTGTTTTTCTTATGTAACCGCCTTTAATCATGCCACCTAAAGTAATATTATCTAAAGCACGTATTCCATGAATCCCTTTAGAAGCCCAACCAAAACCTACAATGTTTATTGGATCGATGAGTCCAGCAGCAAGCATAGGAATCCATCCTCCTCTATATGCTGTATCTCTATATTTAGCATTTCTATTTATTTGTTCTAATAAAAATTGAGCATGTTCTGAATTAACAACTCTGTCGTCTACAAACTTTTGACCATATCCTCTTTGTATTGCATCTTGCATAAGAGGGTCTTGTGTAAAATCATAAACTGTCCCATCTGGCATATACTCAGGTGTAGCATCTGCCATTCCCATGTCACTGTATATGTCTATTTTATCAACTGCTTGACCTGTAATGTAAATATTCCAATTAGCTTTAAAAGCTTCCCAACTGTCTACTTCTCTATAATGATTACCTATATCGTATTCATTGTACTCATCTGTGCTAGGAGCAGTATAAACATCATCTAGCCTTTCTTGTAATTTGTTTTTTTGGTTTTTAAAATAATTGTCTTGATACTCTGGAGATGGGTAAGAACCATCATTATCAACACCTAGCTCCTTAGCTTCCATGTCTCCTATCATTTGCATTTGACTTACTTCAGGAAGAAAATGATCTACTAAAGAAGATGAGTATTTTTCTTCACCTGTTATAAAAGACTTTTCTTCATCAGCCATTACATATTCTCTTCAGTTAAGTTTTTACCAACAACAAACAACTCACCATTTCTATCTCTTAAATATTCATATTTCTCACCATCCCAAGCTTGAAGATAGTATTCTACTTCTATATTTTTTTCTTTATACTGTCTTTTAAAATCATTTAAATTTAAAAGATTAAAGTTGGTAGGAACTACTTTGAGCAATCCATTACCAGAAGTATTCATTAGTTTTTGATCTGTTGAATCTGAAAGAAGAAGTTGCCCTTGAGAATTTAAGCCTCTATCTCTAATCATATCCCTTATGTTTTTGTTTGCTAAATTATATCCTTCAACACTTTTTAACTGTGGATAAATATTTTCTATAGGAAAAGCAACAAAAGTTTTATCTTCTTGACTTCCATCATTTGCAAAAACTGTATTTACTCCAGATGTATAAGTTGATAAACCAAATTTAAACTCCCACCCCATTTTGCTTAAATGAGCGGTTATTGCTTTTTTCATAGTATTACCATCTAACATATCATTTATACTGCCTTTTCTTAATTGAGCAGATATGAAAGTATTTTTTGCTTGAGCAGAAAACACCCCTCCTATTGAAATAGAAGACCCATATGCGTCTCTTACAGCGTCTGCAAATGATGATTGAAATGTATTATTAAATTCTATAGGAGAATCATACTTATTAGAAAAAGCTACTGATTGTTTATTGTATACATCGGTAAGGCTAGTTGCTACTTTAGCTTCCTCTTTTCTACCTCTAATTATCTGCATAGCTTCTGTAATACCCATTGCGGTATTATTATTTAATAAAGCTTGTACTGATTCAGCAATGTCTTCTGCTTGCCTGTTAAAATTAAAATCATTGCCAAAATCAAATAAACCTGTTTTTGTAGATTCATATCCATGAGATATAACATCCCAGACTTCTGGCGTAATAAACTTAGTATCGTAATTAACAATAGCGTTTTCATATTTACGAGCTATTGATTCTGGTAAATTTTTATGAGTTTCAATTACATATTTTAAAAAATCAGGGTTATCGTAAGCTACGTCTACATCTAAAGGTATGTAGTTTGGATTATCTAGATTTCTTTCATTGTAATCATTTACAATATCTGTTTTAAGTACAAGGTTTGTATCTAAAGCAGTTGCAAATTCTGAATTTTTTACGTCTCTATAAAGAGTATTATCTTCTTTTTTATTTCTATCGTACTGTGTTTTTATTTGTGCATTTCTAATTTGTTTTGCAGTAAGTTCTTTATGTACAGATTGTGATTTTTCAATATATTTTAAAAGAGTTGTAAAAGTTTCAGGCTTTATTTCACCATCAATTCCTTTAGTAAGACTGTTTATCTGTTTTTGTGTAACAATTAAATCTTCTTCACCGGGAAATTTAAGAGTTATGCTATTAGGTCTTACTGAGTCTATAGTTAACATTTCTATGAATAACTTTCTGTTGTTTTGTTTGTTTGCTGCATCTAATATCTCTTGATCTCCTTCTATATCTTCCCTACTTATACCAAAATACTTACCATATACATCAACAATTCTAACTGCTGTTGTATTAGCAGATTGCATTGTTTCAATTTTTATCTTTGTTTCAACATCACTTAATGCTCCTTGTGTTTCATAAAATTCAAAAAACTCTTTAATCTCTTGATCGCTAACATATTCTCCAGAAGTAAAGCCATCGTATATTTTTGCATTGAGTTTGTTTTCATCATTTTTTAATTGTAATTTAGCGTCAGATTTTCTTCTTTTCCCGTATGTTTCTAAGTAATTGAGACCATGTTTTCTATACGTGTTATTCCAATGGTCATCCATTAATTGCCCAAACTTTGGACTTTGTTGTTCATTATAAATTTTTCTTTTTTCATCTAACATATTTTCTATAACTACAGGGCTAAGGTCTTTTTCAGCAGCTAACTGGTAGTCTTTAAGTATTATGTTTTCAATATTTGCCTTTTCATTTGATTCGTATCTTTGATAAGCAATTTTTTCAAAGTTTTCTTTTGCAGTAACACCTAGATAATCTGGAGTTTTAGGAGGAAGATTAACAGTTATTGTAGATGGGTTTCCAGCTTCGTCTGTTACAGGTATTTCTTTAGAAACCATCTGGACATTTAAGCCCTCTTCCATTCCTCTTTTAGCTCCTTCTGTTTTTAAAGCTTTTAGGGTTTCATTAGCAAAATATTCTTGCGCTCTAGATGCTTTATTAGCTGAATTTTCAAGAGTGGCAGCAGCTTGATATAAACCTCTACCCCTATTTATTCCTATCTGTGGTCTGTAGTCTATTAACTTAGCCATTAATAATTTGATCCTCCGGGTGGTCTACTAGACATTGCTGCATAGTCCGTACCATCATTTGAGTTTGAACTTGGCTTAGTACCTGATAACTCACTAAAACTACCTGTCAATTGTCTTCCTGTTTGGAACAAGCTTGTTATTCTGTCTGATTTGTAAGCTTGATTTGAAGCTTCTTTTGCAGCTTGGTTATCAGAAATATTAAGAGAAGTAACTGTTTGAGACTCTAAACTAGAAAGCTTAGACAAAGCTAAGTCATCTTGTTGGTCGTCACTTAATGACTTAAACGCTGCATTAATAGATTTACCGCCTAATGTAATACCTCTTGCAGCAAAAGTACTTATCATTTTTGCTCTTTCTTTTTGGTAATCTTTGTTTATCTTATTAGAATCTAATATCATTTTTAAATTCTTCTGTTCCATTTCTGTTTTTAATCTACTATCAGTTGCATCATAAGCTTTGTTTTGTGCTTTATTTGCTTCTCTTGCTGAGGCATATTGCATTACACCCATACCAACAGTTAAACCTATGCCTATCATTCCAGTTGTTACAGCACCACCTACGTAAGCAGCCGTGCCGTATGTTGCACCTGTCCCCGCTACTACTGCTAAAGTTACTGGATCACACATTAAAAATAAATCTCCGATGTTATACCCAATATCCTAAGAGGTAGAGGGGCTGATTGAGTTATAGTTAAAAAAGGTTCGTTATCATATCCTAAAAAAAACACATTCTTTTTTCCTGTAAAACTGTTTAAAGCTGCCGATGTATCTAAGTTTGAGACAGTACCTATTAAAACATCTGTATTATTTACTTTTATATTATAACTGCTTGATAATTCTAGTATAGCTTTAGATATTTTTCTTGGTGCATTAGTTAGAGGAGAAGCTCCTAAAGACCTAGTAATAGCTCCATCTACTGGCATAGTGTTTATTTCTAAAGTGTAATCTAAACCTATATCAACAGCTGATGTTGCGCTATCAAGAACAACAACACCACTACTGTTTACTACACCATCTCCGTAATAGTTAATACTTCCGCCCTCTATAGAGCCTGATGTTCCGTATACTGTTTTACCCCTCATGTCTGGAGTTGTATTTAACCCCGACCATGTTCTAGAAGAAGTAAAAGTAAGAGCAACATCGTTTGCTGTACTCTTTGCAGCGTTAACTGTAATCGAATATTCACCAGAGTTTGAAGTAGCTGATACTGCATTGACTGTAAAAACAGTAGAATTTCCAGCAAATGTAAACTTTTCTCCTATTTGTGGAGCTGATGTCATTCCATTAACAACAACATTGGTGGAGCTACTCGTTGTGCCGTTGGTTAAGGGTGAACCATGTGGCTGGTAGCTCCCAGACAATGTTTTGGTCACTGTCATATCTGTCGGTATATCAAATGATGTTGTTGCTAATTGTTCTAAATAATAGACTGTAGCTGAGTTAATTGTTCTTTTTACTGATACATAAACAAACCCTGTTGTACAAGCAACTGATTCAAAACTTCCAGATACGGTATTCCATTGCATCCATCCAGCAACTTCTTGTAATCTTTGTGATGAATAAACAGCTAATGTTCCATCTGAGTTAGTTATAAAATAAAATTGTTCATCTCTGTCTGAAAGTGAATTGATAGTAGCACTATCTGTTGCTCCATTTACTAAATGACTAGACATCATTGCTATTGGAGCAGAAGCAAATTCTTCTGTTGAACTGTTATAAACATACTCTCTAACTGTTCTTCCGTTGTTTTGTATGTATATTGTTCCTCCATCATACTGTCTAGGCATGGCTTTTTGTTGAGATCCGTAAGTAGATTGCCTTACCATTTCAATATCTGCTGGAGTTATTGGTTTACCAATAGAGGCTTTTAAATAAAACTCTGAAGTATTAGTTAAAACTTCTAAGACTTTACCTGAGATTAGATGACGTATCTCATTGATTTCATCTGAAGCTATTTGAATTTGTACCGATTCATTGTCATCTCCTTTACCTACATCAAAGTTATAAAACAAACCTACCTTACTTGACTGTATTCCATCAGGAAGATTGTCTACTCCACCAAAGAATAGTCTTTGTTGATGAAAAGCTACTGCATTAGGAAACCCATTAACAGCAGAAAATACTTGTTCATCCCAGTTTCTAGTAGGAGGATGTCCGGATACAGTTACTCTTACGCCACCTCCATCAAATGATTCTGTTGCTGGATCACTACCGCCTGATGTAAATTGATAATGATTGTCATCTACTACTGTAATTGTTCTAGCTCCGTTTAATGCACCGAAAGCAATTCCGTCTCCATCAACATCATTCATAGATTCTGCTCCAGCAATAGTTACAGAAGCTCCTGTACTAAATCCATGAGCTACATGAGTTACTACTACTACTGCACTACCCGCTGATGATGCAAACGGATCTTCATCTAATTCCATTATTGGTACTTCTTTAAGTGTGCCTACTGCTGTAGTAGCGTTTGTACGAGCTGTAATAAGCAATTCTGCCCCCATGTAACGTACTCTAGTACCAACATGGTCTGTGGTCCAATAATCAGCAGAAGTGATTAATGTAACATCTGTAGCTCCTTTTGTTACAGAATTAATATCTAGGGTAATTGTGTCATCTGCAAACTTGAAGTAAGGTTGATAAACCTTTTCTCCGTTAACACTGGCATCAAAAGCAAAAACAGATGAAACAAAAGAAGTAGCGCCTGTACGTGTTATTACAATAGGCATAAAAGAACCATGAGCAATAATCATAGTATCGCCTTGTTGGCTTATATTTAATTCGTAAAAGTTAGATGATGTCCATGGTTGGCTTGTAATTGTTTGTAATAATACTCCAGCTGTAGAGTATATTTTTAATGCTGTGTTTTGAAATGCAAATATATATTCTTGAGAACCACTAAAAACAAAAGTCTCTAATCTTGATGTTGCTCCTAAATCTACTCTAAAGAACGTTCCAGGTCTTCTCTCTACCGCTCCTTGGTTTCTTATTATTACGTTTCTAGCTTTCTGTAATCCTCTTCCGTATGCTTTTAAATCGTTTCTTGAAACTAATTGAGGATCTAATTCGCCAGAATGAAAACTTGTTTGGTTAATTCTTGTTGTTCCCATCTATTAACTAACAGTTGCTTTTATAGTTCCTAAAGCACCTGAGTTCCTCCTATTTCTAAATCTGCTTGTATCTACTTTTCTACTTGTTTGAGCTTGAGAGTCTTGTGCTTTTGCTATTGCTAGCTGTTGCATTGCTCTTTGCTGATATAACTGAGACAAAGTATCGTTTCTAGCAATTGCTCCTGCAAATAATGATGCAAGTTCAAAGACTAAGGCTTGTTTAAAATAGGGTGGGAAGTTAGCTTCTGATGGTTGAAAAGTGTAATCAGCTACTACTGCATCTGAAGTAGAAGCGTCACATAAGATATCGTCTTCATATCTATCATATTCTATTACACTGTCACCTATAGTAACTGTATGTACTATTAATGTACCACTAGCTAATGGGTATTTTGCAGACCATCTAGCTGTTGGTGCATCTGCATGTCTTGATAATTGTGATTGTTTAGAAGCAAATCTCCATCTACTTCTAGTCAACATAGTTTGTAATGTTGATTCGTATAATTGATTCGCAACTTTAGATTCCGTCGTATTCGCAGTGAACGAAGAAATTGTATTAGCTCCTACCAGAACCAACCCTTTACTGCATATATCAAATTTGCTATCACTCATAATTTTTAAGTGAGAGAGAGGGACTTGGAAACCCTCCCTCTCGTGGAATGTTACGTTCCGTTAGTCGTTGTTACTGTCGCTGCTGCTGTTGCAGACGTTACAAATAATAAGTCACCAGTTGCAGTACCACCTGTGGTACCTACAGCTAGGATAATATCAAATTGTTTTAAGTCTGCTGTGACACTACTAAAGTATCCAGAGCCAGCAA
>JGI24006J15134_10002047_pt1 | contig 11321 bp, 3 predicted proteins | sample LinPmetageLP53_FD_15134 | JGI IMG/M metagenome (IMG submission 15134) | reverse complement strand
CTGTATTTATGCCCAGCCCTACGGATATTGCTGCACAAAATTTTTATTCCTCTCAGGAAGCACTTGTTAGCCAACCGCCCACGCCAATAAATTATGGGCAGGCTCCTGCTTCTGGATATCGGCCAGGGATAGACCCTCCCATACAGCATGTATTTGACAGAGTCCCCACCATATCCCCTACAGCGGATGAGAGCGGCGATATTGACCCGCTTATGGCGCTAGTTAATCCGAGTTCAATTATTCCAGCAAATCAGCCAAAGCGGACTGGGAATCCTGCTGATCATGGCGTTTATATGCGTGATGGCGGAATGCCGAAACATGCTCAACAATTAGCAGAGCGTGGGCGATATGGAGATACAACTCTGGTTCATATGAACCCAAAGGAAATGGCCGGTATTGCGTCATTGTTTCCAGATCAAACTATTACTAGAAACCCAGATACTGGGCTTCCAGAGATGTTTGATTTCATGTCCATCTTGCCAACAATTGCTGGAATCGGCGCGTCCTTTTTCTTAGGGCCAGTGGGGGCTGCTGCCGTTAGCGGTATAACAACTGCAATAACAACGAAGGACGTTGGCAAGGGCGTGATGGCTGGCCTGATGTCTTATGGTTTGGGTTCTCTAATGGGCGCGGGAAGTGAATCAGCGGTGCAAGCGGCGACGGCGGCTGATGCGGCCACGACTGCGGCGACGGATACGGCGATGACCTCTGCTCAACAGCTTGCAACCACAGGTCTGCCAATGAGTTATGGGCCTAATTTGGGTGGAGGTGTGCCAGCAGGGGCGTTCCCTGCACCAGGACTAGGAGGGCTTGATCCGAGATTGACGGGTTTTGGAAGTGGCGTTGCCCCAACGGGCGGTGTGATTCCAACACCAGCGCAAAACGCGGCAAACGCGGCTGCATACCCAAGCACCGATTTTGGGACGCCGATTGCCCCTGTTCAAAACCCAGGTCTTTCTGCTGAAGTACCAGGAAAATTTGATTTTATGGGTCGCGTCCCAAGAACAGGAATTGGCTATGATGCGTTAAGTGGGGAAGCTATGGGGACAGAGGCGGCTCGAAATTATAGAGCGTATGCGTCCCAAATGGGAGAAGGCATAATACCTGCCCAGCAGCAAGCTCTTGCGGCACAAGGTACGGTGCCAATTGAAAATGTTTCCCCTCTTCAACCCATACAGTCTGGTCAACAACTTGGTCCCCCCAGTGAGTGGGGACCGCGCCCTAGTGAGATGTATTCCTTTGATCCATCCTCTGCGTCAACCCCTGAGACTCAGGGCATTTTGGAAGGCCCAATGGGGAAAATAGAAGATTTGGGCGACTTGCTCACGGACAGAACTAAATGGAGTTACAAAGATACAATAAATCCACTTACAGATGAGGCTTTTGCTAATAAAGAAGCGTTTCTTGAAGCGGGTTACAGAGAGGTTGGTGATTTGGCTGGTCCCGCAATGTACGCTGGTATGGGGGCATACGGAACAATAGCGCCCATGCTTGAGCCTGATCCTTATGAATATCAACCCCCAGAAAAGCGATCTTATGGTTCTGTCAGGGCAATACCAGAGAGTGAATACAGGGTGCCGTCTTCTGCCCCTGTAGGGTATGACCCGACTACGCAAGGGGAATGGTCTTATTATGGTAATGAGGGCGGAATTGTAAGAAATTTACCCACTATTTATGCAAAAAGTGGGTATGGCGGTAACCAAGCAGCCGCCGCTCTACAAGAGGTAATCGCCGGAAACGCCCCCCGCACCCCACTACAATCTCAGGGGATGGGTAATAATATGCCTCCACAGGCAGCGCCCCCTCAAGCAGTTAAATCAAGCTCCAATCCGCAAAATGTTTTGCAATTAATGGGAAAATATATGCCGTCTGCATATGCTGCTGAGGGAAGTTTAGGGAAAACGGCAGAGGCTTTGGCTTTGGGTGCTGGTATAGGGGCGACAGAAACCATTCCTGATCACGTTATCTCTGAGGCCATAGAAACCGCTAAAAAATATGGTGCTACGGATGAAGAAATTAACAAAACTCCAACTTCTAAATTACTTGATTTAGCTCGCCAATATAAAAGTATGTCAACAGAAGGCTCTCCTATAGTTACAGATAGAGTAACGGGAAAAGAATATACAGGTGCGCCACCCATTGAAAAACAAGCTGGCGGAATCGCAGGGGTTGTTGAAGAAGAAATTCCAATGGGGGCGGAAGAAGTTGCCACTATTGGTATTATGGAGGGTGCGCCAGAGGCAATTCAGGACGGCGTCAGGGATGAGGCAATGCTCAATGAGCCCTCAGACCCCCAAAATGCAGAAGAGCGGGCGATTTACGATAGGGCTATTTTGGCTCTGGGGGGTGAGCTAGAGCCTTCGACTGCACAAGAAGCTATTGATGAATATATTGAGGTCTTCGGGGCGCAGGCTTATAGGGCGCTCAAAAAGATGGTTAACCAGCCTAGAGAGGCAGGCGGCATCGTTAAACCCGCAAATGGGGAAACGACTGTCCCTAACGGAGAGCTTCAGGGCGAAGATATTATTGCCGGAAAAATTGTAGACTCTGTGACGGGTCAAGAAAAAGCCAATCTTAGGGTGGCTGAAAATGAATACATTAAAACAGGGCAAGACTTGTCTAACCAAGCCCTAGCGAATGGGCTTCCTCCGACACCTGAAAATGGTGCAATGGTTGAAGGCATGGAAGAGGAAGCACTGCGAAGAGCCTTTGGTTGATGCGGGTATCCTTAGTCCCTGCCGATTATGTTTCCCTAACGTGGGATGAGACAGCACCGATTTTAGAGAAGTCGATCCACACGGCTCATGGTCGTTATTCAATTGACGATATTCTTCGCGAAATTGTTAATTCTGAACAGCATTTGTGGGTTGTTTTTGAGGACGGCAAAGTCATTGCCGCGCTGACAACGAGGTTTGTTTTTTATCCGAAAAAGAAACTATTGGCTGGTCAATTCTTAGGTGGTGAGCGAATAATAGAGTGGCGAGATGAGATGCTTGAGACGCTGGAAAGATGGGCAAAAGATAACGCCTGTTCAGGTCTGGAGATGACTGGTCGTAAGGGATTTAAAAAGATTTTAGAGCCACATGGATGGACACCAGAATATGTCGTATATGAAAAGATGTTCAAGGAGTAGGTATTATGGGTAAGGGCGGCGGCGGCGGGGGCGCACCCCCACCAAGTGAATCGACGGTCACGCAGACAAATCTGCCGGAGTATGTGCAGCCATATTTTGAGGAAGTTCTTGAGAGGACTTCCGCTGAGTCCCAGCAGCCTTATCAGACCTTTCCTGGACAAAGGCTTGCTGGGTTTTCTCCTGAGCAGGAGGCAAGTTTCCAAGCGGCAACACAGATAGGGCAGCAAGGGGTTCCTTCTCAACTGCCCTTGGCTAGTGTGCGCGCTGCACAGACGGCACAATATCGCCCCACTACGCAGCCCGTGTATGATCCAACGCGGTCTGCTGAGGACATTTTTCAATCAGGTCAGTACCAGCCGGGACAGTTCTCCTCTGCCGCCTTTACCGATCCAGGCGTTGCTCAACAGTATATAAATCCCTTTGTCGAGAATGTTATTGATGTTCAGAGGCAGCGGGCAGAGCAAAGATTTGCTGAAGACGTTTCCCCTGGGCTAGATGCCCGTGCTGTCCAACAGGGTGCCTTTGGGGGTAGCCGCGCAGAGCTTGCGCGAGGTCTTGCAGAGGGTAGGCTTCAGGATCGCCTTGCAGAGGTTGAGGCGGGTCAGCGGGCGCAGGCGTTTACTCTGGGACAAGCTGCTTTTGACTCTGATCAACAAAGACAGCTACGCGCAGAGCAGTTCGGTGACACTGCTGCACAGCAAGCTGCACGGCTTGGTTTAAGTGGTGCGGAACTACGGGACAGAGCCTATCAGCAGTCTGGAAGAATGGGCATCGCTGGCGAGCAAGTGGGGCTTCAAGCTGCCCAACAATTAAGTGCTTTAGGCGCTCAAGAACAGGCGTTAGGGTTGCGTTCGGCTGATGTTCTGCGTCAAGTAGGCGAACAACGTCAAGCGCAGGAACAACAGGGGCTCGACATAGCACAATCAGATTTTATTTCACAAAGAGATTTTCCAAGACAGCAGTTGGGATGGTATGGAGGGATATTACACGGCGTCCCTGTTACTCCTTCTTCAGATGTTTCTCTTTATCGACCACCTCCCAGTATGGCAAATCAGCTAATGGGATATGGGCTTGGTGGACTTGGTCTTGCCAAAAGCGTGATGGGAGGATAATTAATGTCCTATAATCCAATTGAAGCGGCTGAAGCTCTACAATCTATTGATCAGCAAACTCTTAATCAATACATGAGAAATCCTCCTCCTGGCATTCCTGGGTATCAGGTTGCTGCCGAGGTGGCCCGCCGTGCGGACATGGCGAAAAGGTTTGCTGCGCTTGATGCAAAACAAAAAACAGACCAACAGACTGGTACTGTTATAGACGAGGTTATGAGGGCGTTAAATCCAGGGTCTGTCAATCCTGCCCCTGCCAATCCATCACAGCTTGCGTCTCGTTCTATTCCCTCCAACATCACAGGTGCGAATGCACCAATGTCGCCTCCTGCAATGCGGCCTCCTGTAAACGCTGGCATCGCATCTGGTATGCAAGCGCAGCCCGCGCTTTCACCACAGGTTATGCAAGCTGCTGGGGGAACAATGGGGCGCACTGTCTACGCGAGACATGGGGGTGTGCCAGCAGGAGAAGTTTACGGAGCCGGTGGCTCCGATGCGTTGGAAGAAGCTCTAAAGAGACAGAGAAAAAGTGGCGCTCGTCTTTACTCTAAAGAAAGAAGCCGCTCTTTTGAGGGTGATTTAAAAAACCCATATCCAGAACAAGAACTTAAAAGGTTGGCGATGTTAGCTTCTTCTGCGAGGGAGGAGAATAATATAGCACATGGTGGGATGGGGAGAACTGCGTTTGCATCCAATGGCACACAGGGCCGCACTGTCTATGCCCAAGATGGATATGTTGATCCATCTATAAAAATGCCGAATTTTCCGACCCGTGCAGCATATGAAGCCTCTATAGACCCCCGACGCAATGAGGTTGCTGCTTCTGAAGCTAGAGCGCGAGCCTTACAGCAACAAGCTGAATTTACTCGTCGAGGAGGGCCAGATTTTACATATCCCGCTGATCCTAGAGCTTCTTCTGGGCCAGAAATGCTAGCAGCGCAAGAAACTAGACAAAGAATGGCTAGGTTTGGAATTAATCCAGACGCTCCAAATGCTGTAACCGCCCTTTCAAAGGCCGAGCAAGGTGAAGTAGAGGCATTAAAAGCATATAGAGAGGCGCAACCAGAAAGAGGAACTTTAGCAGGTAATCTTGGTACTTTCCATAATGAGGTAATGGCAGCACAAAGAGCGGGCCAGCAACTTGAACGTGGCAGGCTGGAGGGGGACATTATGGCAAATAATGTTTCCCCGCTTATGGGTCTGGCAGAAACTCCCTCAATTGAAAGTGCTGTAAAAGCGGTTGATAGAGGGGTACAGCTTGTAGACCATAACTTAGGCGGTGCGCTGGGCGAATACATTCCTAAAAAAGAAGTTCGCGCTGTTCCGCGTAAGCAAACCTCAATTGAATTAGCTAGCGGATATTCAGACGCATTAAAATACTTAACCGATCCTGGGGCTGGTGGCACTGCCTATAAGAGCGCAGAGGAAGAATTTGATTACGGAAATCAATCAGAATCTGAAATAATTGCAATTGAAGAGCAGGACGAAATAGATAGGCTGAATAAGCTGGCTTTTGAAGACCTTTATGGTGACCAAACTACTGGTCCGAGCGCAGGCTTTCCCGGCCCTCGGCCTGACGTTGATCAAGGGGGTGGCATTCTAACCGATGTTACTGGTGGTGGTACCGATACCACTCCTGAAGTTGCTGTTACTGGTGGTGATGTCGCTGAGGTTAAAGATGCTAGTGCTGGTGCTGATGCCAGAGGTGGCGTTGTTCCTTCTAAAGTTGTTCCTGCTCCAGATTTGAGGGTCGCTCCTGGTGATGGTGCAGGTAGTGATACCCGTACCGAGGCTTTGGCGAGGCAAACAGAAGCAGAAACAGAAAGGGGTACAATCACATTCCTTGGACCCGTTGATTCAGACAAAATTATAAGTGATACATACGCTGCGTTGTCGAAAGACTCGCAAGAAGCCTTTAAACGTATTGAAGATCAATTTGATACATTAAAAGACTATGACCCGCGACAATCTATTCAAGACATACAAGCTGGTAGAGCGAGTCGGATTGAACAAATTAAATCCGACACAAACATCCAAAGACTTTTAACGGCTTCTGCTGCGTTTCTTGGTACGACCACCTTCTATGAAGGGTTCGGAAAAGCTATGGAAGGGATGACGGATTTAAGCAAAGAAGAGCAAAAACAGGTTTTGGCTCTACAAGACAAGATAGATGAATCCGACCTCACCGCCCGTGCCGCTTATGTCGAACATCAGGCAAAGATGGCATCGATGGAAAACAATTTACTTGCAGCAAAGAGGGCTGACCAAAGAGGCAACTCAGAAGAGGCAAGTCGTCGGGCCGCGTTGGCGGTGGCGGAACGAGCCGCTGCAAACGATCTTTTGTACAAAGCAGAACAACTTGCCAACACTAAAGCAGCGCAGGTAATTTCAAAACTCGCATATACATATAAGAAACCATCAGATGCAAAAGTGGCAATGGATGAATTTATTACAAATCAATGGAGAGTTCTCACCCCAGAAGAAAAGGTGGAGTTTGGTTGGCCTGAAGGTGCAACAACCATTGGACAGCTTGATTTCAATATAGCTGCCGACAAGATCGCCGCATACTTAAAAAAGGTTATGCCACCGTCTTCATCGGGTGGCTACGCAGAGATCAACTACAGGGATAGGGTGGCTAAAGACGCAAGAGGCGAGCTTGAGGATATTAAAACTGGTTTTGACAAGGCATGGGGAACCGCTGGTGGTGCCGACAGCACTTTAGATTTAAAGAGAATTGCAGCCCTAACTGGAACGCCGATGCCCACACTTACAGAAAAATCAAATATGTTATCCCCTTTGGCGCGGCGTAACACAGAAGTTATGGCAGCGGTGCAAGACTATATGGCGTGGCAATCATATAGAAGAAATATAAATAATTCTGCGGTAGTAGACGAAATTTTAAGACAATATCCAAAGGTTATCGACATTGAACGAAGAATAGGAAATATGGATAGGGCGGAAAATGCGGGACAAGGAACAGGTGGCGAGGGTGACAATGAGTTCGATGGAAATGCGTATATCAAACCATAATTCGAAGAGATAAAAATGCCCTTTGATTATAATTCAGCTATCTCTGATGGAGCTACAGATCAGCAGATAGCAGAGTTTCTTTCTGAAAAACATAATTGGGATTTAAACTCAGCGCTACAAGACGGCGCAACGCATCAACAGGCAGCGCAATGGCTCGCCCAATACGAACCCGAACAAGAAGAAGATAAAAATATCTTCGACCATGTCGGGGATTTTCTTGGTGGCGTTGGTACAGGCATTGCATCAACGCCCCTTCTCGCAGCCGAGGGCGCTGCGGGTCTGGCGTATGCTATAGCCCCCGACTTATTTCCCTCTATTGAAGAGAGCGACGTTGTCGAATTTTCAAGAAAAGCGAGACAAGACGTACAGTCATACCTTGGTGGGGATGCCCAGTCAGATGCTTATGGCGTAGGCAACGCATTGGGTTCTTTTGCTACCTTTCTTATTCCTGGTATAGGGCAGATAGGACTTGCAGCAAAAGGACTTGCAACTACAGGTAAGGTGGTTGGATGGGGTGGAGGTGGTGCGCTGGCAGTAGGTGCGGGCGCTGGCGAGCAAGTCGAAAGCATACTTGCGGCTAATAAGCGCCTTGGCGAAGAGATTCCAGACCTTGATAAAAGGCTTTCAATACTTATGGGCGGGGCCGTGGGGCTAACGGAACTTGCTTCACTTCGCTTACCTCTGGGCCTTATTGCTTCTAAACTTCCTAAAAATTTAGTCACTAAACCTATGGCCGATTCAATTCTGAAAAAGGTAGGGAATGTCTTTTTGGCTGGTGGTGCAGAGGGCGCACAAGAAGCTATCGCTGGTGTCCTTCAGGATTTAATTAGTAAAAATATGTACGACCCCAGTTTGGAAATTGGGGAATCATGGGCATCAGACCTTGGATATGGTGGTAGTGCAGGCGCTATCTTCCAGGGCATTCTTCAGGCAACTATAGGGCGTCGAGGACAAAAAGCACCTGGACAGATTGACACAGTTGTTGGTGATCCAAAAGATACAGTGGTTGCTGAAGATGCCCCAGAAACAATTCTGGAAGAATCTCGGCGGTTAAGCCAGCTTGCCCTTCCTGCCCCTCCCCCAATCCCCCTCCAAATTGAAGATCACAGTATTGACAGCGATAGGGTCATGGAACCCGATGCTGACATAGCAAGTATTGCCCAGCGAACTGTTGATCAGTTGGCAGGCGATCTTCCTGTTGCTTTCACCAATGGGCAAATTGCTCTTGATACAGATGGAGTACCCGTTTCATATGAAGTTTCTTCTGGCGACAAAGGCCCGCATGTTAAGACGCGAGCAGGAATAAAGGTCTCTCCGTACTTTGCTACCATTGAGCAGGCTGAGGCGTTTAAAGACGAGATGAATGCCGGTGTGTTCGATATTATGCAAAGGCATGATCAAGTAGAGCAAGATACCCTCGCAAGAGAAGCCCTAAAAGAAGCCAAGATAGAAGAGACTGAAGCAACGCTTGATGCTGCGCGCAAAACGTATCTTCCTGCTGCAATTGAGTTTGACACCCTTCCCCCAGAAGTTGCGGGACAAATTAACATACACAATTCGAGGGTAGGCAAGAACACTAAGGTCAGAGGGGACGTTGTTTCTATTTCCGAAATGGCTGATGCGAACATAAGCCAGGATATTATAGATGGTCTCTTACCCGAGGCAATGAACACAGGAACAATTGAAGGGGTGAGGGAGACCGCTTCTCAGAAGAATATCATTATAGACAGTGAAGCCAGTAGTCAGACAGGTACACATGATGATGGATTTGTCAGATTTGTTTATGGCTTGACTGGCGGTAAAGATTTAAACCGCATGTCTGGAGCGCAACTAGCAACAGTCCAGATGAAACTAGACGAACTCCCCTCCTTCTCGCAGCCCACCAGCCTCCCCACCATTCGACAACCAGATTTTACCCCAAGCCAATATGCCACCGTTATTGCTATGGCAAGGGATATGCCTCGCCGCACTGTTGGTAAAAAGGGCGGCAGGGTTTTGGAAAAGGGAGAGTTCCAAAAGAGCGATATAAATAATGTTCTGGATAAGACGGGCGACCCGACAGAGCAGATTATAGAACGTGCGCTAAGTCGTGGTGATATAAGAGCCGCAAGAAATGCGCGTGGAAAAGAGAAGCGTGGTGTTTATCGCTACAACAGGCCAGCCCCTGTTCAAACCCCCCTTCAAAGAGGCGAGTTAATTGAAGCCGAAGAACGTGCAAGGGCGCAAGAAGAGGCTGATCGTACAGCGGAAGAGGGGACTATATCTCCTGTCCGAGAGCGCTTGCTGCGCGGTGGGACTGTCGAAACAACTGGCGAAACCGCTACCGCTCCCAAATCAGGTATTCTTATAAGGCGCTCAGACACAGATTCAAAACTGACTTCTGAGCAAGCAGCGCAGGAAATGAAGAACCGCGCTTCAAGAGCGCAAGCAATCCCACAGTTTAAACAACGCATGGAAAACTTGGGCGGGCGTGAGGCCATTAACAAAGCCTTGGGCAGTGCGTTACGGTTATTCCAGAACAAAATTCCTGCATTAAAGAATGTTCCGCTGACTGTCCGTTACGTCAACACCCTTACGGAAGAGGGCGCAGAGGGAACGAAGGAAGGAATGATTCGCCAGACCGACGATAAGCAGGTAATTGTGTTGGCGCTGGATGCCTTGGAAAACAATCAGGACGGGTCTCCCCCTTCAAGGGAACAGGCGCTTAAACAATTAAGCAGTGTGATGAGCCATGAGATCATACACGTTCTCAGGAATGCAGGGATTATAACCAAAGCCGACTGGAAGGTTTTGACTAACTTTGTCGAAACGAACAATGCCGTTACCCGTGAGGGCGGAAAACTCGACAAGACATGGTTCGATGAGATTTCTGAAGTATATAAAGCTCAACCCCTAACGCGGGAAGAACTTGTCGAAGAAGCCGTCGCTGAGTCGTTCCGCGCTTATGCGGATGGCGTAATGAAGGTTGCTGGGAAGCCGCGCAATCTCTTTAACCGCATAGCTGATTTCTTCATTGCTATGCGGAGGGGCTTCAAAAAGATTGATGTTCTTTCTGCGGCTGATGTTTTTGGAAAATACGCACCAGTTCCAGCATCTACTGAATTTGTACCCGCAGGCATTACCCCCACGCAGGAACAAGTTGTAACCGCCCAAGAAACAAGAGAGAGGCTTGGGCAGCGTGAGGCGGATGCCCCTATTACCCAATACTCCATCGCCCGAAGAGTAGAATTAAATGCGTCATCCCTTACGGATGCTATCAAGAATAATCCTGATGGGTTCACTGTAAAAATTGATGGAAGCCCCGCCCCTAAAACTGGTTTTGTAGTAGCTCCAATTAAGGCCGCAGAAAATATAATAGAATCGGACAGTTTAAACGAAGAAACAATTCAGGAGTTTGTCCGAACTTTATTAGCAACTGCCGAGGCTACTGGGGAAGAGGTTTACGCTGGAGGGTGGCTTAATCAGGATAATAATAAATATTATCTTGATGCCGTTCAAATATACGACAATCTTGACACAGCATTATATGTGGCTGACAGTAACTCACAATTGGCAATATTTGATATAGGAGAGTTCAATGAAATCGAAACAAGTGAAGGAATCGAAAGACTCAAACAATCTGGAACTTATAACAGTCAAACCAGGGATGAGTTTCGAAGAAGTGGAGAAGAATCTAGTCGCCGCTTTACGGAAATCAGGGGTTCCGATAGATGGGTACAATTATCCCGACCAAGAGTAGAGGAACAACCAGCCGCTCAATATTCAATTGCCCGAAAAGCAGAACCAGGAGTAGTTGTACTTCGCCACGCCGGTCCTGAACTTGAGGGCGGTAAACTCGATCTGAGCTTTACGGGCCGCGCGAACAACCCTGATTCTATAAATCCAAGAATGACCAGTGGCATCTCGTTTTCAACCAAAGAGGGCGAACATGGAGCCTATGCGGCAGGCAGGCGACAATATGAAGTGCGATTACCAGAGGAAGATTTGTCCGGCGTTGTGGACTTTTTTACAAAGGTTAGAGACCTCCCCCCTGAGCAGCGGCAAGCGAT
>JGI24006J15134_10002042_pt1 | contig 11334 bp, 13 predicted proteins | sample LinPmetageLP53_FD_15134 | JGI IMG/M metagenome (IMG submission 15134) | reverse complement strand
TAGAGGTGAAGTACCTGATGATTACGACTGTATTGGTGTAGGTATTGACCTTAGCTGTGGATTAGGTGAAAAGAATGACTGGACAGTATTTACGCTTGGAGGTATATCTAAAGGAAAGATCTACCTGATTGATCAACGTAGATGCCGAAGCATGGGCAACATTGAGAAGATTGACACTCTCTGCCAGATGCTGGCTGACTGGAACATCCTTGTGGAAAACGAAGATGAACAGTTTTTCCCAACGATGTCTACGTGCATCATCTGGCCTGAAGCAGTGGCATATCAAACATCTTTTGAAGGTGACTTTAAACGTATTGCATTTGATGACCGTTCTCTGTTTAATTTGACCTGCTCTCCAGTCAAAGGCTTTAAAGGTGACAAGCTTGCAAGACTGCGTGGTGTGCTTGGTTTGTACGAGAAGAAACGTGTTGTCTGGAACAAGTATCGTAAGTGGGATGTACTAGAAGAAGAGCTCTTAAACTTTGGTCACTCACAGCATGATGACGCTGTAGATTCTATGGTTCTTACAATGGGAGGCTTACTCAGAAGAGGTGCACTGCAATTAGATTACAATAGTGATAGTTTTGAAATGTAATGTAAGCTGATGAACTACAATTCAGGTTCTAAACCTAAAAGAGCTCAAGACTTTTTAAGAGAAAAGCTAGAGAAGCCTAGCCACATGGCTCGCTCCCAGCAGTATAAACAGCTTGGTGAAAATAATGTAGCAAATAGTTACGATAGCGTGCAACGTGGACGCCAAGCTAGTGCTGCAGCAAATGAGACTGTAAAAGCTGATGATATGTTTAAAGGTCTGCGTCAATCTGTTGTAGATCAAGGTGATTACTATCAAGCAAGTTCACGCATGAGACAAGCTGGATTGTTTGGTGATGTGTGGAATCAGAAGTCCCCACCTAAGTGGGTAAGCCCTGATGAGCCCGAAGAGATTAAAACAACTTATCAAGATAATTGATGGCTAGACTGTACAAACAAATTGGAGACATAAATGAATAACAGTATGACACAATTTGAGGAAATCCTTAACGCTGCTAAAGAGCGTCGTGGGGATCTTCCTATTGACACAATGATTGTGGCATCTCACTTAGCACAGATGCGTACATTTATACTTCGTAGAGGTGTTGAGTTCTACTGTGAGCAAGATTCTTACGGTAAGCGTAAAGAGTTCTTATCTCAGTTGTTTGAAGACAACATGCTTGAGATGAAGCTTGACAGCATTGTTGACTACTTCTTATGTGATGGACAAGGTTTATTCTATTTCAGACCTGCAGGTGATACCTATCAAATACTTTACTTTGCAAAGAACCAGTACAGATCATACAGAAATCAACAGAATGAGCTAGACAGTGTCACATTGATTTACAACTTCAATGTGCAATCATCAGGAGTGATGGATCCTAACTTTGCAATGCCAGGGCAAAGAGGTCGTAAGAAGTGGATTCGTCTTAAAGTCTACAAAGACAAGATTGAACAAACAATCTCTGATGAAGAAATAAAGTTTGATGACGAAGGCACAGGTATGCCTTCAATGACTGGTGGTGGTAGAACAGAGATACTTACTAATACCTTAGGTTTTATTCCAGCAGTTGAGTTGTTTAACTACATTGACTGTACAGGTGAAGCAAACGGTCGTGGTGAATTTGACTGGTTAGCTAATCAGATCATGGGTCACGATGACCTAGTAAGGAATATCCGTAAGAACATGAAGTTCTTCGGTAACCCAACACTGGTATCTAGTCGTCCTAAACATGACATCGTTGAAGCAGGTGACGAAAGTACATTCCGTCCTACCATTAGTTCTCAAGCTGGCTTCGCTTCAGGCTCACGTCCTAGCACTAAAGCTAGTACTCCGTTCGGTGGCGCTTCGCCAATTGATGGACAAATCAAAGTTCCTAGAGTTATTGCTAACCTAGAACCGACTGACCGAGTTTCATATATGACACCTGACTCTGTGTCGGGTGATCAGAACCTATACGTTAAACAGTATCGTTCTGAAATTCGTTTAGCCCTAGGTGGTGTTGATGACATTGACATTAACCTAGCTTCTACAGCCTATGAAGTTAAAACTTTATATGGTCGTGTTGCTGCTACAGGTGAGAAAAAAGCAAGATCTCTATTCACTTTTGGATTATGCAGATTGCTTGCAATGATCATCCAACATGAAGAGTTCTTGTTTGATGAATCCTTTGCTCAAGCAATTGGACTTCAGAAACCTCCTATTCCTTTGGAAGAAGAATTCCAAGGAGATCAGGAAGCTTATCAAAAAGCTTTCCTTAAGTATCAGAAGGCTATTGCAAAGTTTCAAGAGGATAGGGAAAAAGCCTTCCGTGCTACACTGGAGGCAGGTAATATGCCTAATGGAGTTGTTGGTTTAATTCCAGACGGTAACACCAAAGTTGCATGGCGTTGGTTAGGAGAAGTTTTTGAATCGGATACACAAGACATACTTAACAACAGTATTGTCGTTCGTAACCTTCAAGAACTAGGTGTTGATAGTATCGAAGCTCTCAAATACCTATTCCCCGGAAAAACAGATGAAGAGCGAGCAGCAATGCTTACTGGTTATCCGTTCCGAATGGTCCAACAAACTCAACAAAGTATTAGCAGCTTCATTAGCCTTTTAGGCAGCCTTTATCAATTGCCTCATCCTCAGACGCCTAATTTACCTCTTGCGTCTGACCCGAATCTGGATATCACCGGATTCCTTTATCGTTCTTTAGAATTCTTACGCAAGGAGTTAAGTTACAGTGGAACCTACAAACCAAGCAGTAGCAGCGACACCCCAAGTGTCATCACCGACGCCGACCGCCGTCGCTCCCAGCTCGGCCTCCCCATACGGGACGAGCGCCCCATCACCTTACCAGGGATCGGCCCCGACACAGGCTCCGGCTTGGGCGAATCAGGCACCCCAGGCTTACAGCCAGGCACCGGCCCCGCAGGCTTCGGCTCAGGCCCCATCAGCGGGGAATCCATGGCAGGAAGCGTTCCAGGCACTCTCCGCAAGCCTGAATACGCCCACAGCCTCCCCAACCCAGGCACCGTACTTTCAACAGGTGACGCCAACCCCACAGGCCAGTACCCAGGCTCAGTGGGCTTCACCTCAGCCTCAACAATGGGACCAATCGGCTCGCCAGACTTACAGTCAGCAAGCTTCAACCCCGGCTTATTCGGCGCAACAGGTCGAGCAGCTGCAGCAGATGCAGCAGGCAGTTCAAAGTCAGCCAGGAAGCGCAAGCGCTCGTGACTCTTACCTGAGTCAGATCTCTGATCAGAGCCTTGAAGTTCTTGAGCACTTTGGTGCTGAAGCTCCCGGTCTTCTTAACCAGTACGCTTGTGCTGTTGAAGATGCACTGATTGAGCAAGTTCAACGTGGCAATAGCCTCAACACCATGCTGGATGCAGCTGGTGAAGAGCGTTCTGCAATGAACCTCATGCTTACCGATCCTGACATCCTCGCTGACTATGTCAACGACTTCTATGGTGTCAACGGCCCTTATCCTACTGAAACTCAGGAAGAAGCTGCAGCTCGTGTAAACACCGAGCAACGTGCTCAGTTTGAAGCTGAGATTGAATCTCAAGCCCGTAACGACGTTCCACCTAACTTCCAGCGTCCTCAAATGGAGATGCCTGAGCGTGGTGTAAATCAGAACCCCGCAGCTGGCTTCTGGGGTGACTTCAGTCAGATGATGGACCAGAATCCAGAACAAGCTTGGCAGTACCTTGCTCAGGCTCCTCAGGGAGCTCTACAGAGCAAGATGATGATCCAGGACCTCTGATTACAATAGTAGTAACTAGCTAAGCCTTACCATGCAACCACTTAACACCCCTATTCCACCTAAGGCCATTCCTGTTGCCCGTGAGTCCCTCGCTCTTTCTGATGCGATGCACGGTCTTCAGGCAATGACGCCACCGAATACGGGAATGTATAACTCGGATGATGGTGGGGCTATGTCTAAGCCTTACTTAAATGCAAACGTTACTGAGAACCAGGAACTAGCTAGACAGAACATGATCCAGAATGCCCAGACGGCTGCTCCTCAAGCAGCTGCTGGTGCTATGGGTGCTGTACGTAAAGGTGTTACAGAACAAAGTACTCAAGAGTTTAGAGCACAAGAATTCCTTAATGAGAAAATGGCTACTCAGCTTGACGCTGCTGGCCTCGGTCAAAACCTAATGCAAATCAATGCCGTCATGGGTACAGACCCTGATCGTGCTAAGTTTGTCAACGATATTGAAACATCCCGTGCAATGTTCTCAGGTCAAGCTCCAGAACTAGGAGCCGAGAGAGCACAAGAACAATACTACCGTCGTTAATCTACTACAATCGTAATAGTCATTGAATAAAACAAATGCGTAAGGCTGGCGAGTTTGTTGACGATCCTGAGATGTTCCAGACGATATGGAAACATCTCAAATCTGATGGTGTGCCAGATCAAGCTGCTAATCAGATGACAGCTGAGATGGTCACTCATGGTGAGGACTTTGAAAGCAGTGTAGAAAAGTATCAAGGACTAGAAAGTAACTACAAGTCCAAAGGGTTTAATGAGCATGCTGCACAGGCTATGGCAGTAGAAGCTATGGAAGGTAGACAGGAAGAGCCAAGCGAATCTCTCCGATTTGCACGAATCCACGGATAAACTTGACAGTTGGTAGAATAAGAGGCTATGATAAGTAGGTAGTCTTTCCCTAACCATATGTCACAACCTAAAATCTCAGGTGATTCAGTACGGTCTTACCTGCGTGATATTGGTCGTATTCCTCTGCTTAATGATGACGAAGAGATCTTGTTAGGTCGTCAGGTACAGAGACTAATGACATTAGTTGAGATGAAGAAAGAGCTAGAGCTGAATGACGATGGATTAGCTGAATCAATGGATATCCCTGTTAAGCAGGTCAAACGTGAACTCCGTGCTGGTGTTAGAGCTAAAGAGAAGATGGTTGTCTCCAACCTGCGTTTAGTAGTCAGCATTGCTAAGAAATACACAAAGCGTAACATGGAATTGTTAGACATCATCCAAGAAGGTACATTTGGCTTAATCCGTGGCGTAGAAAAGTTTGATCCAGGCCGTGGCTATAAATTTAGTACATATGCCTACTGGTGGATCCGTCAGGGAATTACACGTGCCATTGCTGAGAAGTCCCGTGCAATTCGCCTGCCAATCCACATTACAGAGAATTTAAATAAGTTAAAGCGTGCTCAGCGTGAATTGTCCCAACTTAATGGTGAAATGCCTACAGTTCGCCAGTTAGCTGAAGAGATGGAACTTACTGATGATGAAATCAAAGATTTAATGTGTAAGGCTCGTCAGCCTACATCTTTGGAAATTAAGATTGGTGAAAACCGTGATACCGCTTTAATTGACTTATTAGAAGATGAAACGCAACTTCCTGACGCTTTGCTCTTTAAAGCATTCTTAAAAGAAGATATATCTGAATTAATTGAAGAATTACCATTACAAATCCAAAAAGCGATTACTATGCGTTATGGCATCGGTGAAGAAGTATCTGAGCCAATGTCAATGACTGCTATCGGTCAAACGCTTAATATGAGCCGTGATCGTGTACGTAATCTATTAGAAAAAGGTATAACAGCACTACGTCAAGATAGTAGTAAAATCAAAGATTATTTGTAAATTACAATAGGAGTATGTCTACGCTATCAATAGATGACATATTCGACAAATACATTTACTGCATCGCTAGCTTCTGACAATAATACAGTCAACAGCGGTGCAGTACAGAGTAATCAGTATGCAAGTTCTGGCACTACTCCTGGTAGCGGTTCTGCTATCTTACGTGATGGTACTTCGTATTACACTACGCAATCTTCTCGTGTAGAGCAGTTGCAACGTGTAGATGTAACTGAGCAGATTCGGCAGTACAACAACTTATATGGAGGCAGTAGTAATACTCAACAGAGTGGTCTAGCAGCTAGCAAGTCACTGAACTATGCTGATGCACCTACGATGCAACGGGCACAACGTGTGTCTACTACGGTATATCCTTTTACATTTACACTTGTCGGATCAGTAGGACTGTTTGGTGCTGAGAACTATTATCTACGAGTAGACCTAGATCTTATTACACCACTAAACCCTGAGTTTGAAGAAAACGGTTGGGAACCTGCAGTTATTACTTTTGGCGAAAACCCTACAGTCAATACATATCAACCATCTGACATTGATTACGATAGCGATCCACCACCACCTGATCCAAATCCAACTGCACAAGATACACCTAATCAGGAAGCATCAAGAAAGTGCTGTGCTTTCTATGGGGGCACACCACTTGTACCTCTTCTTAATTGCTATTACGGTGCAATTATTACAAATGCTCGTCCTAATTTCTTTGATCCTTGGGTCAGTATTGATCTCACTAACATAGGTGTTAACAATATTTATATTGACACTTGGTTAGACACGATGATTTATACTCGTGAGCGTAAGATGTGGGGCTTTGACAAAATGTTTGTACGTCCTAAAGATTTCTTTTACGTTGGTATACATGCAAGAAATACCCGACAGCTACCTTATAACGTAACTGTAACTATCGGGGATCAAATACTTCAGGGCAGTGAGATTAAAGAGAAAGAGCTTATTGCTTATGTAGATCCTCATTAAGAGGCAGCAACTGTAGTTGCTTTAGTACCAGNTTTGCTNGTAGGTGNTGCATCTTGGTTAGTCCAGGTGCAANTAAAAGTATAAGTTCCAGGAGTTGTAAATACAACTTGTGTATTTTGACCAGTAGGACTATTGATTACAGCACCAGCACTAGTGCCACTAGCATTAGCTACTGTCCATGCATAAGCAGTAGTGCCTACAAGGTCTCCACCACCATTACTAGAAGAGTAGTTTTTACCAGTATTTAGATCAGCAAACGCTACAGTAGCTGGACCAGTTACTGTAATAGCACCAATTGCTTGTTGAGAGACAACAACTGCTAAGTCATCACTTACACTAGGAGCACTAGCCGAAGAAACAACACAATGAACTGTTGCATTTCCTGGATCACTGAATGTAATACCTGTGCTAGAACCAGTTGCATTAGAGATTTGTGCATCAGCATCTACTACTGTCCACAAGTACTCAAGGTCACTGACATTGTTACCTGCTAAAGCAACAGAGTAATTAGAACCTTTACCTGATGTAGCTGTAGCACTACCGCTAACTGTAGCAGTACCAAGCGTGTTGACAACAGAGCAAGTTACGGCACGAGAGTCTGATTGAGGACTATCGCTTGCTGTATTAGAAGTAATTGTGCACTTCACATCGTAAGAGCCAGCTTGCTTCCAGCTAACAGTACAACCAGATGCTGCTGCACCAGAAGTAATTTCAGCTTTACTAGTAGCGACTGCACTACCGCCTTGCTCAACAGTCCAAGCGTAGACAGCATCACTAGCAGAAGGTGTAGCGTTTGACTGATAGCTACTAGTAGCACCTACGTCAACAGCACCTTTACCTGAAATAACAAAGGTTCCAATAGTTGCTGGTGCCTGAAGAATACGTTTAGCAATAGCACCACCACTGATACTAGGGAACAAGTATTCAATTACAATCTTCTTTTGATCCTTGCTAGTAATAGCAACACGATCTACAGCAGAGTAGTTAGAGAAACCGATGTTGTAAACATCATTATCATACGTTACCATCAGCTGTGTATCAACTGATGAAGGGATAATAGCTAGATAATTAGTACCTACTAAATCAATAACAGTACAGCTGTTATAAATAGTATTATTAGCTTTCTTAGCCCACCACTGGGGGATTTGCCAAGTATCTCCACCACGGGGATCATTCTTGATTTGGAATGTAAAAGCACCTGAAGACTTATAGTCAACGAGACTCTTTACACCCTTCAGGACAAACTGTTCAGCCATTAGTTTGAAATTAGACTTTCTTCTATTTTAGTCGTTTTCTCTGGTGTACGATTTTTCCATGTTGCCCAACGTAAGTTATTAGCAAAACAGTTACCTGTATTACCGTCTTTGTGTTCAACAATTGAGCAACCTTTGCCCTTACCATATGGTGTAGGCGGAGGGCCAAGAAACGCTAGTGCTACTAGTTTATGCACGCATACGTCAAGGACTTTACCTTTACCAATACGTTGCGTAAGACAGACCATAGGATAACCTGCTTTATGTGGACGATGTTTTAGTAAACGATCTTCTTTGTACTTAGTACTCTTAACATGACCTGCACGATTAACGTAGTACTCTATACATGCTTCAAAGCCAGGTAAGCGGTGAATAGGCACCCACTCGCTAACATCAATAAAGTTTTCCATACAGCTTAGGGAACGCTAATAATACTACTATTTTAAATAGTAAGATAAATCTATGTGGCTTTGTTGTCACTATAAACTATTAAGTTTGGAGAGTTGATCCTATGTGGATTGATAATGACTTTCCCAAACTCTTAGGTGCTGAGCTTTATCGTCCTCACCCTGCGTATATCGTAGAGATGGCGGTTGAACCAGTCGTAGTACACGATTTCTCTAAGCAGCCTGGTCAGACAGTGCAGCTTGATCGTTACCGCTTCTGGGGTAAGCCAGGTACCAAAGAGTCACGGGAAAGAACTGCTGATCAGACCCTTGGTACTGCATCTGCACGCAACATCGTGAAGGACAAGGTGCTTGTCACCTTGAGGGAGTACACAGGTCCTGCGGATCCTCGTGACACCACTCAGCCTTCTACCTTTAAAGTGGCTCGTGAGACCCTGATCACTGCACAGCGTTTGCTGTTGGATACAGGTAATCTTAACGTTTTCCACCAGTCCATTGGTTCATTGACACTGCTTGACGACTATCGTCGTTGGCGTGACCGTGTCTTCTCTAACGAGCTCCTGAAAGCAGAAGCCGTTGGTGAAGCTAATGAAGTGCAAGGTGGCTACTACCTCCCCGGCGGCAAAGCCAAAGGCGGTACAGGCGGTACCCTTGGAGTGACGTATGACGCTGGCGAATCTGCCAAGTTTGACGTTACCACTGACTTGCTTGAAGTAGTCAAGGACATGCGTAAGCGCAACGTCCCAACATTTGCAGACGGTTACTACCGTTGCATCGTTGACCCGACTGCTATGATGCACCTTCGCCAGAACAGCGACTTCCGTGAAATCGCTCGTTACCCTGGTCAGGGCATGATCAACCCCATGCAACCCAACTTGGCTCCTGATGCCAACTATTTCTTGGGTATGGGTCCTGCGTACGGACAAGCTGGCTTTGTTGCTGGTCAACCCGTTATGCCTACAGGCTTCCTCTTTGAGGGTGTCCGTTTCTTCGAGTCCACCAACCTTCCTGCTCAGGTCTATAACCTGATCGTCAAGGATGCTAACGCTAACGCTGCTAATTATGACGCAGCTCAGCTGATCTTCTTCGGCCCTCAGGCCGTAGGTGTGGGTATCGGTGGAAACAACGCTCAGATCTTGTTGAACAACAACGATGACTTCTCACGATTCATCATTATGATCTGGAGTCTGTTTGCCGGTTTTGAAGTACTTAATAAGGACTTCATCTCGGTTGGTTACTCTTTCGTATATTGATAGGTAACTAACTATGACGTACTCTAACGCTTCACCTTCCGCCAACTGTTTTGACGGAACTACACGTACTCCTTGGAATAACGTGATCTTCCCCGGCAACTATGTTTGCCACCTGAACTCTTACCGTAATCAAGGCATCAACGCCTATCCCGGTCTTCAGTTCTTCTCCTTGGTTGGTGCCCTTGTGGTGCTTCCTATTGAGAACACTCAGTCCAACGTTCTGAACTCTTCGGCTCAGCTTCCTGCTGCGACGTATGCACTTCAGATCCTGTCTCCTGACCTCGGTCCTGCTCCTAAGCCTCTGGCTAACCGCAACTTCGTGGTTCCAACTGGCGCATGTGTCTACAGCTCTGCTGTTAGCACTGTCAACTTGGAAGAAGCTGCCGCTGCTGGCGACACCACAATCACCGTAGCCGGTATTCCTGCTACTGTTGATTCCGAAGCTCTTCGTGCTGTACTTACAGCAGACAGCAATGGTACTTTCAACGAATGTGGCGCTCGTGCCATCGTTCTTGACTTCCAAGCTGTTGAAGCTGCTGCAACTGGCTCTAACACTTCTGTTACAGTCACAACCAGTAAGGCTCTCAAGCCTGTGAACGTTTCCTCCGGTGGCTCCGGTTCAGCTTTTGCTGACGCCACTGCTGGTCAGTCTGCCATCCTTGTTGAGGTTGACTACTTCATGATTGCTAAGGGTCCTGATAGCGACAGGGTCAACCTGCCCTATCCTTACACTTCTGAATCTACCGGTAATTGATTGTAGTTCAAAGTTAATCAAGAGGGTTTCACTAACCCTCTTTTTTATGTCTATAATTAAGGCAAGTAGACTTTTCCCGAAATGCCTAAAGCTAAAACTGGACCTGAGAATCCACAGGTCAGTAACTTAATGCAGGATCAGAAGACCGGTAAATTAGTAGAATTCATCGGCACGCACGATAAAGAGTATGCAATGGTTCGTGACGGCGCTGGTAATGTAAGCTATGTTACTTTAGATCAACTCCTGCCTTACTCTCAAGAGAAAGGACGGTTATCTAAGATCGCTGCTCCTCAACTAGAAATTGAAAAAGAAGAGCCAGTGCCTCTTTCTGTTGTACCTGCTGAAGATGCACGCTTGAATCTTAATAATGCAAGTGCTGAGATGATTGCTAAACGCCTTCCAGGTGTTGGCTATACCACAGCTAAGCGTATTGTTGAGCTCAAGATGTCACTCTCAGGTGAGCGATTTACTAATCTTAAGCAACTTGAGAACATCCCTAGGGTGAACTGGGAACAGTTTATCACCGACGATATAATCTTCATTGCTTGATTGTTAAACTAGTACTAGTACTGACGTTAGATAGTAATGGATCCTATAGTAGAAGAGATCCTTATGGCACGTGCCATGCGGGATTCACAAGGTGTTCCTGATATAAACTCAGCTGTTACAGCTGGTGGTATTGTTGGTGCACTTGGAGGTGCAGCAGCAGGCTCGTTGCCTCATGCAATCCTTAAGAATACTATTGGACGCTTTCCTGATCGTAATCGCCCTTTAAAGCCAGGTGCTCGTATGGCAGGTGGTTTAGTCGGAGCTATCCTCGGTGGTGGCTTAGGTGCTGGTACTCGTCAGATGATGATCCAAGACTCACCTGCTGCTAGCATTCTTGCTAAAGCACAAACAGGTGAATTGACAGAATCAGATCAAGCACGCTTAGCTGACATCTTGACTGAGACGTATCAACAGATGGGGCTTAGCTAATGCAGTTAAACGATTATCAAAAGAGTAAAGTACGCTTTCACCTAGGCTATAACG
>JGI24006J15134_10002040_pt1 | contig 11335 bp, 13 predicted proteins | sample LinPmetageLP53_FD_15134 | JGI IMG/M metagenome (IMG submission 15134) | reverse complement strand
CATCTCTCTAAGTAGTCCACCCAATTCCTCAATAAGCTGTTACCGATGCAAAATTCATTGAGCCTTAAAAACAGGATGCAATAATCTCTACATTCTTTTTTGTGAACCCTCCTACCTCTTGGCAACCACATCCAAATTGTTTTGGTTTAAGTGGCGAGATGTCAACCTTGTTATTTGGTCGATGATCATCTCAGTCATTCTCCAGTAGCATCTCAGTACTACCTACCTCAGCATTATTTCGCATCTGATGATGGACTGCTAACTGGGTCACAGTTGTGGATCAAATCTGCCGATTGCTATCGTGATGACCAACCCACATTAAGAATACTACTCTCTTGGTCACTATATGCAACCTCTATTGATAATCATTTATGCAAGCTATCGTCTAGCATTACCTAAAAGGTTAAAACCAGTTAATATAATTCCCCTAGGGATGATACATATAAGGAGTAATTTATGACCGACAAAACGAGCCAAGATAAGAGTAAACCTAAACTGAAGTTAGTGGATAAGAAGGACTCAATCCTGACACCCAAGCAGAGGGCATTTGTAGACGCTGTAGTGAAGGGAAAGATAACGACCTATAAGGAGTGCTATGCCAAAGCTTACGATGTCACTCTGACAAAGACAGGAGGCATTCCTAAGTGGTGTGAAGTTGAGGCTAGTAAGTTGATGACTAACCCTAAGATAGCACTAAGCATTCAGACTGCATTAGAGAAGAGAGACCGAAGTACATTGTCATCAGCAGTCAAGCTAAGAGATCATGTCATGACACAGCTATATAAGGAATCACTAGAGGCATCCTCTGACTCATCCCGAATTCGTAGCCTCGAACTTATTGGTAAGACCATTGGACTCTTCACTGACCAGATTGAGGTTAAGGACAACCGAAGTGTGGAAGATATAGATGAGGACATCGAGACTAAGATAATGGCTCTAATGAGTAATGACTAGATGAGAGGTATATATATATATAGGTCAGGATTATCTAGGTCATATATATATGTAAGTTCTAATATATGGAGGATTGTCTAGGGAGATCATGTATTAGTACGCTGTTACAACCCGACCCCATATCAAAAACAAAAGCCACCAATATTAGGGTAACCCCACCCCCCAAAATAAGGAACGACTACCCGCATATCATATATACATAGTGGTCTGCTCATTCATAGAGTAACTTTCATACCCTACCCCCTATTGCATTTTGCAAGCATGTAGATTATGCACAGTTGACCTTGTGTTTTCAGGAAAAAGGGTAGAGTCTCATGCGGAGGGCATATATATTTTAGTTGACACACAATGTGAAGGTAGGTATATATGGTATAATCAAGCAATAGCTAACTAAGTACATACTTAATAAGTAAATACTTAGTGAGTAGATACTTAATAAGGTTTTAATTTTAAGTTTCTAACTTGGTATATTTATAAACTTACTAAGTATGTACTATGAATGGTTCACTAAATAACTATCTGGCTAACCATATTAATACTTTATCCAGTAGCGATAAGAAAGAACTGCTTACTCTTCTAGAAGAAAGAGAAAAAGCTGTTATGCGTCAGTCTTGTCAGGATAACTTCATGCCTTTCGTTAAAACAATGTGGAGTGCCTTTATTGAAGGCGAACATCACCAAAGAATGGCTGATATGTTTGACAGAGTTGCTAAGGGCGAACTTAAAAGAATTATTATTAACATGCCACCTCGACATACTAAATCGGAGTTTGCATCGCATTACCTACCTGCATGGTTTTTAGGAAACTTTCCAGATAAAAAGGTAATTCAAACAGCGCATACATCCGAACTTGCTGTAGGTTTTGGTCGTAAGGTTCGTAATTTAGTTAATAGCAAAGATTTTAATACTGCATTCCCTGATGTAACACTACAAGCAGACAGTAAAGCTGCTGGTAGGTGGAACACTAACAAGGGTGGTGAGTATTTTGCTATCGGTGTTGGTGGTGCGGTTACAGGTAAGGGTGCTGATCTATTAATCATTGATGATCCACACTCAGAGCAAGAGGGTGCTAGTGCTGATCCTTCTGTGTTTAAAAAGACTTTTGAATGGTATACATCAGGTCCAAGACAGCGTTTACAACCTAATGGTGCGATTGTTATTGTTATGACAAGATGGCATCAAACAGATTTAACTGGTCAAATTATAAATTCTAGCTTAAAAAGAGTTGGATCAGACCAATGGGAAGTTATGGAACTTCCTGCAATACTGCCATCGGGTAGACCCTTGTGGGAAGAGTATTGGAGTTTAGAAGAATTAGAAGCACTGAGAGCAGAACTACCTATATCAAAGTGGTCGGCTCAGTACCAACAAGACCCTACCTCAGAAGAGGGAGCGCTAATTAAGCGTGAGTGGTGGAAGACTTGGGAAGGGTTAGAGCCTCCTGAGTGTGAGTTTGTTATCCAAAGTTGGGATACAGCGTTTTTAAAAACCCAGCGTGCTGACTATTCAGCTTGTACAACATGGGGAGTTTTTTATCGTGAGAACAAAGACGATGGAAAAATTGCTCCAAACTTAATCCTGCTTGATGCCCATAAAGAAAGGTTAGAGTTTCCAGACTTAAAGCGTAGGGCTTTAGAAAAATATAAAGCCTATAGTCCTGACGCATTTATCGTGGAAGCCAAAGCAGCAGGGCAACCCTTGATTTTTGAATTAAGGGCGCTGGGTATTCCGGTTTCAGAATATACTCCAAGTAGAGGTAATGATAAGATATCGAGAGTGAATGCGGTATCTGATTTATTTGCATCAGGTATTGTATGGTGTCCACAGACTAGATGGGCAGAAGATGTAATAGAAGAGTTTGCAGGGTTTCCTAATATGGAACATGACGATTTAGTTGATAGCACCACGCAAGCTTTGTTAAGATTTAGACAAGGTGGTTTTGTACCACTGTATTCAGATGAAGAAGATGAACCATTAGAACATGGTAAAGTCGCAGATTATTATTAGGAGAAACAATTGGCTATAGAACGAAGTCCAGCAACCCCTGTAGAGGGTTTGATAGAGTTAGAGGATGAAATTGAGATAGAAACTGAGGATGATGATTTAGCATTATCTATTGAAAATCCAGAGTCTATATCTGTTGAAACCGAAGACGGAGGTATGATTATAGATTTTGATCCTAATTCAAAGTCTGATGACGAAGGTGATTTTAATGCCAACCTTGTTAATTTCATTGAAGAAAATGATTTACAAGCATTGGGTAGTGAACTAATTGCTCAATACGAAGCCGATAGAGAGTCTCGTTCTGATTGGGAAGAAACCTATATTAAAGGTTTAGATCAGATGGGATTAAAGATTGAAGAGCGTACTGCTCCTTGGGCTGGTGCATGCGGTGTATTTCATCCTATGCTAAGTGAGGCAGTGATTCGTTTTCAATCTCAAGCCATTGGAGAGATATTTCCAGCATCTGGACCAGTTCAAACAAAGATTGTTGGCTTACCAACTCCTGAAAAAGAAAAGCAAGCCAGTCGTGTACAAGACTATATGAACTACTTACTTACCACTGAGATGGTTGAGTATCGTACAGAAACAGAAAAGATGCTTTTTTCTTTACCATTAGCTGGTTCAGCTTTTCGTAAAGTTTATTATGATTCTAATTTGGGTAGACCTTGCGGTATTTTTGTACCAGCAGAGGATGTTGTTGTAAGTTATGGTGCAAGCGATTTGCAAACCTGTGCAAGAGCCACTCAAATAATGAAAAAGAACAGTAATGATATTCGTAAGATGCAGGTTAATGGGTTCTACAGAGATATAGAATTGCCTGAATCTTCTCCAAATATCAATGATATTACTAGAAAATACAATGAAATGACGGGTACAAGCGAGAATTATAGCAATGATGATCGCCACACACTGTTAGAAATGCAAGTAGACCTAGACTTAGTTAACTTTGAAGACGAACAAGGAATAGCACTACCTTATGTAGTTACTATTGATTATCCAAGTGGAATCATTCTAAGTATTTATAGAAATTATTATGAAGACGATGAGGCGCGTTTAAGAAGAATGCACTTTGTTCATTACCAGTATTTGCCCGGAGTTGGTTTCTATGGCTTTGGACTAATACATTTAATAGGTGGTTTAGCAAAATCTGCTACATCTTTACTTAGACAATTGGTTGATGCAGGTACTTTATCTAACCTTCCGGGTGGTTTAAAGGCTAGAGGACTTAGGATTAAAGGCGATGATACACCTATAATGCCGGGTGAGTTTAGAGATGTTGATGTTCCGGGCGGTGCAATTAGAGATAATATTACATTCCTCCCTTACAAAGAACCTTCTGCTACTTTATATCAATTGCTTGGCAATATTGTAGAAGAGGGTAGACGCTTTGCCAGTCTTTCTGATTTAAAAATTGGTGATATGAATCAGCAAGCACCTGTTGGAACTACTTTAGCTATTCTAGAACGCGGTATGAAAGTAATGTCAGCTATACAAGCAAGACTTCATGCTACTATGAAAAAAGAATTTGAAATATTAGTTGGTGTTATTAAAGACTTTACATCACCTGAATATCCTTACACTGTTGACGCTAACCAAGAAATTAAGATTGAGGATTTTGATGATCGTATAGATGTACTACCAGTTTCTGATCCTAATGCAGCTACTATGTCTCAAAGAATTATGCAGTATCAAGCAGCATTGCAGTTATCACAGCAATCACCTGAAATGTATAATTTACCTGAGTTACATAGACAAATGCTTGATACATTAGGAATACATGATGCTGATAAAATAGTACCAATGGATGATGATATACCGCCAACAGACCCTGTTACTGAAAATATGAATATTATTAATGGTAAAGGCGCACAAGCGTTTGAATACCAAGACCATGAGGCACACATTACTGTTCATATGACTGCTTTACAAGACCCAAAAACTGCACAAATGTTACAGCAAAGTCCAGCAGCAGGAATGATACAAGGTGAAATGGAATCTCATGTAAGAGAACATTTAGCATTTCAATACAGAAAAGAAATTGAAGATGAGTTGGGTACTGAACTTCCACCAGTTGGTGAAGAGTTGCCAAATGACTTAGAGAAAGAACTATCTAAACTCGTTGTACAAGCTGCGGAAAGAGTTACACAAAAACACGCTGCGGAAATAGAGCAAGAAAGGATACAAGAACAAATGCAAGACCCATTAATTTTAGCTAGACAAAAAGAATTAGAAATTAAAGAAGCTGATGTTCAAAGAAGGGCAATGACTGATCAAGCTAAGATTCAGCTTGAAACACAGAAGGCTATAGCTAAAGATGCTCTTGAGAAAGAACGAATTGAATCACAAGAACGAATTGCAGGTGCAAGCATAGGACAGCGTATTGCAAGCGATATGCAAGATAGCACTAGAAAAGATAAAGAACTAGAGATAAAACAGGTGCAAAAAATTGTTGACATCACTAAATCTATGACAGAAGATAGTGATCGTGAGTCAGAATGATATCAAAGAGCAATCACTTTCAGAATTCTTAATAAGAAGGTTGCGTGAAATGATGAATGATCATGCAGATCATATATCAACTGGTGCTTGTCAAGATTATGCACAGTATCAGAAAATGGTTGGTATTATTGAAGGGTTAGCCTTAGCTGAACGCGAAGCCTTAGATTGGGTAGAAAAATTTATTAAGGCGGATTAATTGAAATTTATTTCATAATGCAAGTAGAAGAAACAATAAAAACAATAGAAGAGTCTAAGAATAAAAGCCAATTACCAGACCCTATGGGTTGGCGAATATTAGTTGCAATGCCAGAGTCTGATGAAAAAACTGATGGTGGTATTATTAAAGCACAGCAAACAAGAGATCAAGAAGAGGTTTCTAATATTTGTGGATATGTTTTAAAAATGGGCAATGATTGTTATCAAGATAAAAAAAGATTTCCTAGTGGACCTTGGTGCAAGCAAGGAGACTGGATTGTTTTTCGTGGATATTCAGGTACTCGTTTAAAACTTTATGGAAAAGAATTTCGTATCATTAATGATGACACTGTCGAAGCAGTTGTTGAAGACCCTACAGGAGTGGTTAGAGCATGAGCGATATAGTAAATAGTAACGCAGAAGAAACAATACAAGATCAATTTTTTGGTATAAAAAATGATGTAGTTTCTGAAGCACCAGAAGTTGAATTAGTTAATCAAGAACCAGATGTTGTTGTAGAAAAGCTAGAAGTTGAATCTGAAAGTGAGCCACAAGAATCAGTTAGTGCTGAAATTGATACTGTTCGTAATCAGTATGACTCAGAAAGAAAAGCAAAAGAAGCGGCTTTAGGAGCAGAAAGAGAAGCGGTTGCACAACTTAAAGAATTAATGCAAGAAAATCAAAGACTTAATAGTTTTGTAAACCAAGGAAGTGATGTTCTTAATAAGCAAGCATTAAATAATGCACAATGGGCATTGAATTCTGCACAACAAAAACTAACTAAAGCTTATGATGAAGGTGATTCTGAAGCAATAGGTTCTGCACAGGCAGACATTGCTAAAGCTACAATCGCAGAACAGCAAGCAGGTCAGTATGCAAATATGGTTATGCAACACGCATCACAAAACTTGCCTCCAATACAAGAGCCTGCTGTTACAAAACAAAAGCTTGATCCAGATATGCAAGCTTGGTCAGATAAAAACCCTTGGTTTATGAATAATGCTGACCCTGTACATGAACAAATGACATCGTATGCAATGTATTTAGATCAAGAAGTTAGAGGAGAGGGTGTAGACCCTTCATCAAATGCTAATAAATACTATTCTGAAATCGATGAGCGTATGCAAACAAGATTTCCAAACTTTTTTGGAGTTCAGCCTCAAGCAACGGAAGTTGTAGAGACTGACTCAAAACAACCCGCGAGTGTGGTTGCACCTACTACTAGAAGTAATGGGAAGAAACCTCGTAAAGTATCGTTAAGTAAAGATCAGATAAGAGTCGCAAGGCAACTGAACATAAGTCCACAAGCTTATGCTGCTCAATATCTAAAACTAGAGGAAGGTTAATATGAGTGATAATACTGTAAACAAGGATGTTCAAGAGAGTAAACCTGTTTCTGAAGAAGAAACTTCTATTAACAAAAATCCTAGAGATTTAGAAAGTCGTGAGAAAGAACAACGATATACAAGTTGGGAGAGTCCAACTAATTTACCAAACCCTGACCCTCAAGAGGGATGGGTATTCAGGTGGATCAGAACTAGTTTGTTAGGACAAGTGGATAATCCAAATGTCTCCAAACAACTTCGTAGCGGATGGCAGCCAGTTAATTCTAGCGAGCATCCAGAACTGCAAGTAATGAATGATCACAATTCTGAATGGTCCAACAAAGGACATGTGGAAATTGGTGGATGCCTCTTATGTAAAATGCCCAAAGAAATGGCGGAAGCTAGGGATGAACATTTTGCTCGTATGTCAAAAGACCAAATCGAGTCTGTCGACAACGCTTATTTCAAAGATCAAGACCCTCGTATGCCTACAAAGACTGTTTTTGAGAGGAAATCGAGGACTTCATTTGGGCGAGATTCTTAATATCGCCTTTTAACTATTAAATTAAGGAGACACTTATGTCAACTTCAGCTACTCCTCACGGAGCGCGACCAGTTGGTTCGATAATATCTTGTGCATTTAATAACCAAGTAAAGCATTACAAAATTAAAAATGCGTATGGTACTTCCATATTCTATGGAGATTTTGTAAAACTTGCGGATGATAATCCTAATACCACTATCCAAAAAGATACTGGTACTACGGCTTGTACTCCAATTGGAATTTTCTTGGGATGCCAATATACTGATCCAACCACAGGTCAATTCACGCCTAATCAATATTTTCCAGCATCTATTGCTGCCGATGATATTGTGGCGTTTGTTGCAATCGATCCCTTTATAGTCATGCAAATGCAAGCAGATGGCGCAGCAGACCAAGATGATCTTGGTAAAAACTGTGCTGTAGTGCAAACTGCTGGCTCGACTGCGATTGGTAACAGCAAAAACTCGGTTGATATATCTACTGTTGCAACTACTGCTACACTACCTGTAAAAATCATCGACTTTGTCGATGGACCAGATAGTGCTGTTGGAGATGCTTACACAGATGTATTAGTAATGTTTAATGTCGGTCATCAGTTGCTCAACACAACTGGTATAGGCTAAGAGGTAATATACTATGGCTTCTATATCTAGAGCAAATGAGCTAAAACAACTTCTTCCGGGTTTAAACGCCCTTTTTGGAGAAGAATATGCGGCTTATGAGAACGAACACGCTGAAATTTATGACACTGAATCATCTGATAGATCATTTGAAGAAGAGTTAAAACTTTCAGGATTTGGTGCTGCACCCGTTAAGGATGAAGGCTCTGCTATCACTTTTGATACAGCGCAAGAATCTTATGTGGCTCGCTATACACACGAAACTATTGGGATGGGATTTTCTATCACTGAAGAAGCAATGGAGGATAACCTCTATGTTTCTTTATCTGCTAGATACACCAAAGCTTTGGCTCGTGCAATGGCTTACACAAAACAGGTAAAATCAGCATATCCACTTAACAATGGATTCAGTACCACATTTAAATCTGGCGATGATGTCGCTCTGTTTAGCACTGCTCACCCCTTGGTGAATGGTGGTACAAACAGTAATCGACCTAGTACAGGTGCAGATTTAAATGAAACATCACTTGAAGACGCGATTATACAAATCTCTAAATGGACAGACGAAAGAGGTTTATTAATTGCTGCTCGTGCAAGAAAATTGATCATTCCTACCGATCTTCAGTTTGTTGCCACACGACTACTTGATAGTAGCTATCGTGTAGGAACATCTGATAACGATATTAATGCGATCAAAACGAATGGAGTAATTCCAGAAGGGTATTCTGTCAATCATTATTTGACTGACACAAATGCATTCTTCTTGACTACAGATATTCCTGACGGCATGAAGCATTTTGAAAGAACCCCTATGCAAACAAGCATGGATGGTGATTTCACTACAGGTAATGTTAGATACAAAGCAAGAGAAAGATACTCCTTTGGTGTATCTGATCCGCTAGGTATCTTCGGGTCACCCGGATCATCCTAATCGGATAAGTTATCATATCGAACCATTTATGGGAGGGTTTGTTCCTCAACTCCCATTAAACTTTTCTAGGGTAAACTTTACCTATCGACTGACCTAGCAGACAATGCCAAAAGACGATAGGGTTATTAAGGAGACTTAATTATGGCAAATTCAACTTTTAATGGACCAGTCCGGTCCGAAAATGGTTTTGAGGTAATCTCAAAAAATTCATCCACTGGTGCTATAACAACTATATTAGATATAGACTCAAGTGGTAATATAGACACTGATGGTGATATAACAGTTGACGATCAACTGTATGTTAAAGATGGTGCTGATATTCGTTATACCGCGACCACTGGATATGGTCCAGCAGGTGTAATCATTGGTAAAGGCGGTTCTTTAGCAGCAACAGCCGATCCTTATGCTGAAAGTTCTACTGAACTATTCCCATTAGGAACAACCATGCAGTATGGAAACAACATACTTAGATATATGCAGAATGGCGGAACAGCAGTTACTGCTGGTAAGTTAGTTCAACACGCAGCAGCCGTTGCTCATCATACAAATATGACAGCAACCGCAGCAGTGGCAGCAGGTGAAACTGCAATTTCTGTTGAAACTAATGGTACTGATATGACACTTAATCAATACGCAGGTGGTTATCTGTGGGTTAACGATGTTAATGGTGAAGGTCAAATGCTTAGAGTAGAATCTAATCCAGCACACGATCATTCAGCCGATCCTTCAGTAATAATTACTTGTTATGATGATCTAGCAACTGCTTTAACAACCAGTTCAGAATTATCATTAATTGCTAATCCAAACACAGGCTTAATTGTTGCACCAGCAGCAGAAACAGGCGCTATTATGGGTGCTACTGTTATGGATACAACAGCCAGTTACTATGCTTGGTTTACGATTAAAGGTCCAGCATCACTATTGACTGTAGGAACTTTAGTTGTAGGTAATGCAGCAGTTCGTTCAGGCGGTACAGCAGGNGGAGTTGCACCAGCAACCGATAATGTTCTTCAAGAAATTGGCGATGTTATGGCTGTGAGAGCATCTACTGAGTATTCATTAATTAACATGAATATAGCTTAACTAGGAGTATATTATGGCTGATGCAGTAACTTCCCAGACTATTGAGGATGGCGAAAGAAATTGTATTATGAAGTTTACCAATGTCAGTGATGGCAGTGGCGAATCCGCAGTAGCTAAAGTAGATGTATCTGCTTTAGCAGCTAACTCAGCAGGTACTTCCTGTTCTGAGGTTAGAGTAGTGCGAGTGAGCCATGCCATTGTTGGTATGTCTGTCCAAATGTTTTTTAACGCTACGACTAATGTTCTTTTGATGCAATTAGCTGAAAGTAGTAATGGACACATGGATTTTAAAGACTTTAGTGGTATTCCAAATAATGCGGGTAGTGGTAAAAATGGTGATATTCTGTTCACAACAGTGGGTCACACTTCAGGAGATACTTATTCTATCGTTTTAGAAATGGTGAAAGTGTATTCTGATTAAACAGAAAAAAAATAAATGAACTACTAAGAAAAGGTAGTTTTATGTAATACTATCCATATACTTTAGCAATAGAGTATGTGGATATTTAAATTATGGAGGGCGATATGCCTACAAAAGATATGGGCTTGAAGAAGAAAAATTTAACTGGTTATATGGGCGGAGGAGTTATGTACTCTAAAGCACCTACTAGCAAATCTTTTCGTAAAGGCGGAACAACAAAATATGTGACGGGTGGTATAACTTCTCCTACACTTAATCCAAGAAAGGATGAAGCAGCAAAACTAGCAGCAAAGAAAAGGAATGCAGGATTAAAACGAAAGCGAGCAGCAGCAGCTAATAATCCAAAAAGACGTGGAGGTTAATGCTTTGTGTCTAGAGCAGTAAAAGATTCTAGATTAAAGAGGGCTGGGGTATCAGGCTATAATAAGCCAAAACGTACACCCAGCCACCCTAAAAAGTCTCATATTGTTGTTGCCAAAGAAGGTGACAAGGTTAAAACTATACGTTTTGGACAACAAGGTGTTACAACGGCAGGCAAGCCAAAGAAAGGCGAGTCTAAGAAACAAAAAGCTAGGCGTAAGTCTTTTAAAGCTAGACATGGTAAAAATATAAAGAAAGGTAAAATGTCAGCAGCTTATTGGGCAAATCGAGAAAAATGGTAGTAAAATGAAAGGCGTAAACCACTATAAAAAAAATGGCTCTCTTCATAAGGGAGGAATGCACAAAATGCCAGATGGTTCTTTACATTCTGGTAAAACG
>JGI24006J15134_10002038_pt1 | contig 11340 bp, 9 predicted proteins | sample LinPmetageLP53_FD_15134 | JGI IMG/M metagenome (IMG submission 15134) | reverse complement strand
TATTAACTGTCTTAAGTTTTATTTTACTTAATTCTATAATTTTATTCTGCTCATCAATTTCAATATTATGTTGTTTAATATGTTCTGTGTTGTCAACATCATCTAATTTTCTATTACATGCTTGACAAATACCACTCTTGATTAGATTTTTAATAGTTGTTCTAAGTCTAACAACCTCAGCTTCACCTAAATTAATTACCTTAGTTAATTTTTCTTTATCCTTTGTTAATTTAAAGTCTCTATCTTCATCAAAGTCAATCTCACCAACCTTTTTTAATTCGTTATTTATTACCTCTATATCTTTCTTGTGTTTTAACCCCTTTTCAGTTATGACTTTTATCTCACTTTCGAGTTTGGATGGATTTAAACTTAAGATTTCAGAGTCTATTCTATCTTTTGATGATACTTTAACTATTTTTTGTTCGGTTAAAGCTTTATAGTTATTACTTTCTTTAACTAATTCATTGTCATAAGTTTTTTTACTATTATTTAATATTTTTAAATTAGATTCGTGACCATTTATTTCTTCTTTAAGGGTTTCTGTATCGTAAACATTACCCTTCATAGATTTACTGAAGTTGTTATACATTTCCCTGGATATCTTCTCCTTAATTGCTATAGGTTCTAGTCCTATAAATCTAGTTAGTAATTTACCACTTTCACCAGCAGTTGAATCTATTAATGTATCTAAATTTCTTGATGTAGCTAAGACAACCAGGTCAAAATCAGATTCGTTACCTACTATATTCTTAATCATCTGAGTAGTCTTAATAGCGTCCTCGTCATTTAAGGACTCTTCTTCACCATCTGGCATTACTTTGTAATAATTAAGCTTATTACTTATATTCCACCCACCTTTTCTCTTAGGTTTTCTTTCTAATTTTCTTTCTATTATTAATTCTTCACCACCTTCAATCTCGATTAGACCTTTTACCGTTAATTCAGTAGCGTCACTGAATTGATTAAACACTTGCTCGTTTGTGTCTGTCTTAGTTGTCTTACCGAAAAACAAAAACTTAACTGCGTCTATAGTTATAGATGTTTTACCCCCTTGATTAGCTGGATTTGAATTTACTACTGTAAATCCTTTAAACCTATCAACTGGAAATTCATTATTTTCACCATAGGATAAAAAATTGTTGACTGTGAGCCATTTGAGTCTATATTTTTTATGTGAATCGTATTCTGAATCAATATTCATTTCATTATTAACCTTATCATCTAAAGCTAATACCTTATCGAAATTAACACCTTCTTTGCCTTCCCTAATCAACCATTCTTTAAATAGTTTTCTTTGGTATTCGGTATTCATTATGTTCTCAATGTTAGCGCCGTCAATTTCTACCAACTCACCAGAACTATTTCTCTTACTTGGTTTGTAGATTACATTTATATTTTGTGGTGCTATACCATATTTAACTGAGAAGTATTTTTTAACTCTATTTCTAGACTCTCTTGAGTAGTTTTCTGGGTAATCAGACCAATATACTTTTACCTTACCGTTTTTGTTTACCTTTATTTCTTTTTTTTCCATAAATCACTAGTGTTAGACCCTAAATATCCTTTCTTATCTCCGTATATATCACCTTCCTCTTCTTCTATCTTAGGTTTATTTTTTTCTATTTCTAATTCCTCTTCTAATTGCTTAATCTTATCCTTTAAATCGGAAGTTTCCCGTTTAAGTGCTAGTATTTTGTCATTTAATTCTTTTTTTAATTTAGAGATTTCTTCAACTCTTTCCTTGTCGATAAGTCCGAAAGACTTACGGTCTTTATCGAAGCTAGATATACTTAATTTAAGTGTTTCTCTAACTTCAGCTAATTCCTTCTGTAATTCTTTATTAGCTTCATCGTCAGTAACAAAAACCTCCTTTTCAATCTCCTTAATAACTTCAATCTCCTTAATAACCTCAATTTCTTTTTCTACAATCTTTTCAACTTCCTTTATTACTTCAACTTCTTTTATCTCAGTAGGTTTGTCCCATGGTGTTGAGCCAAACTTTTCAGAGGTAAATCCTTGCTTTATCATCTTTGTAATAAAGTCGTCTACTGATGATATATTATTTACTCTACAGTAATCCCATATCTCATCTTTTATGTCTTTAGGTAGTTCCATTATTCGTTTGTTAGTATTTCAGTTCCATTATCTATATCCTCTAATGAGTCTATTTTAAATTGGTAGAATCCGTAGTCTGTTTTAACGTCATGCTCTTTATAAGTCTTATTTTCAACATCCCATTCTAAGAACCCGTGTTTACTTATTTTTTCACCGAAGTTTTGTTGGATTAAAGAACTAGGCATAACTATTGGTATATTGTTGAATCTTAGTTCTTGTCTTTTATGTATATCACCACACATGACGATGTCATTACCTTCAAATATATCAAGACTATGACCGTGTTCTATAACGTAACCAATATCTGTTGATGAACCAATTAGTGGTCCGTGAAACAACCCTATATATGTTTTGTCGTTGCCGTAGTCTATTCTAGCTTCTTCTATATCTGGTCTATTGCTACCTTCTATTATAGAGTAAACACACCAAACTATATTTTCATCTTCATAACAACCAGTTTCGGTGTAGTATCTTATATCCGTATCGGGTAATAATTCAACCATTGGTGTTATACTATCAACTCTATCTTTATTATTTTCTAATAAGTCATGATTACCTGGTATAATTACCACTGGCGCAATCTTTTCTAATTCCCTTAAGAACCATGTACCTAATATTAATAACTCATTAGATATTGTTATTTTTTGATGTACGTAATCCCCAGCAATAACTATTCTGACCTCTTCTCTTTGGTAACCTTTGACTAATACTTTTACATCACTTATAAACGTTTTAAAAGCTTCCTTGTACTCATCATGCATTCTGAATGTTCTAATATGTATATCAGCTGTATGTATTATTTTTTTAATTTTCATATATATTAACTTAAAAATTTCTTTAAATCATCTTTTCTTTTTTCTTCTCTAGCTATATCACTATACTTCTTAGCCATTACTTCCTTTATTCTTGGTAGTGGTGGCATAGTTAATACTGTATCACTAAATGATTTTGGTATTCTGTACTCGGTCATAACACCTTCAGCAGTTAAATGAACGATAATACCACCCAATACCTTTATGTTTTCATACTTAGTTCCTTTAAGCATGTCTAAGAACAGTCTAATGTATAGTGGTAATTGAATCATATAGTGAGATAGTGCTGTGTCCATGTAGTTCTGAAATGGTGGGAGCATTGGTTCTGTATATGAATGTACTTTAAAGTTCTTTGGTTTGTTGGTTTTCCAGTCACTAATAACTACACCTAAGTTACCGTCTTTATCAAACATAATCCACATCTTGTCAGGTTGGCCTGTGTATTCTAAGTCAGAACTACCTAAAACCATTTCGGTATCTAGTAAAACCGCACCTCTCCTGTGCATTTGTCTAATGAAGTTGTGACCAGCGTCAATCATACGGTTACCATCAGCAGTTTGTTGGTCATCACACTCAAAGTGTGGTTTCCTAACTTCTTTATATGAACCATATTCACTAAGTAAGTCCATTTCAAGTAAATAGTGAACCCTAGAACCTTTATTGTTTGCATAGTCTGCAGTACCTGTCCATTCTCTAAGTAATTCATCTTGCTTTACTATATCACCATTACACATATCTAGTGATTTATCAAGTGCTGGAAAATCATTATAGAATTGTTTTATTACTGTTGACACACTTGGGAAGTCGGTGCGGATTACACCATTATTGTCTCTAATATAATAAATATGGTCGTCCTCAACAAAGGATAATTCAAGTTCTTCTTGTTTTTTGGTGATTAGGTCTCGTATTTCCTGACCAATCGCTAATAGTTCTTCTTTTTTACCCACAAAAATAGTTTATCAGCAAATATATCATTTTTTTATATATCTTGTGATATTTATAGATATATTATTTATATAAATGAAAGGTTTTATAAAAAAACTATTAAGAGAAGGGTTAGATGATAGTAAGGGTTTACTTAACAAAAGTAGGTTGATAAAATTAGGTGTTGAGGGTGTATTTGACGATAAAGAAATGGCTTCTAAACACTTAGAGGATTTAATAAGTAAAATTAAATCATTACCTCAGTCAATTAAATTATATAGGATTGTTTTTGTTGATAATATTAATCAAATTGATAAGGTAAACGTTGGTTCTCATTATGTTGGTAAAGTGAAAGATTTAGAACAGTCACATCAACTAATTAGTCATGTTGGTAGTGGAGACCCGTATGTTTTAACTGTTAGAGCTAATAAATCATTAATTGATGTATATACTACGTTGGTGAATAATATGAAGTACCCTCATGAAAATGAAATAACTCTCAAAAATAAAGGTAATGGTAGTAAAATAATTAAAATAGAACCATTTAAAGAGAGTGAGGAAGATGTCTTAGGTGGTATGACATCTATGGATGATTTTATTTTTGACTATTAATAAAGTTTACTCTCTGGTATATGTTCAGAACTTCTAAGTAGGTTGATTATACCTTTATTTCCTTCTCTTTCAAAAACCAGTGAAGGGTCAGTGTCAGTGGGTGGGGTACATAATTTTATTCTATTATATAATTTACCAACGTTTAAGTCTCTATAAATCATTACAGCGTCATCTTTCGCGTCATCATCTAGTAAGATTACAATATCTGATTTAGCGTTACTAAGTAGTGCTGATTTTAGCTTAGGGTACATAATTTTACCTAATAAGGGTATCGAGTTGGGTACTACTATATGGTCAAATACTCCTTCAACTAGATATATTGTACCATCCCAGTTAATCGTCTTTTCATTAAAAATAAATTCTTGTTTTGGTGTATCTGGATTTAAATACTTAGGGTTCTTAAATTTATCCCAAGACCTACTTATAAAATAATTTAAATCACCTAAATCATCATAAGATGGTATTATAATTCTATTTTGATAATTACCGACATTAGTGTAACCAATACTATATTCTTCAATTAATTTATCATCTATACCTCTACCTCTTAGGTATCTATAAGCGGCTCCGTAATTGTAGTCTTTATAGTTAGTCTCGGATATTTTTTTAAAACCTTTAGGTAGTTCTATATTTGGTCTAGTATATGTTTGTATGTTACTGCTATCGTAGTTAGATGGTCTTACTATCTCGTATTCTTTAAGAATTTTTTTATTACCGTACCTTTTTATTAATGTTGGTACATTACCGCGCATGTTGTTGTCAAACTTACATACCCAACATTGAAATTTATTTTTATTGTAATTTATAGCTAATTTATGTTTACCGTCACCATGACTTAAACCTTTGTCTTCAGCACAAGCTGGACAATCAAACGACATTTGACCTTTCTCTTCATTGTGTTCGTGAGGTTCACCTAAGAATTGTTTTAATATATCAGCTATTATTTGAGACATAAAAGCAAATATATTAAAAATAGTTGTAAACTACAAATATTAAACCCAAAAACCTTCTTTTTGCATATAACCTAAACAACAAGCGTATGCGTCACTCATGTCAAAGTTTTCGTTTTTAAGTGTTCTGTTTTTCTTATAAAGCCAAGTTACTTGAGGTTCTAAATCAGATACTTTATCGAATATAACTTGCTTCTTGTCAATATCATAAGGTAGTGAACCAAAAAGTACTGGGTCTTTTTTACTTAGTTGAGATTCTGTAAATACTTTACCAGCTTTGGTTTTTGTCCTTTTACCCATTAATTCTGGAAATGCGTATTTTCTTGCAGCGTAAGATGATATGAAGTCTGGAACAATACCTAAGATGTCATATACCGACCTAGAAATCATACCGTTAAATCTTAAAAGGGTTGCAACTGTGTTTACATTGTTTGAGCGCACTAAAGGTTCTTCTATTATTACTCTGTCTATGTCTAAGTCTAAGTATTTATTTAAAAACTCTTCTTCAAAGATTCTAGCTTTCTCAAAAAGTGTCTGCATAGCACTTTCTGGTTTTGGTTTTACCTGAGGTGTTACGTGATGTAGTAATTTTAACTTACCTTTATTTCCGTCATTTTCAAATAAAGCGATACCTATCGTTTTTGTTGATACATCTAAACCTAGTACAAAACTTTTTTTATTACTAGTCGAATCTTCATTATACTCCATTGTATTGATTTTAATTAAGTATAATTTAATTTATTCAAATGTAAAGCTTTAATACTCTATAGTAACATTAAACGCTACAAAATCATCTACCGTCTTTTCATATGGTTTGTTTAATTTACCTATAGCGATAAGTGTGTTGTTAGAATCAAACATACCTACTTCAGTAATTCTTGGTGTATCTCCAGCTGACCATGTTGGGTTATTAGAAACACCAAATTCACCTCTGTTAGCTAGACATGTAATTGATTGTGATACCTTGTTTCTAATTGTGTCAAAAGTAATTGTGGTTCCAGTAGAGCCAGAATAAGTAGAGTTGTACGAGTTAACTATTGTTGGTTCTGTAATTACTAAGAATCCTTTATCTAAATAAGCTACACCGACTGGTTTATCGGTGATTGTACCTATGTTAGGGTTTGTTGTTGCGTTAAATCTTTCTTTACCGTTAACACTATATGGTTTACTTTGTGAGTAACCAGTAGCCCAGCTTTTGGTTGCGACACCTCCATTAGGTTTTAGTATTTCGTCAGAAAATAACATCGTTCTGTTTGGGCCGTACTTAGTAATGGTCGGAGATGAATCAACTACCGCTTTGTCTTCAGTTGTTAATGGCGAACTTTTTGTTTCGTATGTACCGTAAATATTATATGTTGACGCGCTTGTTTCCATTTCTAATTTAATACTCTTCCCATCTATAAGTTCTGAGTATTGACTTACGTCGATTCCAACCACTAATATATTAGTTTGAGCTATACCGCTAAAAGCTGTGTCTGAATAACCTCCTTGATTTGAGGTTAATCCAGTAAATCTGTTAAAGTCTGCAGCTGTTGTTGGTAAAGAAAAAGAATAAAATAAATTTGTTAAACTGTCAGTTTGGGTATTATTTAAATTAATACTATTCTGAGTTATACCATTTCCGCTGTATTGTATTGTTTTATACCCTACGTGTTCAAAACTACTTGCAACCGAGATGGAAGCTGGGTCAACTGTTTTTTTGTCAGTATTTCCATTGTAATTAAGTGTACTTCTTAATATATAGTTATCACCACCGTTACTTACGTCAACACCAGCACCATTACCTGATATAGCTGGAACTTGACCTCCTGTAAGGCCAGATAATGAAACGTAATAACTATCAGAGTCACCAAGACAAAAAGTACTTATTAATGTGTTTGAGCTAGTCGCTAATTTACGTCTACCTTGTGGTGTTAATTTTGCAACTAATTCGTATTGTGCAGTGTTTTTTAAAAATCCCATTTTTATTTTATTTAAAAGTCAATTGCTAATTCTAACATAACAGTATTACCTGTTGTTAATTTAACTGGTTTACTTAATTTACCAATCATTACTAATGCGTTATCGTTATCGTATATACCTACTTCAGTTACTCTAATATCCGCCGCATTAGACCCTAAACTGTCTGGTCTGGTGATATTACTAGTTGTTTTAAAGTCGTCAGCAGATATATTTATATTAAATATAGTTTTAAATATTGTAGCTCCGATATGAGTTTGTAGATTACCGTAAAAGAATCTTTCATCACCAAACTGAAGATTATCAGGTTTGTTGTTAGGTGCCATACTTAAAGAGTTTATAATACTAAAAGTGGTTGAACTGCCTGATACTGTTCCATCAATTAAGAACCCATTTGTTGTTGGGTTTTGAATTTCGAGTAGTTTAGGGTCTATTGTTTCGGTTGCACCACTAGTTATTGCGGTACTTGTGTAGTCGTGAACCCTCCATGCATTCGCAAGTGGTCTGTCAGTTGAGTTTTCAACTATTTGATATAATACCTTAAAGTTTCTAGCTGAGAATCCCATACCGTCATATGTAGCTTTTTCTTCTTTTCTCATGTACGGTAATAAATCTAACTCACTTATATTGAATTCAATGTCTTTAGTGTTTGATGTATTATTTTCTATTTTAGTGTAGTATTGACAAGGAACGGTAGTTGTTAGACCTGTACCTGTTGCGTTTTCAAATGTATATGTTAAATACATTGTCTTATTTGTAGCCAGGACTCCACCAGTTGCACCACTAGCAGAAGCAACAAGTTTAGCTTTAAGTGGAGGAAGAGTCCAGTTTCTATTTGATTTATATGAAGTTGCAGCTACAATTTCATCGTCATTAATAATCATAGTTTTTAGTTGTGGAAATACTTTACCAACAACTTTTTCAACACCACTAACTAATGATGGGTCTTCTATTAAGTCAATATATTCTAAATCAGAAGTACCAACAAATTTTGTAGTTCCAGTTGCTATAAACGTCATACCCATAGTAGTACCTGATTCAGTGCTAAAATCTCTTCTGTGGTACATTAAATCTGGTAATTCTAACTTTAATGTTTTACTATTTACTCCATCAATAAAAAAGAATTCACCATAATAATTTGAAATAGTATTATTAGTATAGTGTAGTATTGATATTGATTTATGTGCGTCATCAATTACTGATTCCCCAGGATTATCACAAATGTCATTACCTATTAATTGACCTGTGCAGTCAACTTCAAAATAAGGGTATTTCTGACCTAAGTAGTCATTAGAACCAAACTTTTCAAAGCTTTCGTTTGGGTTTGTGGTTATTCCGTTAACTACACTTGTACCTGTCATACCTGCTAGGTTTTCACACCAAACAGAGTTTTGATTTAATACTGGTACGTCACCGCAAGATACATCACAACATCCAGCAAAATCTAAAGTATTACTATTCCAATATGGTGTAGTAGTTTCAAATCCAAATGAACCATATATATCACCACCTGGATATATAAAGAATTGACTTGTCGCGGTTGTTGCTGATATTCCAGGTAATTCTCTATCTAATATAATGGTATCGTTATTATTAGTGGTTGTTGTTATTGTTTGTATTTTATACCATAAGTGTGGTACTGGTGTGGTGTTTTGGTTTAAACTTAAACTACCTACAGTGTCATTACCTACCTTAAGTAGTATGTAATCACCTACACTACATGTAGTACCTGTACCTATAACTAATGAAGTACCACCAGTAAGAGCTACTACTGTTCCTGTACCGTTTGTATAGGTATTACCTGTGTATGTCGTGTAAGTTGTACCATTTCCGCTAAAGAACCCTCTTTCTAACGCTTCGTTATTCACAACCGCTTTTATCGTGCTAATTTGTGAAGAGTTTAAAGTGTTTAAGTTTGCGTTATTATTACTTGTAGCGGTGATATATGATTTTATATCTGGCTGTCTGTCAAACGGACTTAATACTTTACTAGTACCAGATAGTGCAGCGTATGTTGGGTACGTGTCGTGTAAGTCTTCCCTGTCGTAGTTGATTTCAGAATCACCTATCCCAAAGGATGTGAAGTTTAATTGTCCTTGTGCTAATTTTTGTCTACCAGTTTCAGTTAACTTTATGTTGACAAAGGCATTAGTTTTGTTAATTATGTAGCTCATAGTTATAAATATCTTTATTCTTTATTTTAATAATAAATACCAAAAAATAAATGTTTAGTAAGAATTATTTAAATTTGTTTGTATTGTTATTTCAACAGTTTCACTGTATTTCTCTGTCGTAAGGATTTCCCCACATAAGTTTTTAAACTTTTTTTCATTCTTAACTCTATAATATTGTTTATCACCAAATGTACCTACTAAATTTATAAGTTGCCCGTAGCTCGTTTGACCAGCGATATAACTTGTAGTTCCTGATGATACTATAGATGTAAAGTTGTTGTCATTTGACGATTGGACAGTAAATAGTCCGTCATTATTTATTGGTGCGTTTTGAATTGACCATGATACTGTTACACCAGTTCCAAATTGATTACCTTGTATATTTGTACTTGTATTGTAATACGCTGTCAATAAATCACTTATAATTAAATTACCTTCTAAAATTATTCTTTTAGGATTTGTATTTGATTGAAAGTAATCGACGTTATTAGCTAATGTAATTCCGTTTAAAGTTATTACAATATCATTACTGGTTATAGGTGTTCTACTAAGGTATAATTCATATTTACCTTTAGTTGTATTGTAATAAACAGTATTTGCACCTTCTTGATTAGTAGTACCACTAACAATAGTTGATGCTATGTCAAACGAATCAGCCTTAATATTGTTATTTTCTATACCATTTGTAAATGCATATGTAAGTATATCTTCGTTGAATGTTTGAGCCGATAAAGTTAAATTAGAAACAAAATCTTCATCTACCTCTATTTCAGTAATTGAGTAATCATATTCTGGTGATAGTGTAATTCCGTTTAAAGATATTAAATAAGCACCATTACTTAGTGGTAGATTAAATTCAGTTGTGGTACCGTCTAATAATATAGATAATACAGTTAATCCGTTTAATGTTCCACCATCACCTGTTTCTCCGTTCTCAAGTTCTGGAGTGTCTGCTTCTTTGAAGGCTATAAAATATTTGTCTTTGTTGGATTGATATATGCCATATGGGTCACCATTTAAACTAGGTACTGTTGTGTAATTGTAACCTAATAGTTTTCCAAATTCAGTACTTACGTCATGATTAAACTGTCCTTTAATTATGTATTCACCATCTGGGTCTATAGTATTTGCAGTTATTGATGTTGTGTAAGCACTTGTCCCGCTGAATCCAGACCAATTAATATACTCTGAAGAATATACTGGCACCCCGTTAAATCTATTTAACTCTGGAACATATTTATGTATATTATATTTAAACTTGGCATTATTATCAATAAAAGATGTTGTGTTGCCTGTAAAGTCAAAAGTTAAATTAAATTCAGTTGACCAGTTAATACATGTACGTTTTCATCATTAATAGTTATACCACTAAAATCTAAATCACATACTGTTTGGTTTGTTTCGCAACTTCCAGTAAACAAACAGGTTATATCTTCATTTTCTATTTTAGAACATACTGGAGTCCCTCCTTCGCATTTATCTAAAACGTAACCCGAAGGGCATGTGTAACCCATTGTTGTCCCTAAATCGTAATTACCACCTATTTTGTTAAATGTAGAAAATATCAATCCAGTTGTACTAGTAGTGGTTGCACCAGTTAATGTTGCTAAGTCAGTTGGATTATATATTTCAGCACCAAAAGACTTGTTTCCAGAGTCGTTTCTACCGTAGACTTCTATAATGTGTTTACCTGATGTAAGTGTGTAAGGTATTACGTGCCATACGTTAAAGGTTGCGGCATGAGTTTGAGATGTTGGAATATCTAATATCATTACCCCGTCTATTGAAAACTTT
>JGI24006J15134_10002036_pt1 | contig 11345 bp, 18 predicted proteins | sample LinPmetageLP53_FD_15134 | JGI IMG/M metagenome (IMG submission 15134) | reverse complement strand
ACTATTTAAGCAAGTTTATTGAATTTCAATATGGTTTACCACTTAATCCATCAGTTAGAGTTCATGCTTCAGTGATTAAACTCTTGAGTAAATATAACATAGACTTAGATAAGTCTTTCATAAGACTTAAGGACAAAGATAAAGATATAGATAAGGTTAAAGATATAAAACAAAGACAATCAGATTTTTCTAAAAGAGTNGAAAATGANATTNCTGATATGAANGTTGCAGCTAAAGATATTCAGGATTTTATATCATACTGGAGTGAGCATAATGATGGTGGAAGGGTAATGAGGTTTGAACAACAAAGCATATTTGCTGTTAAAAGGAGAATGCAAACATGGATTTCCAACTCAAAGAAATTTCAGAGTACATTTCAACCATCTAATGAAGATATAGAAGCAAGAGAATTGCAAGTTGAGAAGGAATATCAGAACCAAAAGAAAAGACTAATGGAAGCAGATGCTAATGTAGCAACTGATGATGATAAAAAGAAAGCATTGGGGATAAAATGAAAAAGGATAAAATACAAGAAAAGCCAAATATTTTTTTAAGAAGATTTAAGAATGACAATGATAATGAATTCTGTATAGATTCATTTTCAAAGGAAAGGGAATTTTTGTTATGCTTAATAGGACAAGAAAGACCACTTATAAATGGAAAAAGAAGGGAATATAGAAATATCCCTACTGGAGAAATAGCTGAATATTGTGGTTTAGAAGGTGGTTATAATTTACTTTTAAATCAGTATATATATTTAGAGAAATGGGATTATGCTTTTGTTGATTGGAAACATGAATATGAACATTTTTATAATATTGATAGAGAGTGTTAAAGGATTAAAAATAAATTAAAGGATGATTGGAAGGTGCATTTACACACCCATATCCCTGTGGGTGATGTTTCTCTCTACTCACACTATGCACCTTCCATTAATTAAGGAATAAAATGAAAATATTAGAATTGTTTGCAGGATCAAGAAGTTTTAGTAAGGTTGCTGAAGAATTAGGACATAAAACTTATACTACTGATATTGAAACTTTTGATAAAATTGATAGAGTATGTGATATATTTGATTTTGTTAGGGAAAGTAGTATAGATCAGATGCTTGATGAGTTTGGTACACCTGATATTATATGGGCAAGTCCACCTTGTACATATTTTTCAGTAGCATCAATAGGACATCATTGGAATAAAGACCATACTCCAAAAACTAAAGAAGCTGTTTTAGGTGTGAAAATAGTTTATGAAACTATAAAATTAATACACAGACTAAAACCAAAATATTGGTATATAGAAAATCCAAGAGGTAAGCTAAGAAAATTAAAAGTTATGAATTGTAATTTTAATCTTTTACTTCCAACACACACAAGAGATACAATTTGCTATTGTCAATATGGTGAAGATAGAATGAAACCAACAGATATTTGGACAAATGATTTTAATTGGATTCCAAGAAAAATGTGTTTTAATGGTAATAGGGATTGCCATCATCAACCTGCACCAAGAGGAAGTCAAACTGGTACACAAGGTTTAAAGGGTAATTATTTAAGAAGTATAGTACCTGAACAATTATGCAGAGAAATATTAGAGGGAATAAAATGAAATATATAAAGATAACAGGTAATCCAATAGCACAGAAAAGACATAGATTTGCAAGAGGGTTTGTTTATGATCCAAGTAGCAAGGATAAGAAGCAGGTAATATACCAAGTAGTAGAACAATTTAAAGAAAAGCCAATGGAAGGTCCAGTATATATTGACTTCACCTTTGTTTGTAAGAGACCAAAAGCAGATTTCAGAAGTGGAAAGTTTGCAAAGATATTAAAACATACTGCTCCAGAGTTCATGGTTAAGAAGCCTGATATAGATAATCAAATTAAATTCTATATGGATTGCATGAATAAGATATGTTATTTAGATGATGCTCAAGTGTATTCAATGGTTGCAAAGAAAAGATATGTAGAAGAAGATCAAGAACCTTGTGTTGAGATACTCCTGGAAGAAGTAGGTGAATAAGATGAATGTATTAAGTTTATTTAATGGAATGAGTACAGGACATACTGCACTTGATAATGTAGGAATAAAGGTTGATAAGTATTATTCTTCAGAAATCAAACCTGCTGCAATAAAATTAACACAACATCATTATCCTGATACAATACAATTAGGAGATATAAATAATTGGGAAGATTGGGATATAGATTGGGCATCAATAGATATGGTTTTAAGTGGTAGTCCATGTCAAGACTTATCAATAGCAGGTAAAAGGAAAGGTTTAGAAGGTGAAAAAAGTAGTTTGTTTTGGGTGTTTGTAGAAATTTTTAGAACAATTCAAAAAATAAATCCTTATGTATTATTTCTTCAAGAAAATGTAGGTTCTGCTCCTAAGTCTGATGTGGGTATAATGAGTAGAGCATTAGGTGTATATCCTGTTAGAATCAATTCTAAATTAGTTACTGCTCAAATGAGAGATAGATATTATTGGAGTAATATTAGAACAACAGTTGATGGGTTATTTGGTGATTTAGTAACAGATATACCACAACCTAAAGATAGAAAAATTAAATTTAAAGACATAATAACAAAAGGCTACACAGATAGAAAAAAAGCAAGGCCTATCTTAGAGAGTGAAGAAAGACCACTAAAAGACAAAAAAAAATTATTAAAAAGATATAAAGATTTTGGTATGATAAATATAGTCTTTGAAAAAGAAGAATTTATATTTAAATATATAAATAAAAATGGATATAAGAGTTTAAAAAAGAATAGTATTATTAATCTTAAAAAAAATAAAGAATATAGAAGAATATATGATGATAAATCAACAGCATTGTTAGAAGCAAATGATCCCTTGTATGTAAATGATAATTTAGAATTAAGGATTTTAAATCAAATAGAATTAGAAAGATTACAAGGATTTCCAGATGGCTGGACTTCAATACTTACAAGAAATAGAGCTGCAAGTCTATTAGGAGATGGTTGGACTTTACCTATAATAGAACATATCTTTAGTTTTATAAAAAGATGAACAATGATATTAAACAAGAATTAGGATTTGTATATATAGTAAATGGAAAGAGGTTTGTTACTAAAAAAGAAGCAGTTAAGTACAAGAAAAGCCTTAATAAACAATATTTTAACTTCTTTAATTAATTTATTAGGTTATATTACAATACTACTATATGGCTAAAAATACACAAAATAAAGATTCTGATAGTACAATAAGTACACTTTCTGATAAAAAAGAAAAGTTCTTGCAGATACTGGAACTTAATTCAGGTAATGTCTCTGTATCATGTAAGAAATCCAACATTGGAAGACAAACTTACTATCAATGGAGAGAAGCAGATCAGGAGTTTGCTGATGCTTGTGTAGATGTTAAAGAAGGTTTATTAGATTTTGCTGAATCACAATTACAAGGACTTATAAAAGAAAATAATGTTATAGCTACTATATTCTTCTTGAAGTGTAAAGGTAAGAAAAGAGGATATACAGAGAAGCAGGAATTAGAATTAGTTAGAAATATAGATGATATAAAGTTTGATGAGTTATAATTTAACTCTACATAAGAAAGATTACTTTCCACACCAATGGAAATTTCTAACATCAAAGAAGCCTGTTACAGGATTAATTTCTGGCTTTGGAAGTGGAAAAACATTTGTTTTCACAAGAAGAATTTTTATTAGCCACATAGTAAAAAAGAATAATAAAGGTGTGTCTAATGGCTGGGTAATATATCCTACTTATGATTTAGCAGAAGAATTGTTTGTTAATCCATTTAAAGAACTACTTGAAGCTAAAGGTATCTATTATGAATACAATATTAGTAAGCATAGGTTTATAACACCTTATGGAACTATTAAGATATATCAGTTACAGAAGCCACAAAGAATTATTGGAGCAGAATTAACATATATAGGATTTGATGAGTTTGATGTAGAATCATATAAGAATTGTGATATAGCATTTAAGAAAGCTATTGGTAGAATGAGAGGATCAGAAGATTGTCAGATGTATATTGTATCTACTCCTGAAGGTTATCATTATTGCCATAAGATATTTGTAGAAGATGATAATGATGATAGATTATTAATACATGGTAAGACTAAAGACAATAAATACTTACCTAAGAACTATATTAAACTGCTTGAAAGCAACTATGATGAGAAGATGCTACAAGCATATATGGATGGACAATTTGTTAATTTAAGTAGAGGAGCAACTTATTATGCTTTCAATAGAGAACAGCACACAGGTGAAGTATCCTACAATCCTAACTTACCACTTAGAATATGTTTTGACTGGAATGTGGACCCCTTATGTTGCTGCATTTTCCAAATATACACACAAAAGCCACAAATTAGAGTGGTCAAAGAAATTGCCTTATACCATAGAGGTGAAGGGGATTTAATGACACAAAGAATGTGTGATGAGGTTAAAAGATTGTATCCTGGACAAACTTATTATGGGTATCCAGATGCAACTGGTCAAAGTAGGCATTCATCCAGTTCACATAGTGATATTTCAATAGTAAGAAAAAATTCTATAAGGGTAATGGTAAAGCATATTAATCCAAGAGTTGTTAATAGAGTTAATGCAGTTAATAACAACTTATCTAAGGGCAATATACTAATAGATAAGTCTTGTAAGATGTTGATTGGGGATATGGAAAAGGTTACAAACAAAGAAGGAACAAGAGATATAGATAAGAGCAACAAAGAACTTACACACATGTCTGATGCTTTTGGATATGGTGTAGAGTGGGAATTTCCAGTAGTTAAACCATTAATAGGAACTCAAGATAGATAACAGGAGAACAATATGATTCCAGAAACAGGTAAGTTAGCAGTATTATATTCAAAATTTGATGTACAGCAACAGAGAAAGAACAAGTGGAAGCAAAGAAGATATGAAGCATTAGATTACTATAAAGGAAATACTGCTGATTATATAGGTAAATACTTTAGTGAATCCACACTATCTAAAGTACCTATTCCTAATGTTAATATTACTAAAAGGGTTATAGACAGAGTATCTCTTGTTTATATGACACCACCAATAAGAACTTATACCAATGAAGATACTCCTGATTATTTTACAGGTAAGGATTTGAAAATGCAGAGGGTAGAGAGGATGTGTAACCTTTTAGATGGTGTCTTGCTCAAACCTTGTTGGAGAATTAAAGATGGTACTGGTTCTATTGAGTATGATATTATTATGGACTATGAACCATTGTTTGATACTGATCCTTTAACACCTTATGCAATAGTATATCCAATAGCACAGAAAGCAAGTGTATTAGATACAACACCAGAACAATTTGTTTATTGGGATGCAGAGAATACATTTGTATTTGATTCATTAGGAAAGAAATATACATCAGATGATAATCCTGATATGGTTAATCCTTATGGTGTATTACCATTCATTGAATGTTTTAGAGATGGTAAGCCTGAAACAGATTACTTAGATACTAATGCTTCTCCAGATTTAATACAGACTAATCTTACTATAAATTGTGCTGAATTAAATAAGGCAGCTAATATACAATTTCAATCATTTGGTTTCATGTATGTTAATGGTTCAGGCATAGAAAAAAATGATATTCAGGTTGGACAAGATAAGATAAATTTTTTAGGTGTTGATGGTGCTATTAGTATTGTTTCACCACCTAATTCAGTACCTGCTTTAGATGCTGCAATAAAATCATCTTATATGATGTTAGCACAGAACTATGGTTTATCATCATCATTTGTTGAAGCTACTACTCCTGCTTCAGGAGTTGCATTAAAGATGAGAAACTTGGAACTAACAGATAATAGAAAGTCAGATGTTGTTAGATGGAGAGATATAGAGTATAAGTTATTTGAATTAGAAAGATTAATGGTAGCAGTAGAACAAGGTAGAGATACAGGTGATTTAGAAGATGTAGATTTTAGTGAATCAGTTGATGTATTATCAGACCAGGAACAAAGAGATAAATGGGAATGGGAATTAGGTAAAGGACTTATTGATTTAGCAGATGTATTAATGCAACAGAATCCTGATTTAGATAGAGCAGAAGCAGAAGCATACTTAGCTGAAAGAACTAAGAAGCCTGAAGTTAAAGAAGCTAATTCATTGTTATCAATACTACAACAACCTACTACTGAGTAATGGCTATTCAAAAAACAATAGATAAAACATCTAATAAAATATCATCAATGTATATCAATGGTATAACAGATATAGTAGATCAATTATTAAAAGTAAAAGAAGGTATAAGCAATAAAGACTTTGCAACCACTTTATTAGGTTTGAATATGGAAGAAGTAGTTAAATCAAAATTATCTAATATAAACAAAGAATATGTGAAGGCTCATGTTGAGGTATTAAAAGATATAAAACCACAGGTTAATGATGACTGAAGAAGAAATACAACTACTTATAGCTATGGATTCACAGGTATGGGAAGCATATCTTCCATATCTTGCTGCTCAAATGCAACAGCAATTATCATTAGGTGTATTTACTGGACTAACCAGAGAACAAATAATAGCTAATATAGAATCAGCAGCACTATCTGCTTCACAAGTAGAAACATTAGTTACAACATCATTAAATAATTACTCAAGGTCAGTAACAAGGTCTATGATGGATGAAGAACCTGATGATACTCTATATCAATACATTGGACCAATAGATGGTAAAACAAGAGATATATGTTTGCTTATGGGTTCATCTCCACCAATAACATCAGAACAAATTGAAAGAGAATTTGGTTCAAGTGTTTTATCATTTGGAGGTGGATATAATTGCAGACATAAATGGCAATCAATATCAAGGATAAAAATGAGTAAGAGTTTTTATAATCCAAAGAAAGCAGAGGAATTATCAAGTGGCAATAACTAAGCTATCACATAAACCTTTCTGGGATAGGGTAGGTAAAGAAGCAAGAGATATGATCAAAGCAATTATCTTTGATAAAGGTAAGAATGTTCATGGTGGTCAATGGCTTGATGGTAAGTATTCAAAGTCTTATGGTGCTAAGAAGGCAGCTAATAAATTTAAAAGACAATCTTCAACAAAGATTGCACCAGTATTAACAGGAGATTTAGTAAATGATTTAGGTTCATTTGTAAAAGCAAATCCAAATGGATTCCAAACAGGGTTTCCAACTTATGGTAATATAGTGCAAGGGTTAAGAAAAAGATTTGGGAAGAAGGGTACAATCACATCAGAGGATAGACCAATGCCTATTGCAGTATTAAAATATGTAGCAAGAGAATACCACAAACACATTAAAAGAAATCAAAAATATATAACAAGATTTCATAAGATTGGTAAAAAATAAATATTGTTTAAAAGATTTACTAAATTATATTATAAATAGAAATTTTCAATTAATACTCAACAAACAGAGGTAAAAAATGTCAGAAGAAAATGTAGTAACTCAAACCCCTGAAGAACCACAGGCTAACAATCCCAGCACACAAGCTGATAATAAAAATGTTCCTTATGATAGATTTGCAGAAGTTAACTCAGCAAAGAATGATTTAGCAGGACAGGTTGGTAAACTCCAGGCACAGATTGATAAAATGAATCAGACATCTAAACAACAACAAGAGAATAAAATGATAGAAGATGGTAAGCTAAAAGAAGCTCTTGATATTGTTTCTAAAGAAAGAGATACATTTAAAGGACAATCTGAACAATGGAATACTTATCAAACTGATAAAAGAGAATCATTAATGTCTAAGATTACTGATGATACAGATAGATCAATAGCTGAAGGTTTGAGTGATTTGAATAAACTTGAAACTTATGTAAGCAAAGTTACTAATGTTAATGCTCCATCAACATCTACTGCAAGAGCAACAACAGGTTCAGCAGGTGAAATGGGTGGTTATTCTTCATGGCAGGAATTTGCTATGAAAGACCCTAAAGGTGCTGAAGCAGCAATACAAGATAGTACACAAGGCTTCATTAAATAATTTTAACTTAGGAGAAATAATAAGATGGCAAATACAGATGTAGGAATAGCAGCAGGTGGTTTAGGAAAGACTATTGCAGCAGCTATTGTTCAATTTAATAAGGCTTCTGTGTGTCCAGGCACTATGTCAATGGCACCAGCAGTTCCAGGTTCAAATACAGTACAATTTCCTGTATATACTAAATTAGGTGCTTCAGATGTTACTAATGAAGCAACAGGAGATGAAGATACTGAAGTAGCAGCAACAAGTATTACAACAGCAGCTACAAGTGTTGAAGTATTAAGAAATCATATCAATGCAAGAGTTACAGACCTTGCTTCTTATGGTAACAATGATGCTTTAATGGTTAATGCAGGTCAAGTATTAGGTAATGCAGTAGCAACAGAGTTTGATGCTAATGTATGTGCTTTATTTGATGGTTTTGCAACAGAAAAAGGTACTGATGATTCTTTAAGGTTCATTGATATTATGGATGCAGTAGCTTCTTTGGAAACTAATGATGCTCCAAGACCTTATAGTGCAGTATTACACCCACAGCAAATGTATGGTTCATTTGGTTTATCTAATGAATTAGCATTAACTGCAACATCTTCAAGTGTTGGTGCTTTTGCACATGGTGGTGCTTCATCAATAGGTGAGCAGTTCTATGGTCCAGGCTTTGTAACAAACTTAGCTGGAATTGCTTTCTATACTTCACCACAAGTAATTGATGGTGCTACTGGAAGAAAAAAAGGTGCTATATATGCTAAGACTGCTTTAGGTGCAGGGTACATTGATTTTGGTGCAGGTAATTTTATACAAATTGCTTCTGAAAGAAATGAACTTGGTGCTTCTACTAATTTAGTAGCTAATGGCTATTGGGCTGTTAGTGAGTTAGTTGATTTACATGGTGTAGAAATACATACAGAAATAGCTTAATAGATATTTCTTAATAAATAAGGGTGGTGTAAAAGCCACCCTTATACAATCATATGAAAAGTATAATTAAAAAATCAAAGCCTAAAAAAGATATAGGTAATTTAAACAATAAAAAATTTGGATGTGAACTTGATCCTACTAATAAACTATGTTTAGCAGAGGATAAAGACAAAGGACAACAAGCATATTATAAAGGTTCTAAGATGAAATACTTAGACTATATGCAAGAGGTAAGTGATAGAATTGATAGAAGAAAAAAAGGCAAAGGTTCTGATAATCTTGGTTTTTTTGGTGGTATAGATTTTGATAAAAATGGAAACATTATAAGATAACTCAAGGAGATTGCAATGTCTGGTGATAAAAAAGAAGTAGTTAAAAAAGAAGTTAAAAAACAATTAAAGAAGCTGAAAATTACTAAACCTAATGGTAGAGTAATATATAGGGATTATATAGAAGGTTTAGACAAATCTTATAAGAAAAAAGGTTGGAAAGTGGAGGGTATTTAATATGGGTTCTTATGGTAAAAGTGATTTCAAAGTAATAAGAGTAACACCAACATTAAGTACTGATACTTATGCAGCAGGTGATGTTTTGTTTGCTACAACAGAAATACCAAATGCAGTTTTAGGATTGGGAGGAACTTCTAAGTTAATAGGAATATCTATTTTTAATGAAGATAATGCTGCTAATGATATGGATATAGTATTTATGCAGGTAGATAAAGACTTAGGAACAATTAATGCTGCTGTTGGAAGTGGTTCTTTGTGGACTAATGCATTAGCAAAAGCAGCAAAAGTACTTGGATTTGTTTCAATAGATTGGTCAGATAATGTTGCTTCCTTAACAAACAATCAAGTTCATACATCAAGAAATGGTGATGCAGATGGTAATGGAGAAGGTTTACCATTTTTACTACAAGCTGAAAGTGATTCAACAAGTGTTTACTTTGCAGCAATTTCAGGAGGAACACCAACAACAGCAGCAGATGATTATGAATTTATATTTCATATTGAATACAAATAATGTCTTTAATAGAAGAAATTAAAAGACATGAAGGTTATTCTAAGAAGGTGTACAAAGACACACTTGGATATGACACAATAGGAATAGGATTCCTTGTATCTGCTTTAGAATTAGATGAAGATGTATGTGATACAATACTACAAAGAAGATTAATATCTAATGAAAGAGTATTACAAAACAAACTTCAATGGTACAAGGATCAACCACAATTAGTAAAGAACATACTTCAGAATATGTATTATCAGCTTGGTAACAAACTATTTGACTTTATTAAAACACTACATTATATAGAAAATTGTAAATACAGAGCAGGAGCAATAGAGATGCTTGATAGTTTATGGGCAAAACAAACTCCTAATAGAGCAAAAGAATTAAGTAAAACATTATCAGAGATAGATGAATAAACAAGACACAGAATTAGTATTGACACACCTGGAATACATCAAGGACAAAGTTGATGCTAATTTTAATCATCTACAAAAATTAAATGGTAGAGTAAGGAATAATGAGGTTACACTATCTTGGATTAAAGGGATTGGGTCAGGTATTACTTTTATAGTCTCTTGTATCTTGGGTTATATTATAAAGGAATAATATATGGATTTAGTTTGTCCTAACTGCTTCTCATCTCAGCTTACAAAAGAGGGATGGGATAAAGATAGACAAAGGTATGGTTGCAAAAAATGTTATTATAAAACCATACATCCACTTCAACCTGATGATGTAGAAATTATTCAATCCAATGTAAGACTTGCTAAACAAAAGCAATCAATCCAAGATTTAAATAGAATAGAAAGAAAGACTTTCAGGGAATATGCAAGAGTAGAAAATGCAATAGCAGAATATACTAAGCACCTGAAAGAGATTTTTGACAAATATAAATTAAATACACTTACTAAATCACACAAGCAAACAACTAAGGCTGTTGGTGTAATTCAATTTTCAGATGTTCATATGAATGAATTGATTGATTTAGAGCATAATAAGTATGACTTTACTATTGCATCCAAAAGATGTAAATACTTTGTTAAAAGGGCTATTATGTACTTTAAATCACAATCTATAACAAATGTATTGCTTGTACAATCAGGTGATTTACTAAATAGTGATAGAAGATTAGATGAGCTACTATCTATGGCTACTAATAGAACTAAAGCTACATTCTTAGCAGTAGATATATTCCAACAAGTAATTCTGGAACTAAATGAACATTTTAATGTATCAGTTGCATCAGTTACTGGAAATGAATCAAGAGTTAAGGATAACTGGGGATGGAGTACAATGTTAGCTTCTGATAATTATGATTATACTATCTTCCAAACATTAAGGTATTTATTTAAGAGTAGTAATATTAATTTTATTGATGGTGATCCTACTGAAGTAGTAGTTGAGGTAGCAGGACAAAACTTACTGATATTGCATGGTAATG
>JGI24006J15134_10002033_pt1 | contig 11348 bp, 16 predicted proteins | sample LinPmetageLP53_FD_15134 | JGI IMG/M metagenome (IMG submission 15134) | reverse complement strand
TTAGGTCTGGCAAGGGACTCGGTGGAGCTGCCATGGCCGCAGGCAAGGGATTTATAACCCCAGGTAGCGGTATCGCTCAGGGAGCCAAGATGGCAGGGGGACTGCTTGCAGGTTCCAAAAACCCCCTTCTGGCAAAACTCGGAGGACTCGCAGGAGGCGCTTCTAGTTTTCTTCCAGGAGGTGGAGGCCCTATGGCCGCTCTCGGTTCTCTCCCAGGTCTCTTTGGAGGCCAGTCTGCAGAGTACGGAATGAAGGTTAAGAAGAAAATGATGGAACATGGAGGAGAGTCTGACCCACCCAAGGCAGATTTCTTGTTGAGAGGAGATGTAGACGACATGAACGAGCTCCAGCAGTCAAGATCAGACAGGGGGTCGGCGTTCGGTACCGCATCCACGGATGTGTTTATGAATACAGGAAACATCCCATCCATGCCCGAAGGTTCTATGATGCGTGAGATGGAGGATATGGAGGATATGCAGCCTCCAGAAGATATGCAGGAGATTGAATCAAGAGGCCCTAGGTTGTTGAGAAGAGATATGGACCAGGAGCTGATGGCAGGAGACATGGAGGCCCCAGAACAATCTGAAGATAGCTTTACTGGATTCATTACAGCCCCTTACCTAAGAACTGGGCAGGTACCTACAAACACAAAGGTGCTCAACCCTAAGACAAGACAGTACGAAGATCGTCAGATGGAGCCCGAGGAGATTGCAAACTACATATACAACAATAGAAGGAGAAGTAGAATCCCCTCTAGAATGATGAGTAGAGAGGACGCCATGAAGAAGGCTATGCAGATCATGAGATCTAGATCATAAAAAAAAAGGGGCTTGCGCCCCTTTTTCATTCTATCTATATATTCAAATCACTCACCTGGCATCGGGGATGACATGTGGCCCAAGAATGCGATAGCTTCTCCAAGCTGTGCGTTATTAAGTCTTACGGTCTGTCGGTTTACCTGTGAGGAGGCGTCGTCCATAAAGAGGGAACCGACGGCGATCATTGCTACGAGAGCGAGGGTGAATTGCAACTTATTCATTGTGTGGGGTATTGGGGATTAATTAAATTTTCGTAGATTTGTTGTAGCCACTGATCTCATTCTATGGATAATTTTCGATACTTCCAAATTTCTGACTGTAAAAATTCGTTAAAGGATTGAATAAGTTTTACTTCAACCCTAAAAGAAAAACAAAAGTCTCCAGCGTCGAGAATGAAAAAAGACGCCTGAACAATGAAGCTATCAAAAAATCTATCACTCGCCGAGGTAACGAAAAGCATAACCGCTAAACGTCTCGGCATAGACAACACACCAGATGAATGGACTACGGAAAACCTTAAGGCGGTTGCAGAACATATTTTTCAGCCTGTCCGCGACCATTTCGGGCGCCCTATATACGTTTCGAGCGGGTATCGTTGCGCTGATCTCAATGTTGCGATCGGTGGGTCGGTTCGTAGCCAACACGTGGAGGGCAGAGCACTGGATCTTGACGGAGATGTGTACGGAAAAGTTTCAAATGCTGAGATCTTCGAGTATATCCGCGAGAATCTGGAGTTTGATCAGCTCATTTGGGAGTTTGGTACTGAAGACAATCCTGATTGGGTGCACGTTAGTTACGTGTATGATGGCATTAATCGTGGTCGCTGCCTCAAGGCTTGTAGAGATGATGAAGGAAAGACGTATTATAAAGTAATATTCGGTAAAGCACTATAACTATGGAGGAAGAGTTCGACGACATCAGCTTCTTGGATCAAGACAAGCTGAAAAAGCAAGAAGACAAAGTCAAGTCTGGAGAGATAACCTGCAACCTCGATGCACCCGAGGACTGCGAAAGCTGTAGCGGATAATGTTAGGGCTAGGCACTGAAATTTATCGAGGTGGAGTAACTCCAAAGTTTAAGCTAGAGATTACAGCAGCAAGTATGTTGGCAAGATCAGACGATGAAAACGTTCTCTTGCTTATAATCCCTCAGGTTTCGACGAGAGAGAGAACAAACGATCTTTTCAGCAATTCAGAGATATTGGACAATCCAGACATCAACGCATTTGTTACTCTTCAACGGCTAGGCGCTGACGAATTTGACGTTCTTGCGAGTACAACGGCTACATTAAATGTATTTCGTGCTTCGGGGGGAATCATGGCCGCATCCGCATCTACATCTGATTCTGACCCAACTGGTGGCGGCGCTGCTTTGTTGGGGGTCAATGGAGCAGACCTGCTCGACCTTACCTCCGACTTTGCATCAGACATAACAACAGCTTCTTCTCAAAACTTTAGCGTGATTGTAACTCTACAGGGCGATGGGTTTGAGGATTCAGACCCCGTCACCTCCGCTTCAGTTAGCATACCCCCCGCATAAATAATTATTCATGGGACTTGATCTTCATATTTGTCAACACGGAGAATTATCTTCCTCCGATGACTCCAAAGTGGCTTCTTCTACCAACAGAAAAGGAGCAAACGCCTCTCAAACCACTAGCGCTAGACAACCCGTCTACAGGGGGAAGACGCAGAACTCAAAGCTTAACGGCGTCTCAGCCAGTATGAGGTTTGATGCAAGCGATAGCCTTGATCTAGATTCCAGAATTTCGTTTTCACCTGACAATTCGACCGCATACACCCTTGTCTTTGCATGGGTAGACGGAGACTATAGTGCAGACTCTTACCTGTTTACAGCCTCCTCTCAGGCAGCTTATTACGGTATTGAGGCAGGAGGCGCGGGGTTGTTACTGAAGCCTAATAGCGCCAGGGTGGCTGAAGAGACAATAGCTCTAAATAACACGCGCAACAGCACTGTAAGCTATACGTTTGGCACTGACGTAGAGTGTCTTATTATTGTAAACGAGGGCGACAATGACGTATTGTTCTACAACATCAATGGAGACTTAATAGCAAAAACACAAGGCAATCTCCACGACGCTCAATTCCACATGGCATTTATAGGGGGTGACGGTTTGGGGGGGAATGGATTTAAGGGAGACATGCTTGAGGTTCAGGGTTGGTCTAATCGTGTAGCCACCGCCTTTGACGCAAAATGTATTGCCAACTCTATCAAGCAGCTACAAGACTAAGCCTCCAGCTCTCTGTACATTCTCTGAATAAGTAGCCTGGCCTTCTGCGTAATAGCGTAGCGTACCCTGTAGTTGTACTTGGTCTCGTCCCTGAAGAGGTGGTCTTCGTATGTGTCGGAGGGCGTGAGCTTGTCGAAGTGCTTGTATATGTAGCCCTTTTTGACTAAAGGGTATATCACCCTGTTCCCCAGATTGTTCTTGTTCATATCTAGCTCCTCCGAGGCATAGTCTATGGTGAAAAACTGCAGGTCGTAGGCCCATAGAAGAAACTCTATGTGGCTGAACCTCAGATTACTAACCTGCACCATCAGCCTCTTTACGTTCTTAAGTTTCTTTAGATAGTTCCTCTTGATATATTTGCTATCTTGTAGAGCAAAGTCACGGAACATCCTCTTCTTAGAGATCTTGCTTCTTGGCATTTCACTAAATTAACCCATAAGATATGAAAGAAGAAGAATTTTTGATAGAACTTCAGATGCTTTTGGTTGAGATAGACAACCTGGTGGACCGCTATGAAATGAGAGACAGAGTTCTTTCTATCTTTGTGGCTGGTCTTCTGGAGCCTATAGACGACAACACTTCTAATATGAAGGCTATGTATAACTACATAGTAGACAGTCGAGAGGAGCTGGATACCATGCTTGATTTTATAAACACTAGCTACGAAGAGTCTAAAAATACAAACGACTTAGATGATCTACTCGGAGGGTTGGATATTTCATTAAACTGATGGACGGCGTTATTAGAAAGATTGTAATAGGTAGAGACCCCAAGGACGCTATGGCGTACTTCGTGGGCATGCGTGCGGGGTCGGGAAAGGTTAGCGCTATAGTCCTAGACGATGAGCACCTCTTCAGATACAGCAAGAAGAGATACCTTGTTTACATTCAAAACGATGACGGGCAGACGCTATGGAAGTCTATAGACGATATGCCCTGTATTTTGGAATACGACTTAAACTTCTGACATGGCTAGATATAAGGGTAGAAAAAGAAACGGCGGCAGAAAGGTTTTGCCACCCAGTACTATATGGGAGTGGTTTGCTCCAGATCTGATAGATACGGAGCAGAGCTTTCTCACCACACCTTACGGCAGTAATGACGACGTGTCTTTTGATCTATTGGAACTATTGCAGTCCAGCACATATCCAGAATGCAACTTCCCAGTATATCCCCGAGTAAGCCTTATTGGTTCGCCATGGGTTCGCACAAACATTCCTGTATTTACCCAATATGCAGGCCAGGCCGTACCACCCCAGTTGGCCAACGAATGTAGGATAATAAGTCAGAAGGGCCGATACATAGGCTGCGATAACGGCACCGCAAATATCTCGCAAGTCGGGATCAACTTTGTGGCTGCGGGGGACTACGGCACCTTGACTATAAGCAGCATTACGGACCTGGGGGACGGGACAGTATTGGTGATTTTTGGNGTAAACGACAGGGCTACAAATATTTTNACCAAGTACACCAACCCTATCGTTCAGCCGTTTTTCCCGTACAACAGTCAAACCACTCTAGTAGGGGGTGTCCCCATCTTCGGAGAGACTTATCTAAACAAGGGTAAGATAGAGTCTAAGAATCTCAGGGCTCATTACATTCCAGGAAACAAGTACACTCAGAACAACCCTAATACTCTTCAGTGGGACTTTACGATAATTCCATAATGACTAGAGAAGGATTGATAACAAACGGGACTGAGTTCCTACTGCCTGACGGAAGTCCGTACAGAGGTCCTTACCATGTCCACGTCTCTAAGGGAGCTATGGTAGGGGCTAGGCATGTAAGCACCCCACACTCTATACTTATAGCCGCCAACCCAGAGGTTGCAGAAAANGTNGTGAAGATACAGAATGAATTAAAACAGCAAGATTTTCTTGCAAACGCACCCAGAGTTTCATTATCTTCATCGGGTGGTGGAGGCGGTGGAGGATATTCTGGAGGCGGTGGGGGAGGAGGAGGGGGAGGAGGTTCCGCCCCTTCGTCTAGCTATTAAATACATTTAAATGAAAACTTTTAATTTCTTCGTTGTAAAGCTCGAAAAGCTGGTCAACGACACCATCACTATGAGTGACGGTACGGAGCTGTACGTAGACAGCAAATGGGACGAGATGGGTGAGTTCAATCACAGGGTAACTGAAGGCCCCGTCGTAGCGTCTCCTTTTAAATACGACACGGGCGTGAAGCCTGGAGACACCCTTTACTTTCACCACCTTGTGGTTATGCAGGGCGGTCAGGTTCTTACGGGTGACGATGATCACTATATTGTGAAGTACAACGAGGAGGCCATCAACAACCAGGCGATAGCGTACAAGAGTCAAGATGACGGCTCTATACGTCCGCTAACGGGCTGGGCACTGCTTGAGCCCGTAGAACANGAAGAACTAAAAACAAAGTCTGATGTTATCGAAGTTGTCGAACTTAAAGAGGCGCTACCTACAAAAGGTCGTGTCGCTTTTACGTCTAGCGGGATTCAGGAGATTGGATTGAGCGTAGGTGATGTAGTCGGGTTCAAGGAGAACAGAGACTACAGGATAACCATAGACGGGACAGAATATTACAGGACACGNACCGAAGATCTACTCTATGTCGAAGAAGTTCACAACGGTTGATGCGGCCCAGCGCCTCATGAACAGCATGGAGGACGCTATAGATAATATGATCGACGAGATCAAGAAGCCCGTAGATCCTGAGATCAACGGAAGCGCACGTAAGGCAGAGCTGCAGTCTATCAAGCAGACCGCTACAGACTGCAAGGAGCTAATCGTTGAGAGACAACGATTGGAGCAAATGATCAAAGACCTACACAGTAATGGAGGCATCGAAGAAGCAAAAGACTACAGCGGAGGTTTCGCTGAAAGATTCTCTAAATGATTGGAAACAAATAGTATGGCAATACAATAAAACAGAATACAAGTTCTGGGAGGACTCCTGGAACGACAAGATCGAGGATTAAGTTGTTGGTTTTCGTCAGACGGCCCTCTGCGCATATAGGGCTTATCAACTGGGGCGTAGTTCAGTTGGTTAGAGCGTCTGTCTTATACACAGGAAGTCGCGGGTTCAAATCCCGCCGCCCCAACAATTTGTTATCTTTGTACCATGAAGCTCAAAAAAAGAGACTACAAGAAAGAGTATGTGAAGTACGGAAAGGGCGGAAAGGCCAAGAAGTACAGAGCAGCTTTGAATAAAGTCAACCGCCGTAAGAAGAACTACGGAAACGGTGACGGTCTCGATGAATCGCATGTAGGTACGTCTGATAAAACCACACTTCAACCTCAATCAAAAAACAGGGCCAACAACAGGCCCAAGCGTAGACGTAGCAGATAACTGCATGCGCTCGTAGCTCAGTTGGATAGAGCATCTGCCTTCTAAGCAGACGGTCACAGGTTCGAATCCTGTCGGGCGTACTAAATTAAATACAATGGCTGAATATATTTGTGAGTGCGGCGACCACGAAGACGAAAAGTCTGGGGTCACCATAAAGTTTGCTGAGGGAAAAGCTCAGCACCAGATCCAGTGTCCTTGCGAAAAGAACATGGTTCTTAAGAACCCTAAAAAGGGAGCCCCTAGCTTTAAAAGCAACAGGTGGGGTCAGGTATTCTGATGCAAGACTTTCTTGATTTTATGCAGGAGGTCGCAGGGTTCTACAATTCGTTCGGTACCGATAACAACCAGTATGACCTCGACGGGGACGGAATCGTCACGGTTTTAGACTGGCTTGAGTTCCTTGCCAATCAGCCATACTTTTGAGTTCACTGGTAAACATAGAAGAATACGATGAGGCAGTTATCAAGATTTGTCCCAAGGGTACACAAGGTGAAATTATTCAACTTGGTGATATACTCATTGCACTTCCCACTCAGCCGACCAAAAAGCAAATTGCGGGACATGGAAAGCCAGACAACCTGCAGCTGTGGACACGGGAGTCTATGCCTGAGGAGCTGTCTAGGATTAAGAGTATGGACGAGTGGGCCGAGACCCCCAGAGAGTTCAGAGAGAAGTTTCGTCCGTATATCGAGGAGGAGTTTAGACGTAGGCGTGAAGGCTTTTGGTTCTATAATAACGGTGAGCCTACGTATATTACGGGCAGGCATTACATGATGCTTCAGTGGACTCGGATGGACATAGGTCACCCGAGCTTCCTAGCGTTTCAGAGAGAAATTTTCATACATTTGGCGGCGTGTGAGGCGGACCCACGCTGCATAGGGCAGCTATACACCAAGTGTCGGCGGAGTGGATACACGAATATCTGTTCCGCCGTTTTGGTAGACGAGGCTACACAGGTCAAAGACAAGCTNCTGGGTATACAGTCNAAGACGGGTAAGGACGCACAGGAGAACATCTTTATGAAGAAGGCCGTGTATATGTTCAGGCACTACCCTTTCTTCTTTAAGCCTATACAAGACGGTACCACAAACCCACGTATGGAGCTGGCGTTCAGGGAGCCCAGCAAGAGGATCACGAAGAACAACAAGACCTCACAGACGGGCGAAGCGCTCAACACTGTGATCAACTGGAAAAACACAACAAACAATGCGTATGACGGAGAAAAGCTCCACATACTATATCTAGACGAGGCAGGAAAATGGGAAAAACCTACAGACATAAGAGACGCCTGGAGGATTCAACGGACGTGTTTGATCGTAGGGCGAAAAATCGTGGGAAAGGCACTGGTGGGAAGCACCGTGAATCCGATGAACAAGGGTGGGAAGGAGTACAAGGATCTATGGAAAGACTCAAACCCAAACGAAAGAAACGCAAATGGTAGAACACGCAGCGGCCTGTATAGGCTATTTATATCAGCCGATAGGTCACTTGAAGGCTTTTTCGATGTCTACGGACATCCAGTCATTGAAAATCCTGATAACCCTGTGGATGGTCTTGACGGCGATAGCATTGTTCAGGGATCGAGGCAGTATCTAAAGAACGAGAGGGATAGCCTCAAGCACGATCCGTCCGAACTTAACGAGGTGGTAAGACAGTTTCCGTTTACCACGGACGAGGCTTTCAGGGATAGCATAGACGGAAGCCTATTTAACATAGGGAAGATCTATCAGCAGATAGAACACAACGACGAGCTGTTCCCGAATCCCGTCGTAAAGGGTAACTTCATCTGGAAGGAGAAAGACAAAGAGGTGGTGTTCTCCCCCGACGTGAACGGTAGATTTAGAGTATCCTGGATGCCGCCACAGGAACAGAGAAACGTCATGAAGATGGACAGGGGTAAGAGGATAGCTCCATTTAGCGACAGAGGGTGCGGGGGTGTTGACTCTTACGACCTAGACTCTACGCTAGACGGCAGAGGATCTAAGGGGGCACTGCATCTGTACAACAAGTTCCACATAGAGAACCCCTCTAATATGTTCGTCCTTGAGTATGCCTCACGTCCAGACCTGGCCAAGATATTCTACGAAGACGTACTCATGGCTGCCTTCTTCTACGGATACCCACTCCTCGTGGAGAACAACAAGTACGGTATCGTAAGATACTTTGAATCAAGGGGTTACGACGGATATTTGATGGACAGGCCTGACCACCTTAAGGCAGCCAACTCCAAGATGAACGTGAAGACAAAGGGTATACCGTCGAACTCACAGGATGTGATACAGGCTCATGCCCACGCCATCGAGCAGTACGTGTACGACCACGTAGGTATAAACTACGACACGGGCAACGTAGGCAACATGTATCTTAACAGGACGCTGGAGGACTGGATAGGATTTAAGATCAACGACCGTACTAGGTTTGACCTTACGATAAGTTCTGGTCTAGCCCTACTGGCTGCCCAGAAGTCAAAGCCTAAAGAGAAGAGCGATTTCACCGAGCGCAAGTTTTTTAGACGCTATAAACCAATCGGTTGATTTATTATATTTGTGCCAATGTATAGCAGTAATAACTCACACAAGAAGGGGTTCCCTGATCCTCTCGCGGATTATTCTGTAAAGCAGGATAAGTCTTATGGGCTTCAGTATGCAAAGGCTATGTATTCTCAGTGGGGACAATCCACTGATACTCATTCTCTGTACGGAAGAAGGAATAAGATATTCAGCAGAAGCAGAGATTATGCAAACGGTACGCAGGACACGACTATCTACAAGCAGCTGCTAAACTCTCTGTCTCCAGAGAAGGGCGACGGAAGCTTGCTGAACCTAGACTACACGCCAGTACCTATACTGCCTAAGTTCGTAAAGATCGTACTGAACAAGATCCTATCTAGAGATCCGTACCCCAACCTAGAGTCTACCGATCCTATCTCTTCTTCCGAAAAGAACAAGGAGAAGGAGCGCATCAAAATGCAGGTACAGGCCCGCAAGGAGCTTGAGGCGCTCAAGGAGATGACGGGTGTGGTGCTCGATATGGATCCTGACAGCATCCCCGAGACTCTCGAAGAGGCGGAGATGTTTATGGACACGAACATCAAGACCGACGCAGAGGTGGCTGCACAGCTGGCTACGAGCCTGACGCTCGACTGGGCCAACTTCAACGACAGCACCTTCAGGAGGGCCGTGATGGACATCGTCTCCTTGGGTATGGCCGTGGTCAAGAGAAACAACGACCCCAACAAGGGTATCGACATAGAGTACGTAGACCCTTCTACGTTCCTGCACAGCTACACAGAAGACCCCAACTTCGGGGACCTGGTGTACGCGGGACACATCAAGCGCATACCTATACAGGAGCTCAAGCGTATCGCGGGTGATCAGCTCAGCGAGGAGGACTACAAGCAGATAGCGAACAAGGTTAAGGACAAGTACTCCAACGACGCATCTAGATACAACTCTTCGCACTATGACGACAGGTACATGCGTACCATCTACGGATACGACGAGTACATGGTAGAGCTGTTGGACTTTGAGTTTATCTCGGTAGACTGCATGCACTTCGAGGAGAAAGACAGCAGGTTCGGCAACACTGGATTCTACTTCAAGGGTATGGATCATAAGCCCAAGGCTGGTGGCGTCTTCGGTAGAACACCGCACAAGATGGAGGTAGCGTGTGTGTACGGGGGTACGTTTATCGTAGGGGCCGAGATGGTCTTCGACTACGGAAAGAAGCACAACGTACCGAAGAATATACACGACCTGTCTAGGGCGGAGCTGTCCTACTCGGTGACGGCAACCAACATCAGACGCATGATGCCTAAGTCTCTCGTGGAGAGCTGCACAGGCTTTGCCGATATGTTGCAGCTTACGCACCTCAAGATACAGCAGGCTATAGCCAAGGCTAAGCCCGACGGTCTCGTAATCGACATCGAGGGTCTGGAGAACGTACAGCTCGGAAAGGGCGGAGAGCTTCAGCCTCTTGAGATACACGATATCTACGAGCAGACTGGTGTCTTCTACTACAGGAGCAAGAACCCCGAGGGCGGATTCCAGAACCCTCCCGTACGTGAGATAGGCAATCAGATACGTAACATTCAGGAGCTTGTCTCCTTGTACAACCACTACCTCCAGCTCATCAGAGATACATCGGGTATCAACGAGTCTATGGACGGTACGACACCTAAGGGCGATATGCTCGTGGGTGTCCAGCAGAACGCTATCGCTCAGGGCAACAACGCCATATACGATATCACCAACGCCTCTATGCTTCTGTACAAGAAGGTGTGCAAGGACGTAGTAAAGTGTCTGCAGATCATACCAGCCGAGTCTGTGTTGTACAAGGTGTACGAGAACGCTATAGGTGAGACCAACATGGGGGTCATGAACTCGTTCAGGAACCTCTCTATGTACAACTTCGGAGTGCAGGTAGTGAAGGAGATGGAGGACAAGGACAAAGAGTTCCTGGAGCAGAACATTCAGATGTCTATCCAGCAGGGTCAGATAGACCTAGAGGACGCCTTGGCGGTACGGGCCCTGAAGGATGTAAATCAGGCCGAGAGACTGCTTATTATAAGACGCAAGAAGCGCATGCAGGAGCAGCAGGCTCAGGCCGCACAGAACTCACAGATGCAGTCTCAACAGGCTCAACAGGCGGCGCAGGTCGCTTCGCAAGCTAAGCAACAGGAGTTGCAGATGGAGTCTCAGTTCAAGCAGCAGGAGCTACAGCTTAAGGCGCAGCTCGATATGCAGATGCTGCAGATGGAGCACCAGTTTAAGAAAGAGATAGAAACTATAAAGGCTCAGGCTACCCTAGGCTTCCGTGAGGACGATCAGAACTTCAAAGAGAAACTCGAAGTCATGAAGGAAGAGGGCAAGGGTCAGAGGCAGATGCAACAGCAGCAGGTACAACAACAAGAACAACCCGAGGAATAATGGCAACGAAAAAAGCAGTAACCGA
>JGI24006J15134_10002032_pt1 | contig 11348 bp, 16 predicted proteins | sample LinPmetageLP53_FD_15134 | JGI IMG/M metagenome (IMG submission 15134) | reverse complement strand
TTAATAGATTATTCTTGATTTGTAATTAACGAGTAATATAATAATCTTCAATAGTAGCAAATTCAAGAAGTCTTGTTTGGTCTTCTTGTATATTATGTAATTTATACATATTTGATTTTTTACCAAGATTCTTATGTTTGCATCGCTTCCAATTTTCTTTATTCTTATATATTATGTTATACAGAACTCGGTGTCCGCGAAAGTTTTCAACATTGAATGTAGCATTATCAGTTAATTCAATTTTATCAACTCTGAATTGCGTTTTTGTTTCACCAGTAATATAGAAAATATGTTTGTTGTTACAAAATTCATCATCGTATTGATAAACTAAATCACCTACCTTAAATTCTGTATAAATCTCTGGTTTGTTTTTGTTCTTTGCTTTTCTTGCTTTGCTTTCTTCTTCTTTTTCCTTCTTTCTGAATTCAATAAATTCTTCAAGTGATGGTGTTTTGTTTTTCGTAACTTCATTGTAATTTCTAATCAATTGTGGGTACTTGCGACTTCCTCTACTAAGGGGATAATAGTGTTCTTTCCAATCTTTCTTGTTTATCATAATCCACATAAAAGTATTGAAATTGTAATTAATTGATGGAACTGATGATAAACCTTCATCGTGTTCGTTTTTGTATTCATTGAAAATATATCCTTCCATACTTTTCATTGTAAGATTATATTTTGATCTTACTTCTTGTATGTAATCAATATCTGCAATTTCTTTGAATTCTAAAATTTTTTCTTCAACTTCTTCTGGAAGTTCATTCCATTTAAATTGAGATATACCTTTCTTATCTTTTGCTTCTTGAATTTTTGCTTGATAGTAATTTTCTTTCAATTGCTCTTTTAATTCATAAGAACAATTGATAAACTGAATGAGTTGTTTGTTTTCAATAGACATCTTTGTTTATTTGTCTTGTTGTAGTAACAGATAAACTTATATAAAATTTCAAATTACTATTGGAAAACGGGTCACCACCCGATAATGTATGACCCTTTACTTTACAAATACTATTTGATCCATTGTCCTCGCTCTACTCATTGCTGTATAAATCATCTTAACATCATACATTCTATCTAAATCAATAAATAATTTATCTGATGCAGTTTCGCCCTGAATGCTGTGACAAGTAAAGGCATGTCTTAATTCACACCTAACTTTATTTGGTTTTGGACCTATGATAATTTGTCCGTTACTATAATCTCTCGTATTTTCTAATACTGAATATTTTTCTAAATTTGCATACTTTTTTGTATATTTATCTTTTTGTTTATGTGTAGAACATATTATTAAATCCTTTACACAATAATCTATACTATCAAAATCTGTTAATTCAAAATTACTATTCAATAAAGTCCTTTCTATATTTATACGTGATACGCCACGTTTAATGATATTTCTTAATTTTAATAATATTGTTTCTAATTTTTTACACTGGCAACGATAATTAGTAGTATGATGAAATACTGGTAATTTTATCATACGTAAAGCGTCATCGGAAGTAGGTTGCCAAACTTCAGCATCAACTTTAAATTCTGTACCTTCAATTGGTGGTAATTGAAATCCTACATCTCCACAGAAAATTATTTTATGATATGGAAATCTTTCTATTATTAATTCTTTTGCTTCATCTGAAAACATTGAAATTTCATCTACAACGAATACAGAGTATTTTTTACCGAGAGGTCTCCACCTTGACGGGTCTTCATCTAATGTATGAAAGAAAGTTGTAGAATCTATACCATATTCATCTTTTTTATTTCTTGCTAATTTCCATGATGGTGCTATAAATAAGGGATTTACAAATCCTTTATCAATAAGATTATTATGTGTTTTACCACAACCACCAGCACCTAAGTGTATTTCATATTGATTATTATCTCTATATTCGCCAATATTTTTATACTCCGGTCTATATTCTTCACAACCTTCATAATAATAATCTGTTACATATTGTTCGCTTGAAATAGTATGTTTAAGACTTTTCTGCTCTTTATTAGCAAATAATTCGCCTACATCTACATTGTCTCTATAATATATTCCATCAACTACAACAGCAATAATCTGATTAAAATTATTAAATTTTAGTATTTGCTCTAATAAAGTTATTCGTGCATACGATGAAATAAAAGCAGCAATGTGGAATGAATGATAACAATACTTTTTATCATATTCAATTATACCTGATTTCTCATCATAATTATATCTAATGGATGTTTCGCTACGATAAGCATTCAGTTTTGCAAAATTAATATCTTTACAATTAAAATTATATCTATCTTTATCATTGATTTTCATTAAACATCCATACCACTTACAATAATGTGCTAATCCATCTTCTTTTTCATACATACTTGGTGGAAATTCAAAATCAAAACCAGAACCCCAGCAACCCCTAACAATATCAAAAGTAATTCCTAAACTTTTATAAAATTCCAGTTCCGGTGATGGATAAGGATGACTATTATGTAGACACTTCATATTTTCAATATATTTACACCCATTGAAATTTATATTTTTAATTTCATATATACCTAATCCTACTATTTTATCTGTATTTCTAAAATCAGTTATTTTACCTAAATAACCTTGATACATACTACAATTATGACCTTGTGTATACGCTTTTTTAATATCTATGTGATTTAAATTTTTTAAATCATCAATCCAATCATATAATTTTTTCTTATCTTCATAATCATCTGTATCTGGTGTATTAAATTGTTTACAATCATATAAATAATCATCATCATCTATACAATCTGCTAATTTTTGATTAGCATCAAAATCATCATTATTAAATTCTGGCATAAACATAATAGACTGATTAGTATTTAGTGATTCATTCAAAAATCTTGTTAAATCATTATTCTTGTTTTTTTCAATCTTATAATCTGATAAATTATAATCCTCTTCAAAACTTTTAACTATTTCATTATAACTATTTTCTTCTTTTAATTTATATATTTTATCTAAATCATTGATTTGTGTAATACCTGTTTTACATTCTTTCCACAATATAAATTTATTGTCTTTTATACATACATCATATATATCTTTTAATTCTTGTTTATTTACTTCTATGTAATTATCTTTTGTATTTATATTATTAATTTCTATATGATTAAGACGTGTATTGACAAATCTAAATTTTTTCAAAGGTTTCTTTTGACTTTCAATTTCTATATATTTAGTCTGTTTATCAAGTATTGTAGATGGTAAATCTATTTCAATTGAAATTTGTAAATCATTACAAACTTCACCTAAATCCTCTTCTGGTATTCCTTCACTATATTTTACCATATATTTATTACACTTGTTATTTATTGTATTGTATCTTTTTTTTGCCGTAGGTGATTTACTATCTTCTATTTTTTCCAGACACCACTCTTTAATTGGATAAAAGAAACAATGAGTAATACCATCTAAAAAGTATTGATTAATATCTTCTTTATCTATTTTATCTAATGTTAATATTAAAAGTTGTGCTTGTAATTTTGCATCATCTATTAAATCATTCCAATCACCAAATAATTGTAGATCACTTTCAATCCAAAAGAAGAATGAATTTGCATTCCACCATTGACTAAATCCCTTTACTGGAATATCAAAAGTATCTGATTGTTGTTTTTCAGCAATAATATTTGCTGTTACACCTTCTTCATTATCAGCATCATCATCTAATAGTATTTCAGTTTCTACATATCTCTTAACTAATTTAATAGTCTGTCCTGCGTATGATTTTATGATTTTTCTAAAATAAGGCATAGTATCGTTTTTTGGTGCGGATGCTTTAACTTTTGAATACGTAATACGTCTTACATTAGCTGTATCTGCGATTGTTTTTACTCTAATAAATCTATCTGTTTCTGCTCTATAAGTTAAATCATCCGGCAAGAAGGTTGAAGCCTCCTCACCTTCATCTATCATATATCTATATATTTTTTTTGCAGTTTTTCCATAAGGATCAACTTTTGTATTTTTTTCCGTAAAAGGATTATAAATACTAATCTTATTATCACTCATTGTTATTATACATTATATAATATTTTAATCTTTAAACTATTTTGTTTTTATGACAATTAAATTTTCAAATTATATTTTTTCAGATTATATTAGACACACCAATAAGACTATAAGATTATTGATTATTGATAATATTCCTAAAATTAGTAATTTTAAAGATTGTTTAAAATTACCGATAGTTTAAAAAAAGTTAAAAAAAGTTAAAAAAAGTTAAAAAAAAATTAGAAAAAATACCATCCTTTAGATATTGATGCACTTTGTCTTTTCATGATTGCTTCTTTAATAATTGCTATATCTGATTTCATATTTTGTGTATCAATTATAATTGTATTTAATTGACGTTTAATATCTCTTAAATCTTTTTCTACTCTTATAATTGGTTTTCGGTCCACATCTTGTAATCCTGGCATATCACAAAAATTACTCATACTTAGTATTTATGAAGATATTATTTTTTTATCATCTACTTTGACAATTTTTATTTCTGGAAAATACTTAAATTGTTGATATTTCTTTTTCTGTTTTCTACTACTTAAATCTGCAACCTGTTGATAAGTTAATCCAAGATCTTCACTTATTTCTTTTAAACACTTATAGTCCTTGTTGTGTAGGGTCATTGATGTTGAATCACCGAGAGTATGGAAGATTTTACAATTATACATTGTTGTTATACTTATATATATATTATATTTATAACTTTAAATAATTGTTAAAAAAACAAATTAAAATTTCAAATTATTATTATTATATTGGAATGGATTGAAATAATAAGCAATTCTTTAATATTCCTCTTGGATTAATTAATCCGTGAAACCAGTTGGAAACTATTTGAGGTTCAATATTTAAAACTTCTGCTAATTGTTTTATGGTTTTAAATTCCATTATCTTGAATAATTGAGTCTTTGTTTCGTTTTCATAAAGATACAAAATCCAGTTTGATCTTTTCATTATATTATATATAATATTTTAATATTTACATACTAACTCTAATCGTTCCCATCTCATCAATAAAGTAGAGAGAGTCATAAGCAACATAAGCATCAACATTAGTTGCCTGTGCTTGAGCCGTAGCAATATCAATAATTAGGGAGATAGGTAGAGACCTATCAGCAGTATTAACGCCCGACTCAATAGCAGTCCTTTGGAATGCCTCAAGATCAATTCCGAAAGGAGCAAAACGATATGACTGAGGACCAGCACCGGGACCTGCATCAACCGCCATACCAGCAACATCGCAAGTAGTTGTGGCATAGTTAGACGTAGATAATACACCAACACCATTGACCGATGATAGAGTTCCCCAGCACTTAGCGAGTTCCGAGAATGCCTCAGCACGATTAACAGCAGTTAATGCATCATTATTGAAATTACATTCTATCGGAGTAGCGGGATGCATAACCGATCCAATTTTCATCTGGAAAGATTTCGCACTGAAACTACCGCCAAAGGATAAATTAGATACAAGTTGATGTGCGGCACCACCAGCATAAGACTGCGAAGCACCAACAAAGAAAAGAGATTTCATTGATTTACGACGTGCCGGAACATTAATAACCTGTGACCCGAGAGAATTAGCGGGAATATTACCAGCAAAGTGTGTATAATCTACACCATTCAATACAAGACGTCCACCAGATACATCTTGTACCATGCGGATTTGCTGGTCTACTTCCGGACCAACTTCAACCAGTTGTGCTAAATAACGAACATCATCAATAATGTAACGATTGTTACCGGCGGGTAAAGCACCGAATGTTCCAATGTCTAAAAGTGGAGCAAGTTCAATTTCTATTGTAATAGGTGAACTTCCAAGTAATTGAAGTGGGACCATCTTATCCTGTGTAGAGCCGAGAAGTCCGTTTACTAATGGTATACAGAAGGTGTACGCATTAGCAGCACCACCGGCAGCAGTTAGAGTAGTAGCAGTGGTGGAAGGAGAAATAGCGATAGTGCCGTTGCATTCACCAGCCGGGGCGGGAGTCATATTAGAACCTGCAGCCTGTCCGTTGGCAAAACGAACACCCTCAGTGACAGAGCGATGACCCACAGAATCCATACCACCCTGAGAAGGTAGAATAATACTACTTAATAATTTATTATAATTATTTACATCAGATAAAACGTTTCCAGCTTGCTCTATGCGAAGGCGACGAATGACTCCGGAACCACCACCAAAGTCAAAACCCATAGTAGTGTTAGTGTCATTGGTGAAACGAAAGCGAAGGTAAGAGTGTTTCGGGTCTAAAAAGGCGGAAGCAGAAACGTCAATGCGAATGATATTATTTCCGTCGGATTCAAAACGTTGTCCGTTGGTAGGGAAGAATGCACGTCGGTGAGAACGAGACTCAACGGCGAGGGGTAAGATTTTTGTGTAGTCCACATTAGAAGGTAATACGCGATCCATTATTTTATAATATAACTTATATAAAATTTATTTGTTTCTAATTAAAAAATTTAGTATTATCAAAGATTATTACTTTAGTTTGATCTATCATTAGGAATCATGGTGATACTTATTTGTAAATTATAATCACCGAAATCTTGATTTTGGGGTGCTCCAGTTAAATAACAATTTTTACCGGTTGCCGGATTTATTAATCTGATTGTCAATACTTGTCCGAATGGATTTGCTGCTAATATTCCTTCTGTTGATGCTATACCTGAACCAATACCAGTCCAAGTAAAACCATAAGCAGTGGGTGATGGTCCTTGAACTTCACCCGCTCTTGGATTTAATGGAGCAAGAACAATTGTCCCAGTATTAACAATCTGTAAGGGTAAAAATTGTCTAAATCCTCCCACCGATGATGTGCCTTTGTTCGCGGCACCAGCAAGATCAGATAGTTTTGTTGAAACTACTTGACTACTTCCGACGTCAATACCTACAACTATTCCTCCAAGTTTTGTCATAGTGGCGGAACGCTCATCCGTCCAAGCAGCAAGTTCTTCATTAGCACCCGAAAAAGGTGTAGCAGTGAAACTTTCAATCTTAATGACACATTGATTGTAATGACTGCTATTAGCAAAAGCAGTCGGAGGTGGTATTATAATATTAAATTGTCCGAATCTTGCTGCTGCATTAGCACAATGAATAATTGCACGATATTTTAAACGTTCTTCATCTACTGATAAAACATTCACGCTATTGATTTGATTATCACTCATCTTTATATTATGTAGTATGTTTTTTTTTCTTATATTCTAAATAATAAATTTTTAATTCCTTATAATACTTAATTAATTCTGGAACCGCAAAACATACGTTTACAAATAAACTACACATTAACAGAGACTCCATTATACTTATACTTAGATATTTATTTACGTCTTTCAATTTGTTTCTTTAAATTTCTGCCACTTTCAACTGCTTTTTCAGCATCTGATACTGCCGCTTCACCTTCACTAAACGCTTCCCTAAAATTACCTTTTCTCATTGAATCAATAGCAGCAGTTCCGTGTTCTCTTGCACTCATACCTGCCTTTACCGTTTTATTAGCAGCATCCGCCGCACTTGCTGCTCCTTCAACTTTACCAGCAACGGATGAAACACCCTTCGCGAGTGCCTGAGTGCCTTTACCTAATGCTGATAAACCTGCGAATCCCGCAGCAACCGGTTCAAGACCTACCATGGCGGCACCTGCTGCTAGAGTTGCGGCACCACTACCAACAGCACCAGCGACTTTACCAACTACATCAGCAACCTTACCAACTGATTTAGCACCTTTTGCAATATCACCAGCATGATCTATCGCAGATTTCACACCCTTCTTAACAACACTACTTGCCTTTTTACCTAATGCATTCGCAGCATTACCTATTTTTTTCCCGAAACTGCCAAAGAAACTCATCTGTTTATACTATTATATAGAGTTATTATTTTGATTTCTTTGTTTTTTTTTCTTTTAGTTTATCCTTGATAACCTTCGGTTTAACTTTAGTGTTGTTTTGTTTATTCTTAATTACCTTTGGTTTATCCTCTTCTCCCTTGTCGGGTGTTTCACGATGTTTTATTTCTTGTAAATCTCTTTGTGCTATTTTTTCATCAATCTCCTGTCTTAAATTTGGAGGAGGTGGTAAATCTCTGACAGCAACAAAATCTAACTTAATACTTATATCAAAATTTAAACCATTCAAATCAATTATTCTATTTCTTTGATTTGTTAAAGTTATTGAAACTGATGTAATTGTTTTTGTCTTTAATAGTAATTTATGTATATCTCCATTACGTGGTTCTATTCTTAGTGTTCCACCTGGTTCATCGTTTAAAGGTACACGACAGAAAATATTAGAAAATCCTCCACCTATAAAACTATCTAATACTGATTGACTACTTAAATTTGTTCTTATAAATAATGATCTGATTGCAGAGTTCATATCAGCAACATCATCGGCAATCAAAAAAGTGGGAATAGCAAACGGACCATTATTTATATCTGTACCAACGCCTGGAACAACTAAAGGAGGTCTTGTATATCCATTATTATACGGGAACACTCCCGCTAAGTCTTGTTCTACAAAGGGATCTCCTTGTATATTATTTAAATCAAATCCAATCTCTTCATTAATATCGTCTCCATCAAGTCCACTAAATAATCCATTCTGTAATCCAAGAGTAACCCGAGTTCCTTTAACGATACAAATAAATTTAAATTTTTGTGAAATTGGGTCATACTGGATATCTAATGCTGGAACACCGGCGGGAGCAGTAAGAATACCTGCTTTTAAAACGTTTGCTAATTGAAAAACAGTATAATTACCTGGAGGCACTAAAAATCTAAAACATCCACCCGCTGGGAAAAAATTAAAAGTATCTCTCCCACCTACATTAACATAGTTTGCGGGTTTACCAAAACCACTAATCTGATAATCTAAGAGAGTATTTCTACCCACTTCAAAATTGTAAAAACTATAAGGAATTTCTGCTGAATATACTGATGCTAATATTGCATGATGTGTTGGAACTACTATTGGTTCCTCTAATACAAATTCAAAATCTGTATCCTTATTATTGTATGTAGTAGTAGCATTATCACTATTTATATATAATACTCTTGATGCGGGAGTTTCTGTTTCAGCATACGTCGTCATTATATATAAATATTATAAAAAAAAAGATAAGTTTTAAAAAATAAAGTTAGTTTTTTTNGTTATGTTTTCGTCCTTTTATTACGTTCTTCATCGCTTTCTGTCCCAACGAGACACCTACTCCAAATAGTCCGTATTTTAGTCCTGTTCTAATCATCTTATAATATAATATACAATTATAATAATTTTAATAAATATTAGTTAATTAAATATTAGTTAAGCAAAGTATGTGAAACAACCAAAGGGCAAACACTTCGTTAATCAAAACGAACTTCAAAGTGTCCTTTTCTCATCTGTAATCCAACTGGCGCCTCTTTTCCTTTTTTCTTAGATTTCTTAATAGCATTCTTTGCTTCTTTTTTTGTTAATAATTGTCCTGTGGAATATCTTGCCATAATACCATAATATTCTTCTGGTAGACTTGGAAATTTTTGTCTATACCATTCTTCTGTATCTTCTAAATTAGTACTACACATTAATAATGATGCTGGTGTAAGTTTAGGTAAATATCCATCATCCCCTTGATCTTTTTTAAAACTATAATCATATTTACCTAATCCAATAATTTCTGGTAATTCATGAAAATCGTTTAAATCATTGCCTTTTAGAAAAGTATAATTAAAAGCGGGATCATTAGATTGTATAATAATATTACGACTCTTTTGTAGTTCCTTCTTCTCCCTTGAATTCATCCTTTACTTTAATACGAGATAAAATTTCTTGATTTCTAATTACAAAATCTAAAATAAGAGATGCAACTTCTTCTAATTCAACAACATCAACTTCATCCACTTGCTGCTCCGCTTGCTCTTTTTTTTCCGGTACCGGAGGACTTGTTCCCCGCGGGGGAACTACAAACTTATCTAAAAAATTATATATCCATTCTTTAACTAATATATATCTATACTTTAATAAAACACTATCTGTATACTTAATATAAGTAGCAATATATATTAATGCAAAAACAACAACACTTAATACATTATTCATTATATCGTAGATTTACGTCAGTAGCTTTGCTTACCTTTGGTTATATACTTAATAAATAAAAAAAAAAGAAATTACTAAGCAGTATATTTCATACCTCATTCTTTGACTTCAACTTTTGACCCTGCTTTTGGTCGTCCTGCTTTACCCTTTNCTTTACCAGTCTTTTTACGGGTTTCTTTAATACCGCCTTTTTTATCACCTTTNTTAACAATACCTAATAGTAGAGCATCTGGTAATTTNTCATATTGTTTTTTTGTAATTTGTCCGGATTTTAACGCTGCTTTAATCTTTGGATTATCACTTGGCATCTTTATATATATATATTATAATTTATTTATTCTGCTGCAGATTCTTCCTCTTTTTTAGTTTCTGGTTCTGGTTCTGGTTCTGCTTCAGTAATTACTGCTTTTACTTTTCCCCAAATTTTCTCATAACGCTCGGGGTCATAATATTTAATAATCTTTTTTTGATTTTCAGTCCAGTCACTTGATTCCATTATGTATACTTTAATCAAGATTAAATTTTTTCTTATAATCTTTTAAATTTTCTTTTAGTGTTCTTGAATATATTCTTCTTTATATTTTACAACATCCTCTAATGTATGTTTTTTAGCACTAAATCTTTTTCTATGTTTTATTTGATTTCGTGTAATACAAAAGATATAACTGGTGCAACTTGCTTCATACCAAATATATTTATGACCTGTTTTATTATTTTTGAAATTACCTCTATTCTGTGCTTGTTCGTAATCCTCAGACCATCTTAAATTATCAATATTATTATTATTTTTATCTCTATCAATGTGGTCTACTTCAAGTTTATTTTCTACTGGTTCTAAAAATTGAATAGCAACTAATCTATGAACCAAGAAACACTTATTACCTTCTGGATTGTTTAATGAAATCTTTTTATAACCATCGGGGGTAGTATATTGTGGTTTAATTTTTCCAGTTCTTAAATCTTTAATTTCTCCATCTTTATTAATTCCATAAGTTTCATAATTTGTAATATTTACAAAGTCCCCCATTATATTTAATTATATTACCCCAATTCTTTTTAAATAATTTCAAATTAATCAAGATTAAATTTTTTCTTATAATCTTTTAAATTACCCGCTAATGTGGGTTTATCTCCCCAGAGCAGAAATCGTGATAAATATCCTGCTCTTTTAAAATCTTTTGTATCTAAATCACCTTTATGTCTTGCTCTATAATTTTTTCTTTTTATTTTATCTCCTTCATCAAGATAA
>JGI24006J15134_10002030_pt1 | contig 11351 bp, 11 predicted proteins | sample LinPmetageLP53_FD_15134 | JGI IMG/M metagenome (IMG submission 15134) | reverse complement strand
CTGTAGGTGCAGCTGCTACAGTTAAGGCTGAGCTTGCTGAAGGTATGGCTTTCAAAGGTGTAACTAACCAAGGTGGTACAAACATTGTTTCTCCTGATTTTGCTACAGCAGTTAATAGCGATGTGATTCGTTTAGAATTTGTATCTACTGTAGGAGACAGAGAAGATCGTCACGAAGTTGTAATTTATTCTGCAGCAGGTGGATCTTCGGCTGGTAATATACAAACTGATGTGTCTGCTATATTTGGAGCTGACTAATCTGTAGACTATGGCTCTTATAAAACCAGTAAAGGTATTCTTTTCTTCTAATCAAAGGTTGCTTGTGGTTAATGACCATACCAATTTTACAGTTAACCCTTATTCAAGTCAGACAGTAAGGGTTACTACTCCAGGAGAAACTATTGCAGTAACTCCAACTAGCTTAGGGAATTATATAAATGGACAGAATAACAATCCTATGAATATATCCCCTAGCTCAATTGGGTTGGGGGATACGTTCTTGGATGGGATATATAGAGTAGCTATTAAATTGACTACTACATCATTTGCGGTTTTAGAAGTAGACGAAAGAATATTGTTTATACCAGCTATAGATGCATGTATATTAAAAAAGACAGACACATACTTACGTAGTTCTTGCGATAATTGTAAAAGTGACGCTAACTTAAAATTACTTCAAGAACTTGTAGTAATACGTCAAGCGGCACAGCTTGATTTAAATTTAGGACAGTACGCTGCAGCGGTTCAGAAAGTAACTCTTTTAACTAATTTATGTACAGGAGCTTCTTGTAAATGCATTTGTGGTTGCTAATGAATACTCTTTTAAATCCCGCCGATTATGGTATACCTAGCGGTGTCGCTGACAGTATCAAAGCACCCGGTATAAAAATTTTGATTGGAGCTATACTGGAGTTTTTAGACAGCCAATCAGGCTTTTACTTGAATAAAGTAGATTTTCATATTTTAAGAGAATGTGAAGCCAGTGAATATTTTTTATATATTAATATGTATAATATGTACACTCTTCAGTCTGGAGGATCAAGTCTTGATTATCAGGCAAATGTAGGATTATAGTATTAACAGCAGGTATGCCCTGCTATAAAACAGAACAAATGGATATCCATGCTTTAGTAATAAAGTATTGTAAAGAGCATAAAAATGAAACAGCCACTAGAGTAGCTTCTTTAATTTTAGAGAATGAAGAAGTAAATTATAGTCACAGGCACTTGCGTAGATTAGTAAGCAAGCAAAGGGAAGCAGACAAAGCCTTTGGAAAGACAACATTTGATGCTACAAGTGATACAGCAGTACATACATACAAAGGGAATAGCTCTATAACTTCATTATCGAAAGCTATAGAGTTCTTTAAAATAGACACTGAAGTATGGGATGTAGATAGGTATACATGCAATAGTTGGGACACTCAAGGAAAATCGGATGTACTTACTATGTATCAGGTCAAAGTACATTTAGTACGTAAACCTGAGCCAGTAGATTTAAAAGCAATTAAGCTTCATCTATTAGAAAAGGTCGAGCCTTACGTTGTCCCTCAAGCTAAAGGTAAAGGAACAGGCGTTCTAGTGGTCTCAGACCTTCATATAGGAGCTAAAGTAGAAGCTATAGGGAATACGCCTTCTTTTGGCATAAAAGACGTTATACGGCGCTTAAATGTGTTAGCGGCGATGACAAATGAAAAAGGGTATGATAAAGTTCATATCTGCCTTTTAGGAGATTTCATAGAATCCTTTACAGGATTGAATCATCCGTCTACTTGGAAAGAGTTAGAACCGGAAGGCTATGGAGTAAATGTAGTAATAGGAGCGTACGAAATACTTAAGAAGTTTCTTATGCAAGTTAATAATATAAAAACTGTTTCTATAGTAAGTGGGAATCACGACAGAACGAGCATGAAGATGCAAGGGGACCCGAAAGGTTCGGTAGCAGAATTATTATCTTATATGTTAAAAGAGAATACATCGTTGGATATTAACCATTCTTCCTTACTTTTGACATTAGAAGCAGATAGTATATTCTACGTACTGACACACAACCATTATAACATCTCAAAGGGTGATATGGGAAAAGTGTTTTGGGAATACGGAAAGCAAGGTCTTTACAATGTTCTTTTAGGGGGACATTGGCACGCAAGGAAAGGCAAACGCATTTATAAGCAAGTAGAAGAAAAGCAGCTAGATCAAGCCAATTACAGGCAAATAGCAGTAGCACCACTTTTCACAGGGAATTTTTATTCCGAAAGCAGCGGCTGGAATAGCACCGCAGGGTTTACACTAATTGAAAATAACGGATACGGGAAACCTAATGTATTCGAATATATACTTCCATAATGGCAGCTGGTAAATATAACTTTTTAGTAGAGCAAGGGTCTCAACACGTACTAACTTTTACGTATTCAGATGACGCTAGTGTAGGGTATGATTTATCTGCTATGTCGATACGTATGGCTGTAAAAGATCATATTAGCGATACTTCTTATGTATATACAGCAACTTCTAATTTAAAGATAGATCCCACTTTTTTACTTCATTTTGTTATATTAGATCAGTCAGCAGAGTTTAGGGGGAAATTTAAACTTACAATCCCTTCTGCAATTACAGATACTTTTGATTTTAATCAAGGAGTATATGATTTAGAAATAGTAGAAGGAGAAGAAGTTACAAGGTTATTAGAAGGAAAATTTAAAGTTAAACCTCAAGTAACTTTCTGATGGCAAAAGTAGTAGTATTACAAAGCGCTCCTAATAAAGTTACGGTAACTCCTACCTATACTGCTGTCTCTGTAGAGACTCCAGCTGAGGTAACTTCTACAGTAGCTATAACTGAACTAAATACATTTGTTACAGTGCAAGATGCTGGAGGAGCTTTAGACCTACCACAGCATTATTCACATACTCAAAATGAGCCATCTACCACTTGGGAAATATATCATGGCTTAAATACTCGCCCTTCAGTAGATGTAGTAAATGATGAAGGCATTTCTGTTTTTCCTACTATTACATATATTGGACTTAATTCTGTAACAATCACATTTTCATCTCTTCAAAAGGGATCTGCATACTTTAACTAACTACTATGGCTATATTATTTTACGACGACATATCTCTTGATAAACAGGAAATTCGCAATGTTTCATTAGAAAAAATGGACTCGACTGCATACGCTGCGATGACTGCGTTTCAAGGAAGGATTATTTATAATGATGAAACTAACTTTGTAGAATACTATAATGGTAGTTCTTGGGTAGTACTAGACGGAACAGGAAACATAGATTCTGTTACTGGGGGTACAGGTCTTTACAATGTAGGAGGCAATACTACAGGAGCGATAACACTTGCCGTAGATTACTTAGGAGTGGACAATATAGTATTGTCGGCAGAAACTGATGGAGCGGCTTTATCTACTGCTAGTTTAATTCTTGCTAGTGTAGGAGATGACGCAAAAGCGTATACACTAGGAGATCTTAAAACTACAATTAATGCAGGAGTTTCTAGTATTACTGCTAATAATTCAACTTATATTAATGTAGGAGCTTCTCCTTCATCTGGAGCGGTTGGGCTTACAGCAAATCTTAGTGCTACTGGAGCAGCAGATGGAAAATATCTTAGAGGAGATAATACTTGGCAAACACCTGAGGCAAATTCAAATACTGTTTATGATATCTCTACAAGTTCTGTCACAAATGGAGGGAAAATAAAACTTAATGCCTCGTCCGGGACAGATTCATATGTTAGTTTTGTAGGAGTACCCGGTGAGACATCTGTTACAGAAAGTGGATCTACAATTACATTCGGTTTAGCTACAAACATAGTATTTCCAGGTTCTCTTAATGTACTGGGAGATACTACTTATACAGGGGATTTAGCAGTTGGAGGAGATTTATCAGTGGCAGCGGGGATAACCGTTACAGGAGCGGCTACATTTGAAACTATTCCTACTGTACCTACAGGGACTCCTACAAGTTTAAATAGTGCTGTTTCTAAAGGTTATGTCGATGGACTTGTATCGGGAGGTCTTGTTTTTAGAGGAAGCTATGACGCTGCTACTGTTGCAAGTGGAACAGATTTAAATCCATGTAACTTAGAAGATTCAACAAACGCTGATGCAGGGACTAATATTTTAGTAGGATATACTTATGTTGTAACTACTGGAGGAGCAGGAGAAGAGGCTGATGGAACTGCTTTTTTTAATCCAGTACTAAAAGAAGGGGATTTAATTATATGTAAAACCTCTCCTCCTACTACAGCTGCTCATTGGGTAGCGGTTGAGAAAAATGCTACTTTTGCTACAGCGACTGTAGCAGGTTTAGCGATGTTTGCTTCTGGAAATGGGTTTGCAGCTCCAACAGGATCTGGAGATATAGCGTTAGCAACACAAACTGCATATACTGGTGCAGGGTCTGCAACTCAAATTCCACAAATAACTACAGATACTTATGGAGCGGTAACAGATATAACAGAGGTAGATATTCAAATAGCAACTACTCAGATAACAAACTTTACTACGAACGTAAATACGGAAATAGGTAACTATTCTCATTCTGAGACAATTACTGGAAATGGCGCTACTTTTGAATTTACAGTCGATCATTTAATTCCTACTGCCGCGCATGTAACTGTACAAGTTTACGATAATACAACAGGAGCTACAGTTTATCCTAAAATTACTAGAGACGGTCAAAATGTAATTGTTACTTTTAAATCCCCTCCACCAGTGTCTCCCACTTATCAAGTATTAATTCTTGGTAGCGTTGTTTAACAACTAAAATAAAATCCTATGGCATTAACATTTTATGGTAATCTTGATTTAGACCAACAAGAATTACAAAACGTATCCTTAGAGAAAAAGGGAGCAATTATTTCTTCTACGGACGATGACTACGAAGGACGTATTATTTTCGTACAAAGCGATCAAGGAGATTCTACGCTAGCGGGAACTATTCAATATAAAAATATTCCAGCAGGGGAAACTCCTGCAACAGGTACAACGGGATGGATTAATCTAACTGGAGAAGGGGCAATTACTTCTGTGATGGTTCACTCAACTCAAGGAGGATTAAAAGCGACTTATGATGCTGCTGACGATTCACAACGTGTAGACATAGATTATGACACTGGTAATAACCTGATAAAAGCAGCAGGAGTAGGGAGCAATAATGTGTTTAATGCTAGTCTTAATCTTACGGATCAGTATATGCTTACTGGTATTTCGGGAGAGGACGCTAAAAAAGCAACACTACTAAAGGTTAAAACGGCTATATCGGCTGGAGTTGGCAAAATCTCTAAGGTCACAGGTGCTGGTGTTGGCGATAGTCATCTAGATATTACAGATGCCGATCCTACTTCAGGGCTTCTAGCAGAGTATGGTACAGCAGGAGCTGGAGGGCTACAATGGCAATTAAAACTCGGTGCAGGAGATGCAATAGCGATACACGGTTCAACAGTGGCAGCAACTCTGTTTTTAAAAGCAACGGGATTAAATTCAAGTGTATGGGCACCTTATCAGGAGTATTACGATAATACATATCTTTTCGATGTAGAGCAGGTTATTCCAAGTTCAGTAGCTAATAAGGAATATGCTAGAATTCGACTTATGGAGTCTATTAATGGAGGAGCATATGCTGCATCTGATTCTATAAATTTAGAACCTAAGCTAACAGGAGGAGGAGATTCAAAGGAATTACAATTTCTTGTAACAAATACAGTTAGTACCTCTCAACTAGCAAAAATACAAGTAAAGTTGAATGCAGCTGCGCAAATAGCGGGAAATGCACAGTCTATTGTGGGAACATACGGAGGCGGTCTAAGTATGCCAACTACTACTAAATCTGCAACTATTGCAGGGAATTTTACTTCTACATCAGCTACTGCTGCTTCATTTCCATCAGCTGCTGATACGCACTGGGTAGCTATTGATAAAGTATATGCAGATTATAATGCTGCGCCCGATCCTGCTATGATGGCGAACAGAGATTATGTAGAAGGGGTTTTGACTGCTATTGGAGCTGGAGGGAGTCCTATTGTATTTAAAGGCAGCTATTCTGCTGCTGCTACAGACCCTCCTACAGGTACGTCAGTATTAGAAGGACATCTTTATGTTGTTACAGCAGCGGGTAAAGGGGCAGCCGATGGTAGTTTCTTTTGGAGTCTTCTTCTTAATCAAGGAGATATGATTATGTGCAATACTACCAATCCTCAAGACGAGAATGATTGGAATGTTCTTCAAGGTAATATAGATATAGCTTCTCAAACTGTTGCAGGGTTATGCCGTTTTCCAGGAGAATCAGAAGGGGCTCTAGATGGAGGATGGGCGCCGGTAGGTGATTGGGGTGAAGATGGAGAGCCTAGATTAAAAGGATATAGTTTGTCATGGCCGGTAGCTACAGATGTTGATTGGACAGAAAACTCAATGACTTTAAACGTCACTAAGCACGGGCGTATTTCTTCAAGAGCGGATGCACCTATTGCATTTGCAAATGCTACAGATATTTCTGCTGATGGAAATGCACATGTTCCTGCTTTTGGAGACGATATTGGGACTTTAGTGTATAATAAGCAGCGTAAAGTTACAGTTCCTGATGCAGCAGGTTCGTATGCCATTACTCATTCGTTAGGCACTAAAGATGTAATAGTGGATGTCTGTACTGCTGATACCGGTGAGAATGTTTTTGCAGAAGTAGTAAGAACTTCTATAAATGTTGTAACTCTAACTGTAAGTGGAAATCATGTTCAAGATACTTTTCAAGTAACACTTAATGCTCTTTCTTAAAAATGTCACTCTTAAAATGGTTTATAACTTCTTTTCTTCTTATAAGTTTACCTATTTTAACTTTTTCACAAAACAGCTGGTTAAAGGTATCTATGCAGCCAGACCAATATGCTGGAGAAACTAGTTGGGAAATATATAACTCTGACGGGGATATTGTAGCAATAAATCCAGAATATAGTTCAAATGTATATCAAGAAACTATTGTTTCATTAGATACAGGATTTTATAACCTTGTTGTAAATGACTCGTTTGGAGACGGTATATGTTGTGATTTTGGTGAAGGTTGGTTTGGAGTAAGCAATGATTGCGGATTAAACAATTATATATATGACTTTAATTCAGCACAAGCGGTTTTAGGATTTAGTTTAAATGAATGTTCTTTACCTGTGCAAGGATGTATGGATTTTGAAGCCTATAACTTTGATCCTAACGCAACTATAGAAAGCCCTGTCTGTGAGTATGAAGTAACATTTAAATTAGATTTAAACGGACCCCATCCCCCAATAGAGGTACCTGAAATTAATGGTGAGTTTAATGGGTGGTGTGGTAATTGCTGGGCTATGTCAGACGATAACGATGATGGAGAATGGGAATTCAGTGCAATAGTACTTGAGGGTACTTATTTGTGGAAATTCTCAGCAGATACATGGTTGCAGCAAGAGTTGCCTGTCGGAGTATCTGAATCTCCTTGCTTTTTATTTGATGCAAACGGATATGTAAATAGAACTCTAGTCGTAGATGGGAATATTACTCTACCTCCTTTTTGTTGGGAATCTTGTTTACCTTGTGGCGCTATAGTAGGATGTACAAATCCTGAAGCTACTAACTGGAACCCATGGGCAAATTTTGATGAAGGGTGTAATGTCGTAGAATCTGCTAACTGTGAGCTAGGGTTTACGGAACTATCGGTAACTATATTACCTGATAATTATCCGTCAGAAACAAGTTGGAATTTAATAGATAATAATTCAGGATTATATATACATCAAGTACCTGTAGGAAGCTATGCTAATGCTCCTGTAGGTATTCCAATAACAACTAACGTTTGTGCTTTAGTAGGCAGCTCTGTAACCTTTGAGTTAAACGATACGTACGGTGATGGTCTTAATGGAGCTATATGGGGAGGGCAAGACGGAGGAGCTATGGTTACGGCATGTTCAGAAACTCTATTTTTATTAGAGCCTAGTATGGTCGATTTTAATTATGGAATATCTTCTACCTTTAATTCACCTATATGTGAGCAAGTAGATGATGTGTTTGGATGTACCGATGAGAACTACGTTGAATATAACTCAAATGCTATAGTATCTATACCTGCTATGTGTTTAACTGAAAAAGTATATGGATGTATAGATGAAGCATATTTTAACTATAATGAATTAGCTAATACCGAAAATCAAATAGATTCTTGTTTTTATACTCTAACTATAACAGATGGTGTAGGAGATGGGTGGTTTGGTAGCTGGGTAGGCATCTATCAAAATGGATGGATATCTCCTGAGTACCAAATGGGACCTAATGATGGAAACATAGAGTCTTTTGACATATATCTTTCTTCAGAAGAGGAAATAGGTTTGTATTTCTTTACAACGCCACAGTCTCAGTTATCTGCAGCACAATGTGGATTTATGCTTGAAGGACCTACCGGAGATACTTTATTACATGTAAATCAGTGGGACGCTATTCCTTTCCCTTATACCTATAATGTTGCACCTTATTGTGGAAACAGTTGTGAGCCTTTTATGTATGGATGTATAGATGTTACAGCTCAGAATTATAGTCAGACTTCTAATACAAGCGATGAAAGCTGTTATTATGCTGCTGGATGTACTCAAGCAGGTTACTTAGAGTACTATACTCAAGGATATGAGGCTGACTACGATAATGGAGATTGTAATGAGCTTGCGGTATTTGGATGTATGGAAACTAATGCTTATAACTATAATCTAGAAGCGAATGTAGCAACTGAATGTATTCCTGTTATAATAGGGTGTATGAATTCTTTAGCATATAATTACGATGTTAATGCTAATACTGATGGAGATTGCGTACCTTATATATATGGTTGCACTGATCCAACTATGTTTAATTATGATACAGAAGCTAACACAGAAGACGGTAGTTGTACTCCTTACGTTTACGGTTGTACTGATAGTTATGCCTTTAATTATGATCCGTTGGCTAATTCTGACAACGGTTCGTGCCTTGAAGTTGTGGAAGGATGCGCAGACCCGCAAGCGTGGAACTATGAACCCTTAGTTAATATATCAAATTCTTTATTATGCTTATATGATGCAGGATGTATAGGAGACCCTGGGCAGCCGTATTGGGCTAATGATGAGTGTTATTCTTGGGTTATTGATGTAGACCCTTATTGCTGCAATACCTCTTGGGACAGTAGCTGTGTAGAGCTCTATGTGTACTGTGGAGGAGATGTGACTAGTGTAGGAGAAATAGATATTGCGTGTCGGGTTTTCCCTAACCCAACTCAAGGGGTATTAAACATTAAGTCACCTTATAATGTAACTACTACTCTTTATGATATGTTAGGTAACCAAGTTTTGCCTACAACTACAGAAACGCTTTTAAGGTTAGATAATTTATCTAACGGTATGTATGAGGTACGTGTACAGTATAACGACCGTATAGTAAATACTAAAATTATAAAGCAATGAAGTTTTTAAATATATTTAAAGATGACAATGATTGGAATGAGAAAGCCATCGTAGGATTTATTGCATTTATTATTATGTGTGTTATTATGGTAGCGGATCTTGTTACAGGATGGGTAGGTAAAGATTTGATAATTAATGAGTTTGTATATGACTCATTTACGTGTGTTGTAATAGGGTGTTTTGGTATAGCGGGAATAGAAAAATTTGCAAACAAATGAAATATTTAGTAACATCATTACTCTTACTTATTAATATAAGTGTAAGCTCTCAAACACTAAAGAAGGCATTTAAGTTTGCTACATTCTATACAGCAGTAAATGGAGGTAACTCTATAGCCGATCAAGACGTATGGTCAGTTACTCATGGTAGTTTGCACAATGAGATAATAACAACACCATTTGATTACTCAGTTACATTTGGTGTAAGAAAGATTGCAAGGTTTGGGTATGAAAACCGTGCTAACGTTTTTTATAACGGAACAGAAAAATCCTATAGTGATGCAGCTACAATAGGTAAAATAAAAGGTTTTGAATTTTTATTCGAAGCAGACTGGCGTAGGCAACAAGGGAAGAATTTTGTAGATCAAAATCATTTTCTTAGGTACGTGTCTAAGAATTGGATAGCCAAAGTAGAGTATGTGCAGGATGGATTTGCAGATGTAAGCTATTTTGAAGGGTCACAACGTGCAAGAGTTAATATAAATAAACGCTTGAGCCTTAATTTAGGTATAGCTCAACGTATATCTGAACCATACGGCTATGATGCCCTTGCAGAATGGATGTTACCTAATGGAACTTTGCATTATACTAATTTAGCGCTACAGGAAGGTTATGTAATCGAGTTTGACGGGCAAGGGGGAGTAGAGTACTGTGACCCATCAGGAAGATGTGTAGCGACTAATACAGAAGTATGGGAAGCGGTAATAATACCTGATGTACTTAATGATTATATAGCGCGAAAAAGAAGTGAGTTGCCTGATCAATGGAACTATTCTGTAGTAGTAGGCTATGACTATTACAAGTACTCTAAAGATTTTTGGGTACATAGTTGGGGTAGTGTGATGCCTTATCACCTGCGTGTAGACAGTGAATACTCTTATTTTGAAGCAACTAACGCCGAACAGTGGGTAGATTACGCTGGAGGCCTTATATTTGGGTGGAGATTAAATAAGAGTCTCGGAATATTCTTAGAAGGGTAAATATAATAAATACTGGAACAGGGAATGGCATGCTTTCTCTGTAGGACTNAACTATGTAATACTATAAAAATGGCGCAACAAATAGGGGAGGATACTAAAGTAACACTAGATTTAAAAACAATTGGTATTGCAGTTGCAGGAATAGGCACGTTAATTACAATGTGGTTTGCTTTACAAGCAGATATAGCTTTAGCAAAAGAACTACCTATCCCACCAGACCCAGAAATTACTCGTATGGAGTTTGACATGAAAGATCAACTTGTCCGTCAAACAATAATGACTACACAAGAAGATGTCATTGAAATAAAAGAAGACTTAAAAAACATCGAAAGGAAAATAGATGAACTAAAATGATTAAAAATGAAATTAATCCTTACAATCCTTGCATCATTAGCACTTTTTTCGGCAACTGTATATGTAACAGTTACTCCGGAAGTAATTAGTTTACCTGAGTCAGGTGTTTGTGTTGTAGAATTTAATGCTAGTTTTAACTCTGGAAATAGTGTAAGCTGGTTAGACAATTTAAGCGACTGTAAGGGAAAACGTATAGATATAGCAGCTGACCCTGCTATGCAAAAAGATCATAAAATAGTAGTGGTCCCTACTATTATAGTATTTAATGAAGGAGAAGAAGTCACAAGATTCCAAGCAAACATTATGATGCAGTTGGAAGCTACTCAAGAAGAAGTACAGGAAG
>JGI24006J15134_10002027_pt1 | contig 11362 bp, 9 predicted proteins | sample LinPmetageLP53_FD_15134 | JGI IMG/M metagenome (IMG submission 15134) | reverse complement strand
TTGTAACAGAAAAAGTCAAAACAATTGATGACTATAATAAGCTTGAAAAGATTTCAAACAATCGTGGAACTGCTATTGAAACGCTTATCGAAGAATATTCACTCAAAGTTTATTAATAATTAAAACTTTAGGAAAAACTAATTATTAATAAAATTGATTTAAAAAAAGATAATGATTGTATATATATATGAATGACTTTGTGAAATTCAGTTGTAAGAAACTCATTATTAATGACAAGGGAAAAAAAGTCCCTGTCGGTATGCCGTCATGGAAAGACAAAGACAAAAAATTGTATACAAAGGAACAATACAAAAAAATGTATAATCCAAACAAACACAAAGTGATTTGTGTCGTGACTGGAAAAATAAACAACATCACAGTATTTGATTTTGATAAGAAAGATGAATATTATAAAGCAATTGAAAAATACCCGCAATTGAAAGACGCTTACACAGTGGAAACAAGCAAGGGTTTTCACATTTATTGCAAATACAACAAAAAACAATTAACGACAACAAACAAAGAATTAGGGATTGACGTTCGCAATGATGATGCGATTGCCTTTGGGGTAGGGACACAAACCGAATTCAATACCAGTTATGATTTGTTCGATAATGCGAAAAGGTTGGACGTAGAAATGCCGATGGAGTTGTATTTGAAGATTGTTACTGAAGTCCAACCCGAGCAGAATATTAAAGCAAAGAAGAATATAAAAATTAATCTAAAGAAAACAAATACAAAACAGATGCAAGCAACACAGATGGATAAATCATGTGAACTATTAGATTTGATTGATATTAAATATTTGGACGCTTTTAAAACATGGAAACGTATCATGTGGGCAATGAAAAAAGAAGGGTATTCGGTGGAGGTTGCAAGACAGTTATCACAGAAAAGCAGTAATTATGATGATGAGGGATTTAATAAAATATGGTATAAATCACCAAGCAATATTACTATTTCACAAGGAACAATTAATTATTACGCAAAACAAAGTGATGAGAGCAAGTATTATGAATGTGTAAAAAACCATAAAATAACAGATGATGAAGTTATGAAGTTTAAAACATTTTATGAAATTGAATCTGATATGGAGATGCCTCCAGATTTAATTCCTAAAAACTTTGCGGATTTAAATAAAGAAAAACAACATGAAATAAATGCTAAAATCAGAGAATTTGAAGATGAAAAAGAATATGATGAACTAAACAGAAAATGTTTATATTTTGAGAGTTTCCATTTTAAAGTGATGAGTCCACCTTGCTTTGGAAGAACATCATATAATAAAACGATGCTTCTTAATGCTTCAGAAATTGAATTACAATATGAAAATGTTTTCGTTGGAAGAGATAATGATATTAAATGGATTAAATACTGGAGAGCAAAAAAATATATCAGAACATTTGAAAATGTTGATTTCTTACCCCCACCTCTTGCTTGTGCTGATTATACAATGAATACATTTAATGGCTTACGTGCTGAAAAACTACCAGCTTGTGATGCTGCTAATATTGATTTGCTTATCAATCATATTGGTGTTTTAAGCGGAAATGATGCTGGAGGCACACAATACATAATTAATTATTTGGCTCACGCAATACAAAAGTCAGGCGAATTACCAAGAGTGGCTTTAGTTTTCCAATCAGATCAAGGAACAGGTAAAAATATATTCTTTGAGAATTTTGTCAGGAAATTGATGGGGACTGAGTATTTACTACAGACTGCTGAAATGGATAAAGTAATTGGTAGATTTAGTATGATTAACAATAAGCTATTTGTAATTATGGATGAAACAAGCGGCAAAGATAGTTTCACTAATTCAGATAAAATCAAAAATATTATTACTTGTGAACAGATACCATGGGAACGTAAAGGCATTGATGGTATTAATATAAATAACTGCGGAAGATATTTGTTCTTTTCAAATAATGACACACCTGTCAAAATAGAGGCATCAGATAGGCGTTATGTAGTATTTAAATGTTCGAACGAACGACAAAACGACTCACCATATTTCAAGGAGATGTCAAAAATGTTTTCAGATGACGCAGTAATAAAAACACTATATAACTATTTATTAAATATTGACATCAGTAAATGGGATTCAATTCACGACAGACCTATAACTCAAGCCTATAAAGATATTCAATCTGCNAACANACCTTCAATGGCTAAGTGGCTGGAAGATAGATATTATAAATTTAATAACTACATAGAAATGGAAAGCGACAAAGAAGTAATTGAAGAACATTCAATTGTTAAATCGCCAATTTTATTTCTACAATATAAAAATTGGTTAGCTGACAATGGCTTTAAAAATATGGAATATAATATTACTAAATTTGGACGTGAATTGAGTAAATATGAGGGTCATGATAAAAAACGCAAATCAATTGGGGTTGTATATACATTTAATTATGAGGTTTTAAAGAATTATTTAATTAGTAAAAAATATATGGAATGAATGAATAGTTTTTATAAAATGTATAGTTGAGGGGCTGTATTTTTCAAACTATTCATTTTTATTTTTTGCGTTTTTTTTTATTATTAGTTTTTTTTATAGACTGTTATAGTCTTATATATATATATTATTAAATAGATAGAAATAGATAATATATAAAAATGAATAGTATGAATAGATGTATAGTTTAAAAAAAACGGTGAGAAATTTTAAAAAAAAAAAAATTATTATTTTAAGAATACCCCTCTGAACTATACACTACTATACATTCATACATTTTATGTTTTTTTTATTCAATCCAAATATTAAAATCGCATCAAATCAATAACAAAAAAAATAAATTTTATAAATATAGAAAATGTATAGTATTTTTGAACTATACATTTTTTCATTTTCCAACTATACATTTTCAGCCCAACTATACATTTTCAATAAAACATCGTATAAAAACGATATAAATAAAAAACAATATAATTATATAAGATGCCTTTACGTAGGACAAATTACAAAAAAGGATTAATTTATAGTATTACAACACATGATAAACAGTTCATTGGCTGCACTACCAATTTTTCTTCTTGTAAATATAATCATAAAGAAATAATTTTCCTTACTGAAAGACCAAGCAAATTGTATAATACAATAAGAGAAAATGATTATGAATGGGAAATGGAACGACTTTATAATTTTCCTTGTAATAATAAATTAGAATTGGAACAAGAACTACATTCTGCGATTCAACGACTAAACCCTGAACTAAATTAAAAAATCCATAATATAGTATTACTGATTAATAAATACAAATCTAAATACTTATTTTTATATTTAGCTATTATAAATGGAAGAAGAAGATAAAAAGGAAATTGTCCCTGAAACTACAGAAGAAAATATAGAGATAAAAGAAGTGACTGTAAATGAGGTCAAACCAAAAAAGCAACGTAAACCACTAACACCCGAATATAAAGCTCTGTTAGTTGAACGTATTGCGAACGCAAGGAAAGTAAAACGAAAAGCACACGATATAGGTGTCACGCCACCAAGAATAATAGCACCTGACAAAGGAGAACCGAAGCGTTTTTATTGTGACTCTTGTAGAAAATCATATGCTTCCCAGTCATCATTGAAGAAACACAATCGGCGTTTTCATGCTGAAAAACAATTAGCCAATATTATTAAAGAGAAAGAAATGCAAAACGAAAAGGAAGCAAAGCCCGATGAAGCAAAGCCAGTAGAACAACCCAAGCCAGTAGAACAACCAAAACCAGTAGAACAACCAAAGCCAGTAGAACAACCAAAGCCAGTAGAACAACCAAAGCCAGTAGATCAACCCAAGCCAATACCACAAATACAAAGACCAGCACCCCCTCCTGTTGAAAGAACACCAGTTTATACTGGTCCGAAAAGGTACACATATGAACAATTTAAACAAATTGAAAATCAGAACAAAATTAAAAAACAACAAAAAGAAAAGGAACTCAAAACCCAAGCTAAACAGGCTCATATATTAAAGACTATTGCTAATATGAAAAATGGCGGAATACCAACATTTAATTATTGAAATACTTTAGGAGTTTTTTGGGTGAGTTTGGGTGAGTTTGGGTGAATAAAAAAATATAATCACTATATATAAAATGGTAAATTACAACAACGGATTAATATATACGATAAAAACAGACAACGGCATATATGTCGGTAGCACTACAAATTTAAAAGACCGCAGGTATTGTCACAGTAAATGCCTTTACAACGAATGTTCTAAATCTTATAACTTTAAATTATATCAAAACATTAGAGAGAATAATTACAAATATACAATTGAAATATTCAAAATGTTTCCATGTAACGATAATGAAGCATTAAGAATAGAAGAAGAAAATATTATTAAGCAATTGAATGCTAATCTAAACACAAAAAAAGCATATTTAACACAAAAAGAAAGACAGGAATATTGTTTAAAAAAAAATGTGATAAAAACAGTTTGTGAATGTGGATGCAACACCACAATAGGTCATATATCACGTCACAGAAAAACAACAAAACATATTAAAAGAATGAAAGCTTTAGAGCAAAAGCCAACTGAATTTTAAAATATGTTGAAATAAAAGATTGAATTAAAATAAAAATTATATTAATTCAATATGAAAGTTTAATATTAGTTTTGAAACGTTTATTGTAGTCACGCATAGAGGCATTAAGAGTCGGTTTATTCCATAATAAGTGATAGCTCAAACTACCAGCAGTAAATGGTGTATTGATGGGATCATTCTTATGACGATTACGATAATTCTGTTTCACATTCTCTCTAACTTCTTTACTTGGTTCATAAAATTTATTTGATTTATCATTCATTAAAGTAAAGTCCCTTGCTCCTTGTTGACCGAAGTGTATTGTTTTATTATCATGTTTAATCATATATTTTTTGTCTTTACGTGTTGAAGGTTTCAAATCCATTATTATATAAACATATTATTTTTATCGAATAAAAACAGGCGGCATGGGGGGAGCCGACGCACCCATTCCAGTCAAAGCACTGATGGGTCTTAATCCATATTCATCTGCTAAAGGCTCTGGTCTTAATATTCTATTTAAACCAAGAACTCCATTCACGAAACAGCGTGGCGTTCCAGCAATCCCAAGACCACTGGTAAACTCATTTAAACTAACTGGTCCGCTTCCGATTGCTTTGAGAGATGGGACGAGTTCATCTTGAACGCCTGAAGCAAACCCAGCAGGTTTAAAAACGGGCAAAGCATCAATAGAAAAAATCGACCGCACAGAACTTTTTGGAGCTATTTGAGAAGCTAAATTCATTATACTATATTTAGATAAAATAAATTAATTTATATTTTATTACACGGGGTCAAAATAACTCGGTCCTTGAATCGGTGCTAATGTACTTGACCTCTCACCGTAGTTTATACCTTTATCTGATTCCAATTTTTGTAGTCTTTCAAGGTCTTCACTGGTGACCCCTGCAGCCAAGCCCTCTCTTCTTCGTGTCATCTCCGCAGCCGCAGGGGTCTTCATTAGAGCATCAAACAAAGGATCAGGAGGCGGAGGCTCTTCCCCGCCCGTGGCTTGAAAAAGAACAGACCCTGACCTTACTGCCTCCATTTGTCTTTCTTCTTTCCTTTGCCTCCTTGCTTCTTCTCTATCTAGTGTTCTCGTATCTTCAGCACCCATCGCCCGTGCTTCCTGCATTTGTTTTTTTGTGCGACGTGTCAAAGGTGCTTCTTTTTCTTCTTCTACTACTTCTTCTTCTGCATCTAGTTCTTCCAGCGTCACCGCCTTCTCTTCTTGTTCACCCAAAAGCATGACATAATCGGTTGCTAAAGTTTCTGCTAAAACTGCTTGTTCTACCGCAGCCACAGCAAGAGCGTTTGTCGGTTGCCCGTTATTGTCTCTCTGTTGCGAAACAAGTGCTTTAGCAAACTGACCAACAGTTTTAGGGGCATATCTCGGTATTTCAAATGGATTTAATGGGCTTACTGAGGTGTTAAATTGTCGGGGACTTATTTTGTTAAATGCACGAAGTGTTAAAGGAGCATTGTGTGGACAATCACGTCTTATCTGTTCTTCTGTAATAACATTCAAGAACATATTATAAATTAAGGAATTATTTTATTTTCATTTCTAAAAGCAATTTAATTTAGTTTGTTATATATAAGTATGCCTTTTTACAACGGCGTTAAAGTTAAACGATGTCCACGTGGCTATAGAAAAGATAAGAAAACAGACCAATGTATATTAGTAAAAAAACCATCCAATTATGGTATAAATACTGATATATGGAATTTAACAGTTTCACCATTTGACCCACCACCAGACCCACCTGATCCAGGCACAGACACAGACACAGACACAGACACGGACACAGACACAGACACAGACACAGACACAGACACGGACACTGACGATGTAGACACACGAAGACCGCAGACAGGACCAAATCAATTATCAAAAATATTAGCATTATCTGGGGGTTCATTGTTGGCTTTTGCTATGCTTATTTCTGTAGGTAGGAATGGGGAAGTGCCTTTTAATGTTGAATCAATTACGAATATGATGGATAGTGCGAGACGAATGTTGGTTGAACTCGGAGAGGAAACACCGACTGTTCCAATACAAGTAAGAAACGGACTTAATCTGATAACAAGAACAAAAAATGAATTGTTTAGACAATCGGGAACAATGCGAAATCGTTACAGTAAAGTATATGAAAGACCAGTGACTCAAACTGATATTGAATTACAGCGAACGACTCTAAACGCCGATGGATCAGTTACAGACGATACTGGTGTATTAGTAAGAGGTAGTCCTAAAGGTGATTTAGCAACCCTCCAAGATGAATTAGGAGCAATATCATTAGATGACGGGGCAATTGCTGATGCGGTCAGTCAGGTTGGAGGTAAAGTTGATTTTGATAGTTTAGCTGGTGCTGTAAAAATCGCTATAAAACAACAAAACCAAGCACCAAGCTTGAGAGCAATAACCGCCCAAGACTTGGTGAAAGCAGCAGAGGCTAAAAAACAGCAGAGCTATTTGGATCAGTTAGACGAAGCCGTTGAAAGATCAAGGCAAACACGTATGGAGGCTGAAGAACAGCGAGAAATTGAATTAATGACAAGGCAGTTAGATATTGCCGCAGCAGAGGAGAAGGCAACTCTGGAAAATCGTTTTATTAATCCTGATGCTCCAGTCGACGAACAACGAGCAGAAGCCTTCGATGATGCGATATCAAATTTTTTAGAATCAGAAGGAGATCAAATAGAAATGGCTGCTCTAAAGCAGAGGGAATTGGCTGTGTTACAGGAGAAGGTTGCGGCAAGACAATTGGCTGAAGACACAAAACCAGAAGAATTTATAGATTTAATGAATAGAACAGCAAACCAAGTGTCAAAAGGTGCGAGTAATCTTGTCACAAATGTATATTACAAGACAATGGCTGAAGTCCATATGCGAACGGGACGATTACCAAGAACAACATATAATGCTCTAAAACAAGCAGGGGCATCTGATGTGGAAATCGTTAATTTTACCGAATCAATTAATATCGATGCGAAATTTGATAGTGACCGATACAAAGATATATTTAAAAGAAAAGCATATGAATTATTTGATTATTCGCTTACAGATAACACAGTCAATTTACCATCAAAGTTTAAAGGCGACAATGCGGTAAATGAATTTGATGCACTTGAAAAAGCACGAATACAAGAAATAAACAAAGCAGACCAAGCAGCGATTGACATGAACCCATATTTACCACCCCACCCCACTGACCCACCAGAAGACCCTTTTGCGGGAGGCTCGACAATTATTGACACATCAACAGGACCAGTTGTGCCAGATGGAACTGATTATATTAAAAAAACAACATATACAAAGATAATTGATGGCGAAGAAGTCCAATACATTGTTTACGAGAATAGAATTGGTGTTGTAAAAAAAACAAAAGGTGATATTACGAGAATATCAAAAGCAAGGTTCGATCAAGAAACAGAGAAGATAAATTTTTCACCAGACGAAATAACTGAAGAGCAAGTACCAGTATTGAAAGGCGGCAATCAAGACAGTCTAAAAGAAGTAAAAGCAAAGTATGAAGAAAATGTAAACAATATAACTGATGCTCTTAATGAACTCAATGTAAACACAGGAAGACGTAAATTAACACCTGATGATGTTGATGCGTGGGCAGAAACACGTGGTGAATATGAAGACGAGTTAATTAATGATTTGATGAATAGAAAGGTAGCAGTTAATCAAACAATCGAACAGGCAACAGAGGCAATTCAAACATCAATGCGAAGGGCGGTTGACTCATTCAGCAAAGCAATAAAAAGAACAATTGATTTTGCTACAGGTAAATCAACCCCAATTTATAATACATATGAAGCAACAGAGGAATTGATTGCCGAGTATGAGGCTCTTGGTGGAGATGTTGCTGCTGAAACTACTTTTTTTGAAGACCTTGTAGCAGAAGATGGTTTGCTTGCAGATACTGGACTTGATGCCGAGGAGGCTGCGGCTGCTGTTGATGTTGCTAGTGGTGCTGCAGCGGGAGGTGCTGCTGGAATTGCTGGGTGGATTAGAGTCGCTGGGACGGCAATGGAAGATACGGCAATTGCTGCGGGTGAAGAAGGATTAGTTGGGGCTTATGCTTTGGGGGCAGCGGCAGCAACGGAAATAGCAATGATGGTGGTCGCAGGTGCTTTAATTGGTGGTGTAATATATGATGCTACTGAAATATTCTATACAATCCAAGATTCGTTAAACAAAAAACGAATGCCTCCGCCGATACCTCCAGCATGGGACACATTTATGCAAGCAATCGGTATTACTCCAACGATGCAAACAACCGACAATCCAACTGGTTACGCGGCATTTTTTTATGGAGGTACAACAATGGATGATCTATATTTTTTCGACCAATTGCCTGAAGTGATGCGAATGGTAATAAACGACAATGATTCAGTTCAAAAAATACTTATTGAATCTTTCCAATTTAGATACGAACAGAGTGATATATATAATAGCGAATACCCGTTTGTAATGGATTTTTTAAGAGAGGAAAGACCTTTTGTAACACGACAATTTACAACAGATTTAAGGAAAAGTATTTCAGGTGAAGAACCATTAAAATTTATTTTAAAATTTATTCAACCTGCTGTGCTTACGAATCATAACATTGAAAACGCATTAGTAAACCAACCGAATTTAGCACCATTAATACCAATAGTCCTCGCCCAAAAACAAAAGATACAAGAGATTTTATTAAAACGATATACGAAACAAAAAAACAAGTATTCTGTACATCAAGAGAAACTCGCAGAGTTTAAAGCCAACAAAAAAGACAGAACCACATTAAAAGAAATAACAAAAGGTATAGCAGATAGCAGATATACAAACGGTGTATTCGTCCAACATCATTCAGGCGATTTACATCGGATTAATCAAACACTACACTATTTTGATAATCACGAATATGGACACTTCGGCTTTAAATACGTACACAAAGATGCGATTGTAAATGTCTTGGAAAATTACAACGAGCAACAAATAGCATTAGCAGAACAGAAAGCAGCCGAACAGAATCAACATCTATCAGACTATGAGCAACTAATCGTAGGACAAACGCCCGAGCAACATCAACAAACCGTTATAGAACAACAACAAGTTGCTGATCCTAATTTAACGGCACGTGAGAATGCAATACTTGGTGGAGCTTCGGGAGCGGCTGCGGCATCAACTCCTGCTCGAGGCATTGACCCCCCGCCATCAAATGCTCCACCACCAAGAGAAGGATGAACCTAATGTGAAATAAACAAAAATAAAATAATAATTAATATATATATAGATGGCTTACCTTATACAAAAGATTGACGAAACCGAGAATAAAAAAATTGATACAATTAAGGAAGATAATGAAGAGGTATTTGATGTAACAAAACGCCCAGACACAAAATTCGAACAGGGCTATCTGACCCATGCTGGTGTGGAGTTGGAAGACGGTTCTATTGCGATTGAAAGGCAGAAGGCAAAGAAATATGAGGACTTAACTGACGAACAAAACGATACACTTGAAAGGTGGACAAAAGAAGCTTGTCGTGATTACCCCCACTGCGATAAATGGTGGATGGAGAGCATAGCATACTATTGTTTAATGAAACCCGACGAAGCTAAGAAATATGCAGAAGAAAACCAAGACAAAATCTATCAATCAAGAGCAACCCAAAANGCCTGTTGGGAACGTATAGAGAAGGAGAATCCACATGTAAAGCGAATTAATTAAATAAATATCATTAAGTAAAGGAAATAAATATATTNTTATAGTATATAATGTCGGTTTTAGTNTCNAGNAAAAATATATTTCTCTCTACTGCCCCTGCTGGTGGCTTGAGTGGGACGGTTGATGATGGTNTAAACTCATTTAGGGCAACATTGAATAACGTTCCTTTGCAGACACAGAATGGCGAGTATGCGAAGATAAGTCTTGTTGATTTCACAATGTATCGTAATTTTTATTATGTGAATGAAAAAAATAATAAAGTTTTTTTCCGTATACTTGAAACTGATGGGACTATAAATGATTCATCGTGTACTTTAGCGACTGGCGATTATACTTATACTGATTTACAAACAAATTTTGCGGACAGTATGGTAAGAGCAATAAATCTAATTGGTGGTGTATCAGGGGTGACTGCTACAGAAGTCACAACAGATTTGTCAGAATACCCAAATGAAACAGGCACACGCAAATTACATGTAAAGTTTAACTTTCCCAACAACGATATTACATCAATGAATATTCAATGTAGGAATTACAATAATGGTGGAGTAGATCAAGACCCAGGATTAACAAGTGATTTTTTTAATGACAGTTATGCTTTGCTTGGGGCAAACCGAACAGCAATAAATGATACTGATTTCGCAACTGCTTCGGGTCTACAGACTACAGTCACAAATGCTCTTGGTGTTTATACTGTCGAGGTAAAAAGTTTTTATCAAATGCAAACATCAACTGTCCCAAATATATATTTGCGATGTCAAGAAGTCGTTGACAATTTAGAAAGTGAAACCTTTAAATTAAGCGGAAATGGTAGTAATTCTTCTCATATTGTATCTTCTACTATTCTTGGTGTTATACCAGTAGCACCTATGGGTGAAATTACAAATGATATAGTCAGGTTTCAGGGGGACAGTTCAAGTCCATATTATATCTTTACGGACAACAGAAATATTAGTGAAATATTTTTTAGGATTACAGATGCNCANGGAAGAGAGATTGGTTCACCCCGTTCTGTAGACGCTCAAACAACTCTGGGTAATTTATTTTGTCAATTAACAATTAATTTTAGCGTATATACAAAAGGAGTTGGATTGCCTGTGAATAATAATATT
>JGI24006J15134_10002025_pt1 | contig 11366 bp, 11 predicted proteins | sample LinPmetageLP53_FD_15134 | JGI IMG/M metagenome (IMG submission 15134) | reverse complement strand
ATATATACTACTTAAGGAAGGTCGGCAACCACCGCCGCAAACTTTATGCAAATCTTTTATCAAACTCTACTAACAAATTTATAGAAAACCTATAACATTAATTTTTATTAATGATTTTTAAAAATTGATTTTGCTTTTTGATTATAATAAAGAGTATTAATTATGGCAGGATTTAACACAAAAACATTTCTTAAACACGACGACTATATGACCCCTAAGTATGCTTGGGAAAACATCAAAGAATATCTACCGAGCGGTCATTGTATATGGGAACCGTTCTACGGCGATGGTAAAAGTGGAGAATATCTAAAGGGTAGTTTCCCAGTTATACATCAACCTGTAGATTTCTTTGATAAAGAAGCAACAGCACCTCATAGAGATAGATGCGACCTTATTGTAAGCAATCCACCTTTCAGTCAAATACCAGCAATACTTTGCGAACTTGTAGAAATAGGCAAACCATTTGTTTTGATAATGCCTAGTAGTAAAATAAATACACAATATTTTAGAAGGTTATTTGCAAAAGACGAAGACCCAATACAAATAATTATTCCAAGAAAAAGAATTCATTTTGATAAAAAAGTAGATGGAGAGACACCAGCAAATTATAAGAGTGTATGCAATTTTGATTGCTTCTATTATTGTTGGAAAATGAACTTGCCAAGAGATATTATTTGGTTGGAATAACTTCCTTTAACATAAGATTACTTTTATACTTTGCCTTGGCGGCTCGTTGTTTTGCTGTTCCTATATCGCTTACAGCACTATGTATTGTTATGTGAGATATTGGTGATATATGTAAACCATTTTTTAAACCATAATTTTTAAAAACTCTATCAGTGTGTGCTAATGGTATCTTATTTTTTTCACGCACCATTTTTTCTACAATATGCTTTGGAAAATATAATAATTTACTTCCAACTGTATAATGTTGCATATTATGCAACCAACCCAACCAAGTTATTTTATCCATAAATAACTTATGATTTTTATAGTTATCTTTTAATTTTGTATTATCTTCTATAAAATAAAATCCTGGTGCATTTCTTCTATTGATCATAGTCAATGCCCCAGGTATAAGTTCTTGAATAATTTTTTCACTTATTATTTTTTGATATGGGCGAGGGTCTTTTGTAGTCTTAAGATTTACATTAGTAAAACTGCTTATATTTTTTGGCGACACTCCACATTGTATTAAACTTGCATATGTTATTTTTTCTTTATCATCGCGCCCTGGACTTGTCATTATTATCCAGGGTATTAATTCTTTTTCTTTGTCGTTCATAAATNTATAAATTATTTTTTTTATAATAGTCACTATAAATTACTACAGATATCCAATATATATAAATAAATGCAATAAAAAATAAATCACCAATTCCTTGCATCATATAATAAACTTATTTTTTTGTTCTTAAATTATAACCTAGAGGTTTTATATCCTCTTTTTCATCTCCAACAATATTACTATCAATTGTAGTTTTAATCTTATGTTCTTGTTGTTTCTTTGTTCTNACTAGTACTGTTTCTAATGTTTCATAAACATCATCAGTATATAGATTTAATAGATGCTTTACTCTTCTACATTCTTTACAAAAATAAGAAAAATAACTTTCTCTTTCTTTTTTTTCACATAAATAACAACTCATTTCTATATACTAACATTATATTTTAAATGGCACAGTATCTACAAATGCTCTTATCCAATCGCGTTGCATCATCACATCTTCTATGTCCCATTCTTCTTTAGGCATTTGTTTATAATAAACCTTACTATCTTTCATCATTTTTATTACCCAACTTTCTTTTAAACCATTTTTTGTTGGTTCAATTGTGATATTCGACATAGGACCCCGTTCCTTATTATCTGCTTGCTCGGGATATGTTGCCCAACGCACATTGGATAACCAATTATGTTCTATCTTTCTATCTATATGGTCAACTGTTGGTTTATTATATGGATTGGGTAAAAAGGTCTTTGCCAACATTACGTGCAGTAAATGATGTTTTTTGTCGGGAGTTTGGATTTCTCTATATCCTTCAGTCTGTTTTGATGGTGTTAAAAATCTTCCCCTACCTTTGAGTGTGCTATAAACTTTTCCGCTTTTAAATACAATAAGGTGGTCATACCCAGGGTATAGTCTGTATTGGTCTGTTATCATTATTATATTTATGACTATATTTTAATTATGAAAAAAGAAAATCAATTTTGTTTTTTTCTTTATAAATATATTTAATATTCAGTTCTACAAAAATATTTTCCCCCAAATATTATATAAACAATGCCAAATACTGGAATAATACACATCTTAGATAGCACATCAAATAAACCTCGCCCACTTACTCTTACATCAAATGTTCTATCAACAAATGATAGCAATGCTCGTTCATCTCTTGCATCCATTGATAGCAAAATTACTTCTTGCGACACTTCATCACTTGCAACATCATCATTACAGAGTGCTGGCAATTCTTCTTTGAGTTCTATCCAAGGTTCATTGAGTGGAACACTTGCTGTCTCCGATAGTTCTGCTCAAAGCACATTATCAGCAATTGACAGCAAACTTGGTGGTACGATAGCAACAACAACAACTTTATCAGTATCAAAAAGTTCTACAACTGTNAGTAGTGCAGCATCAGTCTCCAGCGGCGACCTATCGGGAGCACATAATTGCTCTTCTCATCGCAAAGTAGCAATCTTTGGCACAACAACCGACACATCCAATAATATTGAAATACACGTATCTGTTGATGGTTCTACTTATTATAAATATGGTGCATCTTCTATGTATCCAATGAGCGATGGTGCTTTTTCTGCTTTCGTAGAAGCTCCATTTACTCATATTAAATTAAAATATGGCGGTTCTGCAACAGTTACCGCTATCATTGCTGGTGTTGATTAAAAGTCATCATCAGTATCTACTTCTTCTTCCTCTATTACACCAGTTGTATCAAAATATTGATTATATGGTGCTGTATTCCATTGAGGATTTACATTTTGTTGTTGTATAGTTTGCGCAAATGCTTGTGCCATTTGTTGTAGTATCTGCGGAGGCATCTGTGGATAATAATTATTTTTTGTTACTTCATATATTACACTACTAAATTTTGATATATTTGTTGGTGCTTTTAAATTACTATCATATATAGCAGTTTGAATACTTGTTATTACAATTGGTCTATCTATTACATAAGTTGCTGATGTTGCCCCAACATCAAAAGAAAAACCAAAACTATGGAAGTTTCTTGCATTTATTCCTACAACTGGCAGTTTTGTTCCAGTATCATTACCCATAAAATGATTTACTGGTAAATCACTACCAATAAAATAATATGGACTTGTTCCAAGAGTCGGAGGATCTTGTGCAAAAAAATCTTGACTATCTACTTGCACAAAATATTGTTGCACTGGATTTATTAATAAACAATCATTTGCAAAAGGATTTGTTCCATTTATTGCTGGTGTTAGTTTTACATCTCCTCTTATCACGCTACCATATGTTCTTAGTTCTCCAGCAAAAGTATACGGAGTGCTTACTGGTTGATAAACACCAAATCCTATATATTCCGATAGTTGTTCCGTTGTATATCCCAATGCATCCAAAAAATTTGTTCCATAAGTAGTCATTGTTGCTTCACTCTGTGTATCATATAACCAATTATCTACCCAACTTCTTCCCCACTCTGCTTCGGTAAATGCTCCACCATTTAAATTTGATAAATAACTACCTGATAATAAACCATCATTATCACCAGTAAATTTACTACATATTATAGCACTTGGGACTGCATCATCTATATCAAAATCTGTTTTGCCAGGATTTTGACTTTGATGAGGTCTTATAGGTGTATAAATATTATATAAGTTAAATCTATTAGCGAGTTCATTAAATTCTATTGATAAATTATTTGCTCCGCAAAATATCTTTGCACTTCCTCCATAGCATAAAACATTATTTACTCCCCTTGTTCTATAGCAAAATGTGGTATAAGTTCCTTGGTGAGTTGTTGAACCACTAGCGAATTGACTTCTTAAACTTTCATACATACCACTAAAACGAGGTTCTGTTGTTATATCCCATTTGCCAGTTGCCGCATCGTGTGCATCGCTTCTAAGCGACCCTCCTTTTAATCTTATAATATGTATTTGATCTCCAGTTTCATTAAAACTATCTTTTACTAAATGAGGTGGAGAATATAGTTTAAAATGTTTTCCAAAATAATTTCTACCTTGGGTATCTGCTTCATAAGTATATCTAACAGTTGTTCCATTATGAGGAGGCAGAGGGGTCATAAGTGGGTCATCACTATAAAATGTTCCATCAAAATCATAAGTTAAAAGTTGATTGGTTAAATCTGCTGTTGATGCAGTTAAATTTACCGATGTGGCATTATCTGTTGTCACTGGTGTAAATCCAAAAGTGACCTCGGGAATATATGTATGGAGAAAATTACCATTTATAAAACTTGGTTCACTTCCTCTTGCGCTACATAATTTACCAACTGTTGTTGGAGTATTATAGTCATTACTATTTCCTATCCTTGTTCCCAACTCTGTTTTATATTTATTTGTTTTATAATGCAATACATCATCTATTTCTGCTCCAAGTTGTTCTTTGGTATAATACCCTGGTTCTACTTTTATTTTTGTTAAATATTCTTTGACCATTATCACATCTGCTGCCCAGGGTTTTGCATTTGTTCCCCATCCGCTTTCACCAGTAGCACCAATTAAATTATTATTTAAAAATATCGTATCACCAGCGGTGCACCCTTCTATTACTGATGATGTCTGCAATTGGTAGTTATCACCACCTACTGGAATTACAAAATCAATTTGTAGTCTATTCTTTGGTATATATGTTCTTGTTATTGTTCTTGATGGGGATGTTAAATTATTACCTATTACTGGTACGACCCCAGGTGGACACGTGATTGTAAATAAGTTAATAGGAGCTGCGTTTGTTGTTACCATCGTGCATTTATGATTTACATTATCTTTTGATAGTGCAGTATCTCCAGTATCCTTTTGCTGAAAATGTATAGAGTTCATAGCATTATTGTATCCACAATATTCATAAGGTGCGCCTTGTTCATCATTGGTCACCGTAAAATCTAGTGTTCCATCTGTTGTTGATATTATAATAGGCGACCCATCAGTTCCTAGTGTGCTATTTACTGTTTGCGGTAAATATGTTGTTATACCACTTCCAACAACTAGACCATTTGTGCTTCCAAAATTATGGTTATTTGCTTTATAATTTTTATTGTCGGGTTTTCCACACATATCATATCCCGCACGAAAAGCATATGACCTATCATCGTGTTGATAATTATGAGGTGCTGTAGTTTGTCTTGTTAAACTATTACCTGCATAGTGTCTTGTTTTATATTGCGAAGGCATATTTTGAAATCCCCATTCAAACCATACTCTTGGTCTAGTACCAGGCACAGCACTACCATTATTTACTTCTGTTAATAAATTTTGTCCGTTTTGCACTATATCCAACATTACCTTTTCGTTTACACATATATATCCTCCCATCATTTGTGGTTCACCTACTGGTGGTATAAATTGTCCTACTTTTCTACCTGGTGCTGGTATTGTAAAATCTACACTATTATCATACATTTGTAGTGCAACATCCAATGCATTACCAACTGATGCTTGCCTATTCCATATATTATATGAATTTGCTCTTTGCCTTACTGCATTTGCTGTTGCTCCGCTATCTCCTTGTGATGTTAAACCACAACACTGACCACCATTATATGGGAATGATAAACCATATGGAGTTCCAAAACCAAAATCATATTCTGTGTGTCCTTCTGTGCTTGGATTATCTCCACTTGCTCTCATAACTGGTTCTGCCCATTTATTACCATAACTATTAGATTGTATAAAATATCCAGCAGTCGTACCAGTATCTTCTCCACGCAATTGTTTTCTTGGTAAATATTGATTATATAAACCATTTATGGGATTGAATGCTGGATTTTTATTATATCCTAGTTCATTCTGTCCGGCGCCGTGTGGGAATTTAATACATTCACCACTATCAGTGGTAGTAGTGCCATCTGTATTTGCTTTTCTATAATTTTCTTTTGTAAAAGATGTTCTATAAACACCTTTTTTTATTGTTGCTGGATTTATCCAATCTGTTACATAGATTTCAAAAGCATCTGTTGGGAAAACATCAACAACTATTTTTATAGGTTTTACTGCCAATACTTTACCTATCATACTTTCTACACCACCTATTAGATTGGGCAATCCCAATGCTGGTATATTACCCTCATATGTTGCAAAACCATCTGCACCATATCCTACTTGATATAAACCTTGACCTTGTGTATTAAACCATCCATAACTCCCAGCGAGATTAACTGTTGCAAAAAGCATTCCTGGTCTCGGAGCTCCACCAAATCGTCCTGCTTGGGTTGCTGTATAATTTGTTGTATCTAGAATCAATGGTTCAAAAGTGTGTCTTATTGTATCTGCTGTATATGCTGCGTCCATTCCTCCTGGCACTCTGTCAGTAGCACCATTTCTATTGGCATATGCAGCAGCGACAGGTAGAATAAATTTTTTTACCATATGTCCCAAATAAAGTTCATTATCAACAGCATTTTTAGCAAATAGACCATAATTTTTACTTGTATCAACTGTTATACCACAGGTATTGGCATTATCAGTATAATTTCCTCCAATCTCAGCATTCCAGGTTGACCTTGTTGTTAATGATGCTGGCGCTGCTGCACCAAAATTTATAGTATTTGCACCAGTTCCTATAACATTACCATATAAACTATCTGCTGCTATTGGTTGTGAAAATCCCCCATCAGGGTCTGCTATTATATCATTTAAAAATTGTGGAGGTTCTATACCAGTTGCATCTGTAGTATAGACTACATCCCCAAAAGTTCCTAAATCTAACAGATTGCTTGTATTATCTGCTGTTGCTAAACTATGTCCTCTTATAAAAGGTGTATGGACTAAATTAATACTCATTTCATCTGTTATTTCTATTTCATCTCCTTGTGCTTGTTCGTTTACAAAAGAACCCAATATTCGCAAAGTATCGCCTTTATCTAGCGATATACCTTGCTTAAATTCATTTATCCATTCACTATTACTTATGGACACTGCACTATTCTGCTTGCTACATTCATAAATTTTAGTTTGGTATGATGCCATATTATATAAATATTACATATAAAATAAAGAAAAAAAAATTAGGCGTCAGTTACACTTACACCAGTACTAGTGATTAAAAGAGTTCTTTTAAATTCAATGAAAAAGTTGAGTATTACTTCTGCTAGTAAACTATTGGCAGCACCACCATTACCAGCAGATCTTCCGACACCAACACGCGAATATCTGTATTCAATAGGTGCTGACCCAATTCTCATTCCATTACCAACTGTTGGCGCTAATACATTGTATTTTTTGAGGTTTAGACCAGTTACATTGGCAGTTCCACTTAAAAATGGTTTTGTTCTTCCGAGGTTAATAGTCTGTGCAATTTCTGCGCCCGCTTGGAATTCACTATCCAAAAGTTCTTTACATTTATTTACATTGTATAGTGATGTATCATATTCAGCATCTAAGCACTGATATCCACGAGGTTCACATTGTGATAAATAATGATGAGCGAGTGCTGGGTTCTTTACATCTTGGTTATATATTCTTAAATTGTTAATAATAAAATTATATTCTTCACCAGTTATCTGCTGTGATTTATATTGATTGGTTAAAATACCTCTATGAGTATAAACTTGATTATAATTACCATCTATTTCTGTAGCACCAGTTGTTGAAAATAAATCATAATTCTTTTGCACATAGATTGCTTCTACTTCTTTTCCTGCCATACCTAAAATATGGTTGCTTTCTACTTGCTGATAATTGTCTGCTGCACCACCAGCAACTGCTGTTGATGCTGGATTAATACCACGAGTTGCTACCATTTCTACAAAAGGAATTACAATACCACTGCTATCAATTTGATTTTGTATTTGGTTCATTTGTTCTTCAGGGTAGTGTATAAAATCCATCATAAGAGTTGGGGTTGATGCCATAGTTGCGGTTGTTAATCGTACTCGTGCACCAGCATTATCGGGAATTGCTGCTTGTATTAAACAACTATTAGTTTGGTTTGCAGCAGTGCCTCCACCAGCAGCGTTAATCCCCGCTTGAGACCATTCTATTTCCAGTTCTAGAGATGCCATTGCAAAAACTGGGAGATTTGTTCTTGAGTTAAAAATTGGGAAAACTTCATTTAATCTTAAAACTACCTCGGGTCCGCGTCCAGCAACATTTGATAAACATTTTGAGACTTGGACTACGTGATCATTACCATTACCTCCAGCATATGCTTTTCCAAAAGTATCTACTTGGTCGCACTCGGGATTATATAATTGATGATAAGCATCTGTCGCAGCTCCATTTACAATTCTTGCTGGAGCAACTTTCAGTTCTACACCATTACTTGATTTATGTCTTGCATCTAAAACACCAGTTTTGTAGTCTTGGTCATTATAAAATTTCTTTACCATAGAGTATAATCCCGCCTCGGAGACTTGTGATAAAATTTGACCACCACATCTAAGAGTTGCTCTTTGAATGCATCCTAAACCTCCAGCGTAAAAGTTCCACGCTACAACTCCATCTGCTTCAGCACTAACGAGTTCAAAAACTAGAGCGGCATTTGCCATATCTGCAACACCTTTTGGTGGAACAATCCAGGTAGTTCTACCTCCTCCATTGGTATCATATCTATGCGAAGTTGGTTCAATAAGTGATGTTTCTGTATCTACAGACATCATCATCTCGGAATTCATAGCGTTTTGCTGTAAAACTGATGGCACTTGATCTGCTGAATATTGTTCGGTCATTGTTTATAAAATATATAAACATTTTAATTAAAAAAAATAAAATTACTAATCGGTTTTACTTTTAAAAAAAGTAATAGCAAAAAAATTTAGTTATCTTGCCAATTGAATGCCTTGAGGCGACATCATTATTGTATTTTGATTTAAAAAGTATAAATGGCACGCTTGGGCAGTTGCAGCAGTTCCATCAATATTATTTGCTTCAGCACCAACTGATGCAGCACCAGCAGTGTCCCATCCTCGTGCCTGTTGATTTGTAGCACTTACCTTGAGTTCAAAACTAAACACTTCTTGAGAGAAGTTTGTTCCTCCACCATAACTATCAAAAAGGATTGCTTGAGTAAATGCTGTTCCAGGTTCTACACCATTGCGTCCAGCGTTCTGTGGTTTGTTTACAACACCCGCCGCCCAATCATTATAATTGACTGCTGTATTCTTGACTCGTGAAATTCTTCTACTTGAGACACCTTCTAAAGCATTACGCAACCACTCAGCATTGACCTTGTACGAGTGTGATGATATATCTTGTGCAGCGAGTGGTTTTGCTTGATTATCGTTCTGTTGAGACACAGACGCTAATCTAAACTGCAATGGGAATAGAGCTCCATTCTTGCTAAATCTGCACTGCTGAATTTGTCCTACGGGACCGAGACGACAATTGTTAAAAAGTTGATTACCAAGGTCGGAAGCGGTGATAAAATTCTGTAAAACGGATGTGCATCGTGATAAACCAGGAGTAAATGCAACAACCGATGTAGATGAGTTGAGTGTTTGGAACATAGATGACCAAGAATTAAATAATAATTGTTTTTCTTGTCCAGCGTAGTTCTGTGCCGACTCGCCACCCATTTCATAAACTGGCACTGTTAATGTTAAATCGCTTAAACTATAAGTTACATTATCCGCTGATGCTTGACTTCCAAAGCAGACAGCAACATCGGAGTTGAGAAGGATCTCAATAGTCATTCCACCAATGCCAGTGACTGATGATAAATCAATATCTTCACCATTCTGTAAAACACCACAATATAGTGGTGCGGAAAAATCTACGCCAGTTTGATTTGCAGCAGCAACAACATTACCATTGGTATTAAAATCTTGATAAGTATTGACTGCGTGCCTCATTTGTGGAATAGTGCACGCGTGCTTGCCTCCGTGGCATAAATTGGTATCTATATATTTTGCATTATTCAATTGTGATGTAATAGAAGGCACAACTCTATTATACATAGTTACTCTTTCTAATGTTTGATTTAATCTTTTTGAGGCAATGGTTATATTTTGAATACACGCTCCAAAAAGACCAGCATAATTATCAACAAAGTTATTTTGCACTGGATTTAACTGAGCACCAGCAGCGGTTCTATATGTTATTCGTCCATTAATTCTTAAATTTTTACCATCCATAAGCATTGGAGCAGCGGTACTAGCAATATCAAAACGAATAAGTGGAAGACCGTTGCGGAACGAGAAGGTAGAATTACTCGTAGAATTGACGGCATTCAACGTTAAATATCTCATAGACATAGCATTGAGGTTTTTGGCACGAACGTCTGGCATTTTGTATATAAATAATAAATAAAAAAAATATGTTAAAAATCGGTTTTTACCATAAAATCTTATCAGCATAATAACTATTACTACCTACTTTAGTTCTTGTCTTTTGATGACGCGATTTATATGCTTTTCTGCGTTTATTTGCAAATTCAACTCCTTTAGTTTTCTTAAAAGTCTCAAAATCACCCATTCCTAGAGCTCCTATTGATGCTATCTTTTTATCGCCTTTAAATACATCTAGTTTTTTTCCTTTTACTTGACTTGGTTTTATCTTTACACCCAGTGCGCTCGCTCTTCTCCGTTGTGCTGCTTTTATTTCATAAGGCATATACTATACTTTTAAAAAAAGTATTGCAAAAATTAAAATAATTATTATAAATTTTTCATTATACATATCATTAATGGTTTTATATAACCTATACCTTCTAGATTATCTATACTTCCATCATCATTACCAAATCTAAAACCTTTGTTGGGTTTTTCTAAAAATCTTATTTCCACATTTTCTTTTTTATAAAAATATTTATGAAAATATCTAGTGTGTGTAGATGCAGGTAGTAAAAATACAAAAGTTCCTTTATGTTTAGATGCTTTCTCTACGAACTTACCTATCTTACCATCAAAAAGTGGATGCACATAACCAACCTCATTATCCCAATTTTTATCTAGTGCTGAGTTTTCTTTTGTGTAGTATTTATCTAATAGATGGTTTTCATCACTTGCACACATATCGCAGGTAAAATTAAATTCTTCTTTTAATTCATCCCATATATCTGTTGGAGTTCTTAAATATTTCATTTTTTTGCTACAACTAAAAGATAATGTTTTTTTAGAGATGTTTTCTTTCATTAATATGATCTCCTATATTATTTTTGGCAATTAGACTTTATTTTTTTTTTTTACCAGGTTCTTCT
>JGI24006J15134_10002024_pt1 | contig 11369 bp, 11 predicted proteins | sample LinPmetageLP53_FD_15134 | JGI IMG/M metagenome (IMG submission 15134) | reverse complement strand
GCCGAGCTGGGTGCTAGGAAAGCCCTGCGAGATATCGGCCTTAGTGACGATGATGCCCTGTCAGATGTGTCTGAGCTTCGGGGTTTACTCGACTCTTGGCGTTCGGCAAAACGTACCGTAGCTAAAACTGTGCTACAGGCAATAACTACCTTAGTCTTGGGCGGGTTGCTGGCAGGGTCTTACTTTAATTTCTTTGGCAAGCAATGAAAAATGGTTGGCGAAATTGCTCTACTCATAAAGGGACTTGATACAGCCTGTAAACTGGTCAGGACAGGTCTTGACCGCAAGAAAGACATCGAGGCTATGAGCAGTGAAATTTCTTCGTTCTTTGCTTCTAAAGAAGAGATTGAAGAAAAGATTGCCGAGGTAAAGAAAAAAAAAGGCGGCTATGCAGGTTCTGCCCTAGAAGAAGCCATCCACATAGAGCAACAAGCGCAAAAGATAGATGACATGATGTCGCGTATCGGCAAAGAGTACAGTAGGCAAGGCAAGTCACACAAATGGGCTAAAGTAAAAAAAGACGCAGCAAATATTCAAAAGAATCGAGATTTTAATTTGGCTCAAGCTAATCGTAGAAAGATAATAAAAGATAGAGAAGATGAAGACTTTTATCTTGCTGTAAAACTTGTTGTCGGATTAATAATTCTAATGATAGGCGTTACAGCGTTAGTGTTTACTCTCGCTATTAATTAGCAAAGACTCCTGGCATAAAAAGGCAACGCAGATTTATGAAAGATAAAACAGGGAAAATGCCAACAACCGAATTACTGCGTAAAGCCACGCAGTACAGCCTTGATGCCTATAAAGATGAAATTCCAGGTGCTTTAAAAATTGAATCAAAACTAGCAAGTTCGACTGCGTTTTTTTTGCATGATGAAGAATTGGACATGGACATACTGGCTCATAGAGGTACTCAGCAAGCTAGGGATTGGATATTTAACTTCTCTGCGTTACCTGTTAGATATGCAAAAAGATGGGTGCATGGAGGCTTTGCCTTGGCTCATGCATCTGTTTGGGGTAAATGCAAAAAGCTAATTAATCCGTCGAAAAAATTATTAATTACTGGGCATTCGCTTGGTGGAGGCATGGCAGAACTGTCAGCCTTGAAGCTTGCTGCTGATTTTGGTTACGGAAATATTACGCTTGTCACTTTTGGAAAGCCAAATACTTTCATAAAGAAAAAGAAAAGATATTCAATGGATCATCTGGCGGGTCATTTGTCGATTATAAGCGGATCAGACATTGTCACTAGAATACCCAGACTTTTCTTTTGTCCAGACGCTAATCAAATGAGTTTGTACTTAGGAAATAATGGCGAAGATTACGTTAATTGTAAGCGTGACTTCATGGTTAATGATTGGTCTGCAAAAGATTCTATTTCAGATCATTCGATGGATTTGTATGCGAAAAGGATGCAGCCGCATATCTTTATAGAAAAAGAGAAAAGGAAAAAGAAAAAATGAAAAAAGTTGTTTTTATTTGTCTTCTTTTGTCTGGGTGCAGTCTTAGTCAAATTAAGGATGCAGAGGTAGTGTATTGCAATCCTATATTGCAGGCTGGCCGAACTGTTGCTAGAGCGGGACTAACTGCGGTGACAGGGGTTCACATGGTGGATGTTTGCGAAACTATTGATGAAATGACGCAGGAAGATGAAGCTTAAAGGAATACTCAAGGCTTTAGCACCCACGCTTGTCAATGTTGCGACAAGTAGCAATCCTATTGCTGGAATGGCTGTAAAGATGGCAGCTAAAAAGCTTGGAATGCCTGAAAGCTCATCACTGGAGCAAATCGAAGATGCTGTAGAGCGTGAGCCAGAGAAAGTTTCTTTACTGTCTCAGACAGAAAACGAATTAAAGGCAATGCAGATAAATCTTGAAGGATTTAAGGTTGAGACTGAAGACAGGCAGGACGCTAGGAAGCATTTTAGTTCTGACCCTTTTCCTAAGATATTTGCGTTAATTTGTTTAATTGGTTTTTTAGGTTACATATTTATGATTTCGATACAGCCGCCAGAGCAGAACGATTTAGCATTGGTTAATTTGCTAATTGGAAATTTCTTTGGGTTGATATCAGGAATTTCAGCCTTTTATTTTGGTTCGTCACACAATAATAAGTAATGACAACCGTTGTGCAGGAATAGTTATGTCAGATAATTTTGGGAAATTGCCTAATAATATTAACCCTACTCTTGGGAGGAGGGGAGATACTAATTACGGCGGTCAACAAGGATTTATTGATTTATCTAATGCGGCCAACTGGGACTATATAACTGGAGTGTTAGATAGCGACTCAGAGGGCGTATACGAAGACGCTGCTATTAAAGAAGCACAAGTTTCTGGGTTTTTGGGCAACATAGCCGACTCTGATAAGTCGATTGAAGAAAAGACAGACTTGTTAGCAGCAATGCTTCGCAATACACAATCAAGCAGTGACATCGTAGAGCAGATTTTAGGCATACCAAAACAAGAAGTAAATTCTTTATTAAGCGATAGAGGTTTTGGGCCTAGAGGTGAACAGATACAAAGCGATGGAGCTTCACTTGACCTAGACTTGCTCGGTAATACAACAGTTGATGGAGTTGAAGGCGTAGATTTTGAGTGGGTCATAGACCCTTACTACCAAGGTGACGGGGGTTTACCGGAAGTTTTAGGGACACTAGCGGCGTTTCCTATGGCTGTCGATGTGGGGTGGAAGAAAGTTCCCATAGAAAAAACAAATGAAGAAGGTGGTGGCGGTAGCACGGCGGCAAGTAGCCAAGCGGCTAGTGATGGAGGTGGTGGTTTGCCTTCTGATCCTTCTGAAGTAGCTGCTGCTGCTCAAGCCGCCGCTGACAAAGCCGCCGCTGATGCTAAAGCCGCCGCTGATGCTAAAGCCGCCGCTGATGCCGCTGCCAATGTTGAAAAATGGAAAAATATGGGTAAACACCCGCAAAGTGGTGCAATTATTTGGCAAGCAAAAATTCCTTCACTGAAAGATATTGCGGATTATGAAGCAGCGACAGGCGATACATACGTATCTGTGGCTAATGGCGGGCAAGGAGTGCGTATAGTAGGAGGAAATCCTAATTTAGACGGAACGAGTGGCGGTTCATATCCTACTATTACCGCCCCACCTTCGACAGTTCCATCTAGTCTTACTCCTATAGGAAAAGGCGACCCTTTGTTTGATGCTTTAATACTAGCTTCAAATAAATCAAAAGCCGCTGCTACTGACGGTGTTGATACTGCTTCCGTTGCTACTGACGGTGCTACTGCCGCTCCTGCTGGTGGTGTTACTGGAGGTGTGACTGGAGGTGTTACTGGAGGTGTTACTGGAGGTGTTCCTGGAGGTAGTGTTGCTCCTCCTGGAGGTAGTGTTGCTCCTCCTGGCAGTACTCTCCCTCCTGGCAGTACTCTCCCTCCTGGTAATGGCCTGCCTCCTGGTGATGGCCTGCCTCCTGGTGATGATGTGCTTGGAGATGATGTGCTTGGAGATGATGGAACAGGAACAGGAACAGGAACAGGAACAGGAACAGGAACAGGTGACGGGGACGGAGATGGTGATGGTGACGGTGACGGGGACGGAGATGGCAAGGGTTTAGGCATAGGGTCTGGCGGTCTTGATAGTATTACAACACCGATTTCAGACACTCTTTTTCAAACTGAAATTTATGGCGTTCCTGTGACAAAAGGGACATTGCTAGAAAGAACTTTTGCTTACAACGCAAGCCAAGGCTGGAGAAATCGAATATGACGTATTTGGAACTAATTAACGGAGTTTTGCGAAGGCTGCGAGAGAATACGGTTTCTGCAAACACTGAGACAGATTACTCCACGATGATCGGTGATTTAATTAATGACGCTAAAACCACTGTCGAAACTTCGTGGGAATGGTCTGCGTTACGAAACACAGTGACGCTTAACACTGTGAGCGGAACACACATTTATTCTATAACCGGCTCTGGACAAGACTCAATATTAAAAGAAGCTATTAACGACACAAGCAACCTGTTTTTAAAAGAAAGAACGAAAACATGGTTTAACTCGCAGTTTTACAATGCGTCACCAGCTTCAGGCGCACCAAACTATTTTACGTTTGCCTCGACGGATGCAAATGGAGATATGCAGGTAGATTTGTATCCAAAGCCTAATGATACCTATGCCCTGCGATTCGATATGGTTACACCGCAGCCCAGATTGGCTGCTGATGCGACAGTAATCAGATGTCCTGGTAATCCTGTCTTGCAACTAGCTTACGGCCTTGCGCTGCGTGAAAGAGGGGAAACTGGCGGCCAGTCTGCGGCAGAGCAATTTGGTGTGGCTCAAATAGCATTAACAGATGCAATTGCTATTGATGCCAATAAGTATCCACTTGAAATGACTTTCATGGCGGTTTAAATGGCTCAACCACTACAAAACATAACTATATCTGCGCCAGGATTTGCGGGTATAAACACGCAGGATGCTCCTTTGTTGCAGGATGCGTCTTTCGCTTCTATTGCGGATAACTGCATTATCGACAAAGAAGGAAGGATAGCTTCGAGAAAGGGTTACTCTATGGTTTCCTCTAACGGTGGAGCCGTTCTAGGCACAAGCGCCGGTATAGAGTCGATTGGGGAGTTTGTTCAAAATGACGGAACAAAAATAGTTTTTAGCTGCGGCAATAACAAAATATTNAAAGGGACTTCCACGCTGGTGGATATCACCGCAAGCCTGACCGTTTCAGCGAATAACTGGTCAATGGCAAGCCTTGCCAATAAGTTTTATCTATTCCAGAGAGGGCATTCTCCTCTGGTCTATGATGCCGGTACGAGTGCTTTAACGACTATAGCGGCACACGGTAGTGCTTCTGGCACACCCCCTAATGCTCATGTCTGCATGGCTGCATTTGGCCGAATATGGGCGGCTGATGTGACAGGCAACAAGCAAACCCTTTATTGGTCAGATTCTTTAGATGGAGTTGATTGGAATAGCGGCTCTAGTGGCTCTTTAGACCTTACTACGGTATGGCCTTCTGGGTTTGATGAGATTACAGCACTGGCCGCACACAACAATTTCCTCATAATTTTGGGCAGGAGAAGCATCTTAGTCTACTCCGGCGCGGGTAATCCGTCTGCTATGACACTCTCCGACACCATTTTGAACATAGGATGTATCGGAAGAGACGCAATTCAGTCCACAGGGCAAGACATTCTGTTTCTTGATTTTTCTGGTGTAAGAAGTCTTAGCCGCACAATTCAAGAGAAATCATCGCCAATTGGTGATGTAAGCAAAAACGTCAACTCAGAGATTAAAACGAGGGTGCAGGCAGAAACAGGCAATATAAAAACGGTGTATGACAGCAACAATGCCTTTCTCTTAATAAACTTCCCGACAGTTGGAATAGTTTATTGTTTTGATACCCGCTACCCACTCGAAAACGGAAGCTACAGAACTACCACTTGGACAGCAATTAAACCGTTATGCTTTACCGTCACTGACGCAGACGAGCTATATATAGGCGTTGCTAACGGAATTGCGGAATACAATACATACACTGACGATACCGCTCCTTTCACTCTCCAATATTTTAGTCATCCCTTGAGCTTTGGCGACAGTTCGCGCCTCAAATTTTTAAAGAAGGTTAATATCACGACTTTCTCCGGTGAAAATGCTGATGTGACACTTAACTGGGCTTACGACTATAAAGGTGATTATCGCAGCCAAGTTTATACGCTGCCAGGATTTGTCGGCGCTTTGTACAACATCAGCGAATTTAACACGGAAGCGGAATATTCTAGTGGTGCTTCTTTGATCAATACGCAGAAGGTCAACACTGGCGGCTCTGGCTCAGTAGTTCAAGTCGGAATCACAACGAACGTAAACGGTAAAGAAATAGCTTTTCAAGAGTTAAATATTCATTCGACCATTGGGAGAATCAATTAATGAGCAATTACACCCCCACATTTCCTTGGTCAAGCTATGACAGCCTGCCTAGCGGGAATCCCAACAAAATAGTCAAGGCGACTTCAATAGGCGTGGAAATGACAAATTTGCAGACTGCGGTGAACAGCAAGAGCAACAACGCATCGCCTACATTTACGGGTACGACAACCGTGGCTGATCTAACTGTATCAGGCACGATGTCCGTCACCACCATAGACGGAGGAACATACTAATGACGTGGCTGACTGATTTAATAGGCGGGGCAACTAATTTTGTTAATGACAACAGCACCGCGATAGGGGTTGCCGGACAAATTGCCAACCAAGAGGCTGCGGTAAAAGCTTTAACGGGCTTGGGCGATGATGCCAAGAAATACATTGGTATGCCTGATAACGGGTTATACGACACAATAAAGGGCGATACGCTTTTTAAAGGGTTTAATGTTTCTGCAATTCCAGGCAGTGCTTCTACTAACGCGCAGGGAGGGACATCTTATAGTCTGTCTCCTGAACAAGCTGCGATTGAAGAGTCTTTGCGAACAGGAGGCTCAACTTTGGTTGATGCCGTTCTTGGTCGCGGCCAATATGGCTCAATTGATCCTGCAACAGGAGCGATGGTAGATGATCCAAGATCAGGCATGGGCTATTTACAAGGTCTGCTTGGCGATCCATTTAAAGCAGAAAATCTAGCGGCAACAGAACAAACCACATACGACAGACTTCGGGCAATAAGAAGCCCAGAAGAGCAACGCCAGCAGACGGGATTAAATCAAAACCTTGTTTCTCAAGGCAGGCAGGGATTGCAGACTGCTCAGTACGGAGGAAGTCCTGAACAATTTGCGTTAAGCAAAGCGATTGAGGAGCAAAAGTCGGCTGATGTAATGTCGGCTATGGGTATTGCGCGACAAGACGCTCAGTCGCAAGCAAATGCAAACGCTGGGGCGCTGACGCAAATGCTGGCTGAAAAAGGCTTTGGCGTAGATGCTGCCATGTCGTTTCTAGGCGGTAGCTACAATCCGCAAACTGCTCTTCTTGCAGCTATGCAACCTTCTCTGAATAGTGCTGATATGGCGACAACTGCGGGACGGCAGTTGGGCGGTTATGGCATGGGATTAGGTCAAAGTCAGATGGGTTACGACTTAGGCGCACAATCCGCTGCGGCAAACATACGTAATCAGACGATGAAAGGTCTTTTTGATCTGCTTATTTCTGACAATAACGCAAAAGCAAATACAGCAGCAGCGGCTATAAATGCGTCAGGAATCAACACTGGCAATGCTGGGCTTGATAATGCTTTAAACAATCCTCTAGCACTTGCTAAATATGGCTTTGACTATAACCTTTTTTAAATAGGAAGCTAAAATGAAAAATTTGACAGAACGCGCAATGCTTGGCCTTCCTAATATCCGCAGAGATTTGGGATTAGAGACAGATATGCAACGCGATATGCGCTTGATGCAACAAGGCGATGTAATGGGGCAAACATTATCCCAAGGCTTGCCTGCGCCTATAGCTAATCTCTCTGCGGGAATACTTCGGAACATACCAGGAATTACTGACAATGTTCGGCAATTAGGCGTACAAAGCGGTATGAGTGGCTTGCAGACAGAAAGTGAACTGTTTGAAAAGGCTTTATCGGGCTATGACGGTACGGCAGCGGGTCAAGCCAGAGTGGTTCAATCGTTGACAGCTATTAACCCTGAAATGGGAGCGATGATGGCTAGTAAAATGCAAACGGCCAATCAGCAATCCAGAATAGGTGATTTACAAGAAAGAAAACTACAGAAAGAAGTAACAGACAGCAAATGGACACCCATGATGGGGTTTTATGCAGATGGCAAGCAAGAAAATGTCTGGGTTAGCCCAAGTGGTCAAATGCAAGATGTTGAAGGGAATACGTTAGAAGGTGATCAAAGGCCTAGGCGTTTTCTTCCTGTTTCGGTGGCTGCTTCAAATATTGCTGATGCTGGCCCAAGCGATTTAGTAAGTGAGTGGAGAAATAGAGAAGCTATAGATAAAACTTTTGTTTCGGGCGCAATGAACGCATATAGAATGATACAAAGACAGCCTGCCGCAGCCACTTTTTCTGCACAAGCAGCGCAAGTTTATAACGGACTAAAAGAGAATTACGCTTATTTTAATACAATAAATAATGAATATACCTCAACTTTCAAAGCTGGTAAAACAGGCTTCGACAAAAACAAGGTAGAAGCAAAAATAGATAAATTAGGTATTGAGGGTGCTGAATTTAAAGCCTTGATGATAAATTTAGCCTATCAGAAAGCTAAATCTATGCAAGGCTCAAGCGATAGGATCAGTGACACCGATTTAAATAATGCGTTAGAGGCTATAGGCGGCGGTATTGGTGATTCAGATTCAATATTAGCAATACTTAGAAACAATATAATAGAGACTGCGGATAATTATGACCGTGGCTATGCAACTATGTTTAACAGAGATGAAGATTATTCACCATTTAACGCAATGGAAAATTTTGGCATAAATGATTTTTTCAAAGAAATCAATTTTGACCCAGCAGCTAATCAAGGGCCGCCAGACGCAGAAGCTGTAAATTCTATTTTTGGAGCAATCGACTAATGGCAGAAGCTAAATTAACTCCAGAATTGATACCTGAAGGTATAAGCAGTCTTGACTATACACCTAATGCTTTAGACGAGCTGCTGTTTGCCTCTCAAACGGGTCTAATGAGAAATGGTACACCATTGACAGAAGAGCAAACGCAACTATTAAACGGTGTAAGGGCAGAGTGGAATAGGGGTGAAGGGCAAAGTTTTGGTGACGTAGCTGCTCAAATTTATCCGCAAGGCGTTGCACAGAACACTTCCGCTGGATTAAATTCTGTCGCAAGTTGGTATAAAAGCGGAGGCACTAGACAGCGTACTGTTTATACGGAGCCACTGCCTTTGAACCTAGACGGAATGATGGAAGTGAGTAGAGAACTTGCTGACATAGGATTGGGCGTTGGCGAAACAGGATTGACAGTAGCTACTGGCTTGTTAGACATGGGGAAAAGCGCAGTTGATTTTTCCGCTGAATTGTATCAATCAAGAAACTCTTCTCAAAGCCTGACCCAAAGGCTTGTAGACGCAAAGCAAAAATCAGCAGACGCACCAAACTGGACTTATCAACCCAAGACGTTAGCTGGTGAAGGCATAACAACTATTTTGTTTAGCCCGATTATGGAGCTAAACAAAATAGCCGAAGCGGCAGGTGAAAAAGTTGGCGAAGTGACGGGTGGTGTTAATACCCCAGATGGTGAAGTCCCATCGGACTTAGAAATGGCTAGGATGAAAGACCTTTATGATCTTTCGGTTGCGGCACAACAATCAGGTGACGCTTCCCTTATGCCTAATCTGCTGCGAGATGAGTATAAGTCTTTGCAACAACGATTTGAAGGCGCTATAAACTCAGAAGGAGAATATATTGAAATTAATTACCCTCAGTTGTTTGCCCAATACGGGACAAGAGAATTAATAAATCTTATTCCTGATTTAGCCGCGTTTGGGCCTGGAGCTTTTGCTAGGCGTAACGGACAACAAAGACAAAGAGAAAGGCTTACGGCTATTGGAATTAACCCTTTTGATCCTGTGAATAACACCATATTAAATAACTATGAAACAGCCGCAAATAGAATTTCGGGAGGGCAAAAAAACAAAGCTGAAAACATGGCATTGGTGCAGCAAGGACTGATAGACGCTCAATCTGACAGAAAAAGGGAGACAAGAAGACTGTATGATGTCGCAGAAGAAGCTGGCGATGCTAGTGTAGCTGTACAGTATATTGCTGATTTTAACAGCAATCTTTACGACCTTTTTAATCCCAGCACCAGCACGTTTGACATAAGCTCGATGCCTTATTTGCAATCGACTTTAAATCAATTCCGAGTGCTTGCAGAAGGTACGCCAGCAAGCAGAAATACTGGTCAAGCTTCAAGACTTGGTAAGAATGTATTAACTCAAGATTTTATGCCTGCCACGCCGCCTGCGCCAAGCCAAACAATACGGCAACTTAGCAATTTCAGGCGTGATATTAATAGGCGTATAGGTAATAGTGCCGACCCTTCAGAGCAAGCAGCATTAGCTATTGTTAAGTCAAAATTAGATAATTCTATGGATAGCTGGTTTGAAAACAATTTAATGAGTGGTGACGCTACCGCCCTAGGAAAATGGCGTGAGGCAAGTGAACACCGCAGACTATACGCGGTTAATTTTGACGAAAAGGCGGTGATACGAAGAATTGTTGAAAACGATCTTACGCAGAATGAAATAAAAAAATTATTGCTGGGTTTAAGTGAATTTAATATGCCTGCTCAAGCAGCTAGAATTGTTAATGAAATTAAAGCTACCAACCCAGCAAACCTAAACGAAATAATGTCAGCTTTGCAAAACGACATAAAATTTGATGTTATGCAGCCCTTATTAGAAGCGGTCGATACAGGTAAAGTCGATTTAGGTGGGTTTTTAAATCGTTATAACAAAGTGTTTGGTAAAAGGGGTGATAAAGAATTATTGACTGCGTTATTCCCCGATGGCTTTGATGATATTACTACTCTGCGCGATCATGCTTTGGCAGCGCAAAGAGCTATAGGCTTAAAGCCTTCAGCGATTGAAGGGCCGTTAAAAGATCAGCTTGGAGGACGACAAACAGACACAAGTGCTGGAGTGCCTTTTTTTGACCGCGCTGGTGTAGCCAACAGTTTAGCGGTAATTGCTTTGGGTCACAGTTTGGCAAGATCGCAATTAAAAGTAAATTTTGGTCGCAATATACTAAGGCGCTTTATGGGTGGTGGCGGCTCATCAAATGTGCAAAAGCGCATATTAGAAGAAATGACAGGTCAACCGTGGGCAACGCGGATTCCTTTAACTACTTTGAAAGAAATGCCGCAGTTCAGGGCTGGGGCAGAAGCATATAAAGCATCAGCTAATAGCGGCAGAATAGATTGGGGCGCGGGGGGCGGTCTTACGTCAGAGCAGATGCAACATTTCGAAAACCAAGGGTATCAACTTATACAGCCTCCAAACGCGCCTAACTCTTATGCTCTTGGTGGTCTTATTGGAATACCTGTGAAAAGTCAGGAAGAAAAAGACCTGGAAGAGATGCAAGCAACACAGGAGCGGGTAAGAAAAAGAGAGTTTGACGAACTTGTGAATGAGTCTTTTAAAACTATCACCTACCCTAACGGCAGACCTATTAGAGACAGGCGAACAAGAAGACGCATGGCAATACGTCAAGCTACAGAGCAAATGGAAATGAGCGAACAATAGGCTGTTTTTTCAATATTTAATAAATACTGATAAAAAGACTAAAAAAAACCCCCAAACACTACATGAAACTAGTCAAAAAAGCCTCTATGTAGTTGATTTATAACAACTTTTCAGATAGCCCATTGAGCTATTGGGCATTGTATATAAATCAATGACTTACGTGTGCAGTTCGCAGAAGTTCG
>JGI24006J15134_10002021_pt1 | contig 11377 bp, 15 predicted proteins | sample LinPmetageLP53_FD_15134 | JGI IMG/M metagenome (IMG submission 15134) | reverse complement strand
AGAGGAGGTAACACAGACGATAGGCGTCACAGGCTGTTATTTAAACTGACCAAAAGAGGTTCAGGTACAAAGCTGGCTGATTTAGAGGAGTACCTTGAAGAAATGGGTATAGAAAAAGAGGTAGCAGATCTTAATTATAGAGAACTACTTAGTTTAAGAAGCTTTGTTGAAGATAGAAAAGCAGATAACAAGCGCACTGTTAGAACTACTGGTTAGGTTGAAGAAAGTCACCATCTCCTGTTCTTATGGCTCTTGCCACTTTTATCCCCAAGCAAGTGGTGACCTTCTTTCATAGTAACCATAGTGTGACAGTTAGCACACAATACTTCACATTTGCGTACCTCGTCTTTTAGTCTTTTCATCCCTACCGCTTTGTAGCCTTGAGATATTGTAAATTTCTTTTTACTAGGGTCTATATGATTAAATTGTAAAGCAGCGTAGTGTTCTTTGAAGCCACATAGAGAACACCCGCAAAACATTTTATATCTTTTTAAAAAGTTAAATTTCTTTTCTCTTGATTTTTTATGAATTTCATATTGTTTTTTAGGACAACGGTACTTAACGCTTACGTGATTTGTAGAAGGGTTTATTTCATATCTATGAAAAATAAAGCCGTTAGGTTTTTTTGTACCTCTAACATCTGGGTGACCTAAGTCTAATGCTTCTTGAACTGTTAAATAGTTTTTTTTACTCATAGTTACCTCATAAAGTTAGTTTGTTTCACGTGAAACATTTACTTTGTGCCGTTCATATCGGAGCAATGTCTAGCCCAAAAGAAAACTTCTCGTATCTTTTGTTCCATTATCTTACGTTCATTAGAAGGGTGTAAATAAGAAATTGCAAGGCTCTCTATATCTTTACACAGGACTGATACTTTTTCAACAAAAATAGAGTCTCTGTCTTTGTTAAATATAAGCGCCTCTTCCTCAAGTTTCATTTTATGCCCCTTTATTATTTATAACGCCTAGTTTACTTGCACTTACTGTGTTTGTCAAGCACTGTTATGGGGGTCTTCAGGTAACTTTATGCAAGTAGAAAAGAACTTAGCTTTATCATTAACTTTTGAAGCTATCAATCTTTTAGCGTCTAGTTCTTTATATAGAATACACAATTGTTTTGTTGAAAAAACAGTATTAGGTGTGTGTACTGCATAAGTTCCGTTTAACATTAGTACCACTAAATATACATACATTGTGTTTCCTATAAGAAAGTAGGTACTGAGCATATACTATCACAGCATAACTCAGTACCTGTTGCTTTAATTAATATCTACTACTTCACAAACATCCCCGCTACAGGCTAATGTTTGCATACCAGACGTACTGTCTTCTAGTTCATACTCTGAGAGCTTAGTCCAATCAATACTTTTTGGCATGATCTTTTTAAGATTGTTGTAAGCTTCTTTGTCTACTTCTTGATAAGGTGCTTGTTGGTATGTGTGATCATTGAAAGGTAAGAAAGAAACACCAGACATCTCATCAAAGTTTTTGTAAACAAAAGCACCTACCTCAAACCATTCGTCTTTTTTTACGTTGATCGTCACTGATGGCTTATGTTCACACCAATGTCTTTGATACATTAACCACATATCTAGCTGATCTATAGCAGACATATCAGCAGTCAGTACAGCCTTATCTGGAGCTTTCATAGGGAAACTAAATACTGTAGTAGCATCTGGCTTCATTACATCAGGCTCATTAGGTATACCTTGATCAGCCATAAACCTAGTTAGTGGATCTTCATTGCCGCCCCGTACAGTCCTAATATAATAGTTGCTATGACGAGCATGAATGCCAGAGCTTGAATCAACCAGTTGGGAGACTGTTCCGGAAGGCTTAACACAATTGATTGCAGCAGCAACAGGGATATTAAGATACTTAGCATACTTAGCATTAGTAGAAACAGCAACATTTTTTAAGTACTCCAATGTCTCAGGTAAACCTTTATTAGCTGTAGTCATCAAAGGGTTATCCATTATTCCAGTAAGTGATACACCAAGCAATCTTTCTTCTGCAGTATTGGTGTGCCAGATCTTTCTTAGATAGGGGAAGTGCGTGTAAGTACTTTGTATTGTACCCAAGATGGTTGCGACACGGACTTTACGTGCAATATCATCTATATTATCTGCTGCCCTTATAACTACCTCAGATAAATTACAGAATTGATTGGGCCTTAAGATTATCTCAGAGCAAGGATTAGTGCCAAAATCATAGTTAGAATCACGCCTACCATTCTTAGCTGCCTGTTTAACACTAGCCTGACGATTGAATATACCACGCTCTCCACTGCCACTCTCCATCAAGGATGTCCATTCCCGCATAAACTCCATGCTATCAGGTTTCCTAGAGTACGCCACAGAGTTATTAGATAAGGCTCTATGAGGATCATTTTCGTACCAGTTACCAGACTTAGCGTGTCGCATACGGTCATCTGATAAGTTACTCAATGAGATCATAGCACTACGTCTTACACCGCCTACAACAACTACCTCGCCTATCTTACACATTATATCGTGACACTCAATACTAGAGAGCCTACGGCCTGATGCTTTTTTAAATGTAGTAACCACAAAGTTAAACAGATCAATCAAGGGAGCAGGGCCAGAGGCTCTACCACCAAATACTTTTAGTCTTGAACCAGCAGGACGAACCTTACTAATGTCCCACTTAGGGATCTCACCAGCCCAGAGGAGTGCCAAAACTTGTCTAAGACCTTTCGCCCACCCTTCCTTGCTGTCCTTGATGACAACACAAGTATCGCTCTCAAAGAGTTGTGGCACATCTGGAAGCTTACTGATGAACTGCCTCTCTACACTGAAGCCAACACCAGTACCACAAAGAAGGATAAACATAGCTTCATCAAATGACTTAGGGTCATCCACAGGTAGGTAGCTACAGTTATACATACAAGTATTATCACGTGCTGCTGCTTTACCTGCAGTCATGAGTGACCTCATAGAGGGCATAACTTGTAGTTCTAGTATGTGATCTCGTATTTCTTCTAAGTCTTTTTTTGTCTTAACGACAGGTCTTAGAATGTTGTCTACGTAACGATCAACAGTCTCTCCCCATGTCTCTCGTCTGCCCTCCTCATCTAGCCATCGTGCGTAACGGCTAGTGGCAATAAAAGTCTGGTAGTCTGTAGGTAGATAATTACTTTTCATTGTTATCCATGCTCTCTTACGTTTATGTTAAAAACTGTTACATCATCTATGTCAAAAACTAAATTCTCAATTAAGTCCCTGATGTCCTCATTGTGATGCATCTCATGAGAAGATAATATATTATTCTTATCCTCTACCTTCACCACAAAAGTTGCACTAAACTTTTTGCTACTCATCAGTCTCTAGCTCCTCAATAAGGCGGTCAATGTACCAACGTGCTTTCTGTAAGTCTTCTATCCCATTCTTGTAAGGCCAACGCCACAGATACTTAAATGCATTCTGCCAGCAGTAAGCTTGGTGTGGCTCTACGTAGGAGCCTTGTGACATAGCCTTCATAGCATCAATGCACTCAATAGTTGCCTTATTGTAGTGTGGTGGATTTTTTACCATATCAATCATACTAACAGTTACCCTTTGTCTTTGTGAATCTATTTATGCGTAACACGTTACCTTCAGAGGTGTACAGAGGTACAACATCATCTTCATATTCTGATGAGTTCATAGACATAATCTCATGCATCTTATCGTTTAGTTGTTCTTTTAAAGTCTCCATAATACCTGTGCTGTCATCAAGTGCTAACTCAAAAAACGCACTCATAGTTACTGCAACCTGTAAAGCTTCATCTAGTTCATCTTCATCAAGAATGTTATCAGGGTCTTTGTAGATACAAGTCTCAATGCGCCCATTTCCTAGTGGCCTGATGAGCAAAGCAATATCTTCTACACCTACTTCATATGGCATCAATCTTTCCTTTCTGTCTTAAGAGGTATGACTTTATGCTTAACACAGAAACCTTTCTCTGTCAACCAATCATTAGGTATTAATCTATTTGAATACAAGAAGTTATTCTTCTCACACCAAGATGCATAAGTAGTCTTAGAACCTTTGTATAGCTTACTCCTAGAGTTACTAAAGACAAATCTAATGTCTAACTCAGGGTGTTGCTTTCGTACTTGAAGATGCTTATGTCTGTCCTCACTATCAAAGATACCTTTAGTTTCAATAAAGATACCGTTGTCTAGCTGAAAGTCAGGGGTGTAAGTGCGATAGCGTAGGTCTTCCCATTCTATCTTTAACTGTTCATACCGAACTGCCTTTTGACACTCAGCAAGTACAAGAGCAGTACTTTTCTCAAGACCACTCCTGTACTTAGCTTTAGCGTGACGCCTCTTAGGTTTCGGCATCTTTGTCTGGAATAGTTTCACTAACCAGAGCCTTCTTTAGACGATCAACTAGTATACTTCCTACAGTAGTTACGCTGTGCAGTTGATACTCTAGTTGTTGTTTTATACCACTGTTGTATTTAATTTCTAGTAGTATTTGAGATTGCTCTTCTGAAAAATCTTCTGAATCATATTCAATTTCGTCTAATGTAATTTTAGCCATGTGTAGTCCTTTATGCTATTTGAGTATAAGATACTGTAGGTGGTGTCTTTCTACCTTGATAAGTCTTAGAAGGTAGTTCTTGATAGTCAGGCCAACAGGATCTTTTGAACGAACAAAAGTTACACTCCCTGCATAGAACCCTGTTACCTGTAGTCTGCTTACGGTATGTCTCTGGCTCATCCGTGTACTGTCGTTGAAGAGGTTCATCATTCTCTAGGTAGTCATACGTTTCACGTATCTTATCTAGGACTGCCTCAACATCCACGTGTTTAGCTGACACATACTTGTGCTGCCCATTAGCTTTGTTGACTACCCACCAGCCGCCTACCTTCTTACCTGCTGCTACAGCGTAGCCTACAAGTTGAGCTACGTAGCCGAATGGGTCATTGTCTTGTAGTGTTTCAAGATCAACGAACTTATGTGTGTAAGAGTAGTCAGATGCAGACTTAACATCATCAACCCTGTCATTCATAATTAAGTCATACTCACCTTTAATTGGGCGTCTGTCACCCCCTAAGTCGAGGGAAACAATATTGCTGTCTTTAAAGTCTACACCTGATGCGCGTAGGATACCCTTGAACACAGCCTCAACTATGTCACCTAGCATCATGTTCATCATGAACTGGTCAGGAAAAGGAGCCTTCTCTTCTGGCTTATTCTTTTCAAACCACAGTTGGCACTTAGGGCGTCCAATGTTAGACATCCTAAGTTTAAACTTACTTCGTGGCTCACCATTGAATTGCTTATCTAAACCATCCTTAACATCAGAGGCAACAGTGTTAACCACTGCCTCTGACATTTTGGACTTGCCTAGAGTAGCATCACGCATAAGCATTTTGATGGGTAGCTCAGCAGGATGATTCATGTCCATACTAAAACGGTATGTCTTCTACTTGAACAATAGCGTCAAGTATCTTAGAGTCAATAGCGACATCCGGCTTGTTGAGCTTCTTCCATTCACTCAACACGTAGTCGTTAGCGTAGTCAACATAGTCAACAAAAGAACTTAGTGTCTCCTGATCACCTTCCTTCATGTCAAACTTATTGCCTAACGATGCTACGATTGTTGCATACTGATTACCTGTAGGCATGGACTCTTTCTTAGAAGTCACCTTAATAGTATGCTCAATGGGCAGCAGCTTTTTAGATGAGATAGATTTCATAGCTGCCTCTAACGACTTCTTACTGTCGTTGTTCTTGATGTCCATAACAAAGTCAGTCTCTACGTCATAGCCTTTGACTTCATTACCTTGAGCATCTACTGCCTTGCCTAGCATGACTTTACCAAAGAGAACTTTAGTATTCTTTATGCTACGCATCAGAGCCTTAGTGTCCTCATCTACGGAGTTCCAATCTTTAATGTACTTACTAGGACGCCCAAGATTGAAAGTACCACGGGTATCTTTTAGATCCCCTTTCAGAGCAGAGGCCATGACAGTCTTGTTCATTGTCCCTGCTTCACTGTCCCACTGTGTCCACTGCTGGCGCTGGGCAAACAGACGGATGGTAGCGGTACGACTATAAACTTCTGTACCGTTAGAGTCTTTGAGTTTAAATGCACCCAGAGGAACTACTACTTTCTCTACAGTCTCCCCGTCTGCATCTACCTCTTCCACCATAATAGGTGACTGCTGCTGAGACAGTCTAGGAATACTAGGGCCAGACATTGCTGTCTCCGTAGAAGAAAACCCCATAGCTTCTGCTAGATCTGTGCCAGCAAAATTAGTACTTAATTCGTTGCTCATTCTATATCCTTTCGAGCGAATCATGAACCGTAGTTGTACCACTAAACGTCTTTAGTGTCAAGCCAATTCGGTCCTACCTTGGCTTCTAATAACAGGGGAACGTTCATTTCTACCCCATAATATCTGTAGATGATTTCATCAAGATTTTTATTAATATCGTCAATGACATTTAGTACCTCCTTTTCTTCGTTGGGGTGAATGTCAATCACCGCTGAGTCATGTACACTATTAACTAAACACGACTGTAAATCCTTGAGCCTTATGTCTATCTCAAGTAAGACAACTGGCACTACATCACCCGTAGCAAAGCCCTGCACATTATAGTTCTTTATACGGGTAAAGTTTGTAGGCGTACCATTAGCTCTTCGCTGTGTGTTAGGGAAAGCATACTGCCTACCTGACACATTAGTTATCTTCTGAAAACGTATGGCCTCATCCCCTAGCTTCTTATGCCAAGCCTTTATACCCTCATACTTTTCTAAGAAGTGATGATAATAAGATGCCTCTGCCTTAGTCCTGCCATGTCCTGTAGCACCAAACAAAGGAGCAAATGTGTGAGCCTTTGCTTCTTGGCGAGTGGTAGGCTGACCTGCGTCTGATATAACTTGAGAGGTGTAGGCATGAACGTCAAACCCTGTATTGATCTCCTGCATAGCTACAGGGTCTTGTGACAGGAATGCAGCTGCACGAAATTCAAGCTGGGCAAAGTCAGCCTCACATATTTTTCCACCCTTCCAACGAGAAGTGAAAACCCTTTTAACAGGGAACGTACCACCACGTGGCATATTCTGCATATTAGGTTCACGCCCAGAGAAACGTCCAGTAGACGTAATGTGTTGCGTTAATGACACATGAAGTATATCATTTGATTTAGTGTAAGTATCAATGCCATCAACAAAGCTTGACAAATAACTAGACACTGCATTAAGCCGCTTCAAGTCTTCAAGAAACTTTACAGCAGTGTCCATCTTGTTATCTACTGCTGTAGCCCTCAGTGCATCTAGTATATCTTTTCCTGTAGAGAACCCACTAGCGCTAATCCAAGAAGCATTAGGAGGAAAGAATCCAAAGCCAGCCATGCGAGACTGATTGTTAAGTTGATAGCCTCTGGCATCACAGTCCTTACATTTGTTTGGTCTTGCATACTTACTGCCATCTTTCTTTACTTTATATGTTTCTGCATTACCGTCACAAGTAGGACAGGTAAACGCCTCAGTCCTGTACAGTAAATCACTGTTAGCATTAATGATCTCTTTTAAGACAGACAAAGTTTTGCAGTCATCAAACAAGTTAGGCCATGTATCCTTAGAGTGAGGCTTACGACTAAAGATAACCTGAGACATTTGCTCTGGGCTATTCAAGTTAACAGGAGTGTCACCCATAACTTCACGCACCTGCATCTGTAGTCGAGACTGAATGATACCACGCTCTTCTTCGAACTCCTTACGCACTGCATCTAACGCAACACGATCTACCTTCATGCCTGACTGCTTCATACGTGTAAGCAACTTGCATACCTCAAAGGTAATATCTCTAACCTTAATAAGACTAGCAGAGTCAGGCATAGAGTAGTCAGCCTCTTGTGCGTTAAATAGCGCAACAGTTGTGTTGCAGTCAGCTTCAAGATAAAACGTCAACTCTGACAAGGGTATCTCATCTGTGTTGTAACCTTCCTTAAAGTACTTCTTTAAAGTATCATCCTTTTGAAACTCTAGGTTCCTACGGATAGCGGTATTACCTAAAGACATAGAGATCTTCTTAGCTACTCCATTAGGTGTAATCTCTAGGTTGTTACCCCTAAGAAGAATACTCTCAGCCAGCATGGTATCCCAGATAGGGCCATCATACTTAAAGCCACACTCCCAGAGCCAAGCTAGGTCATGCTGTGCGTTGTGCATAATAAGTAGAGTAGTGTTATCAAGTACACGTTGAATGCGTTTAGATTCAATGCCTGTCTGATCTACATACTCTTTGTGCTGTAAATCAAACGTCAGAGGATTTGTACCGTCATCTACATCACGTACACCTACATTAACTAAATGATTGTCTGGCTCCCAAGGGTCAAGAAATAGCTTGCCCCCTCTCTTCTGTGTGGTGTTTTCTACGTCTAATACAAACCGCATTTAGTTCCTTTCTAGGCTAGGTACTGTGACCTGCTGCCATCTAATTCACAATGAACAACACCATGCCATCCACCTTTAAGTTTATTCTTAGCTACATTTATAAAACGTTGCTTGTCTTCTTCTTTACCTTCAGTGACTTGGTTCTTAGCTATCAGTAGCATTAGGTCTGCCTCTGCAGCCTTGCCTGTCTTACTACCTTCAAGCATGGACTGATCTAAGTATACTTTGTCTTGAGCATCAGCAGACAGTTGGCTCATCCATATAATAGCGCACTGATACTTCTTTGCAATGTTACGTGCGTGTATAGCTGCAGCCTTTAGGTATACGTCTGATGCCTCACTACTCTTTGGGGCAAACTTGTCACCCATATCTAGTATAACTATGTCTGGACTATTATTTTTAATTACACTCTCAACCCACTCTAAGTCCTTGCCCATACTGTCAAACATACTAATCTTATCCCGCACCTTCTTGTAACGATCTGCAGCCAGTACATAGTTAGACTTAATCTCATCTGTGTCCATACTGGCAGCAGCACATAGATAGCGCTCAGCTACACGTACATACTCTTCCTCATTACACAGAACCATACACTTAGCTCCTTGCTCAGCAAAACCCTTGGGTGCTGCAATAGCTGATGCATGAAAGCTTGTCTTACCTACGTTTGGTCTAGCCCCTATAATAATAAAGTGACCACTGCTAATACCTTCAATGCGTCCCGCTAGACTAGGTATGTTCCACTTCCACTGTGACTGTGCATTACCTGCCTCAAGAATTGTATCAATGTCAATGTCAGCCCACTCAACAGCAGTGTTAGGCATAAAGTTATCTTCATGGGCATCTACTAATTGTCGTAGGGGTTCAAGAGAGTTTAACTTTCCGTTAACGTAGTCAAACCCTAGATTGGCTGTCTTCTCTCCAAGGTTCTGCCTAAACATACGAGACAAAACATCAGAGGCTACATCATTAGACATAGGCTCCTCTCTGTGTAGCTTAGAGAATAGCCCCTCATACAGACCCTTGTTAGCTGTAGTCATAGTGTTGTACTCAGAGAAGAACAATGCCTCTAGCTCTGCAGTAGTTATAGTGCGTTCATACTGCTCCATTGCGTTATCTAAAACACGCTTTATTTTTCTTATGTCTTTAGTAAACAATTCAGCAGGGCATCTCTTACCCTTGTGATCCTCATAGAACTCCTGATCGTGTAGGGTTCTAATTAGTGATAATTCCATCATTTATTTAACCTCAATGCAAGCCATGACACTGGAAACCATTCATTCATGCTGTTACATATTTGATTAGCTACCAGCCTAGTCTCTAATTGTGTGTCACCTGTACACCTAAGATTGCACATATCTGCAAAGGCGTCAAGGCTACCTGACCAGTACCACTCAGTCATGGTGCTTTGTGGCAACACCATACGTGCTTGCTCTGGTGCTACTCCATTACGCACAAGAGTTTTATATGTCTCAAGTAACCATTCAGATATTTCTATAACATGACCATCCATGTTCCCAGAACCAAGTATGGCAGTATTGTACGGTGAGTCTTCTATAGTAGACAAGTCTATAACACCTTCGCTACCCTGCTTCTTGTCAACACTACGGCCTCTCCATTTATCAGGGTAGTAGTAAGTTGGTTTATCGTCTACATACCTACGGCTGATCTCATTCCAACGTAGGAACTTATGCTTGACTAATTGCCTAGCTACAAAGATGGGAGCCTTGACATGAAAGGATGCAAAGCAATGACCAAAGGGGCTATAATGACCGTGGTCTGCTAGGTAGTGTACCAGCTTATAATCTTTGTCATTCAAGATATACTTATCTGTTTCACTGTCGTGGTCATGCCATCTGGATTCTTTACCAAAGCTAACCCTTGCCGAATTAACTACAGTCAAGTCATTACCCATATGATTTACATATGTTACTTCAATCATGTTATGCTTCTTCTTTTGATTATTTACTTTTGATCTCTCATTAGACCTCTGTCGTTCTTCTTCAGTAAAAGATGAAACCATTATAAATACTCCTTAAGTTTCTCTATGTCTGACTCTACACGATACTTTATGTCATCGTCAAGTCTTAATGCAATAGTTGTCAGCCCTGTCCAAGCCTCTATCTCTTGTCTGTACTTCAAGGTCTTGTGTGCAGCATCAGGGTCTAACGCTACAATGATGCGCTGATATTCGCCTAAGTGTGACATATGTGCATCACTTAGAGATGTACCAAGTATAGCCATGCCAGTGAATCCTAGCTTAGCTACAGTGATGGCACTGATGACATCCTCTACAACAACAAGAGTACTACCTGTACCTGCAATGAAGTAGTCGGCCTTACCACTGTACCTCAACCACTTAGGATTAGCACCCTTTAATGCCCTGCCTACCGCATCAATCATGATACCCTTATAGAAGATAGGAAACACAGCCCTGTTATCCTTTAGGTCAAACATCAAGCCCTGATCCCACAAGTCCCACTTGTCTCTGAACTCCTCAAAGAATGGATTGTTAATGCTTATCACAACGTGCTGTGGTATAATCATAGCCTCTATCTTAGGAGAAGGTTTAGGTATGTTATGCATCCTTGCTTGGATGTCAGCAGCAGTCATACCTACAGTTTGTACACCTCGTATCTTGCAGCCTAACTTGTAGCAGTTGTACAGTACAGCACCCTCAGACTTATTAGCAGTGAATGTATTCTTACCACCACAGTCAGGGCAGTCACCTCTTACAGTGTCACCCTCTGCTAAGTCGAGATCTGTTACGTACTTCTGTATCATTAATTTCTTCCTTCCTCATTTGGATCAATATAACTGTACTCAGTTACGTCACCACCCAACAAACCTATGGCATCTATTAAACCATTGTGTACATCATAATACAAACATCCAATAGATGATACACCATTACCACTAAGAAGATCGTGGCTAAAGTCTAATAGATTTTTGCAAGCATCAA